>ENA-UOOH01001946-UOOH01001946.1-fermentation-metagenome-genome-assembly--contig:-NODE-1946-length-18943-cov-351.338734_pt1 | contig 18943 bp, 22 predicted proteins | sample MGYA00245778_ERZ724025 | MGnify/ENA primary metagenome ERZ724025 (study PRJEB28704, sample SAMN03018313) | fermentation metagenome | biome: anthropogenic terrestrial biome; feature: soil... | reverse complement strand
CCAATGTGCTTTTTTGTAAAGCCCTATCGTCTCACATCTATTTGAACTTACTCAACATCAAAAACGGTCATCTCAAAATTGACCCCTCTCCCATAAGGATAGACAAGGTCTCCTGTGCGCCAATGGCCATTATCTTGTTTCAGCATCAACTGATTGCCTTCTCTTGAGATGAAAACGAAATTGTTTTCTGGGCGTTCATATTCAACTTTGAATTGCAGGACGTTAATGTAGAAGTCCTTTGACTTGTTGATATCGCTCACCGTTAGTTCTGGGATTAAAGTATTAAACTTCATGGATGTCCTGACCGATCCCTGGCTGTGTAAATAAGCTTTTTCAACACAGTTTGTTATACCCTAATGATTCGCATCAAAGAGGTATAAATCTGTTTGTTGTGAGATGGGCAGTGAATGATTTGGATGGGCATAAATCAAAGCCCTGGCTCTCTACTAGTCTTTATTATTTCTTCCGTAACCCTACAATCGTCTCCACATGGCTCGACCGTATGTTTTTAATTACAACAATAACAGATTTTCAACCTATTGGTTCGGTAGATACAGTCCACAGTTTTTACCTGTTCGATAGATGCAGTCAACCCCAATATGTCCGTTTGGTAGAACGGTTAACGGTGAAAGGTTATTTTACAAATACCTTTACCATTAGTGCGTATAATCAATAATCTTTATTATTTTTCCAACCTTCTTTTCAATTGCAGCCCTCATCTGTTGTGCGTACGGGCATGCGAATCCAATAGGATTTCCTTTTGTTATACATGAAGCCAAAACAATAGTATCTGCACCTCGTTTTACCATTTCAGCCGCTCTGGTTACTGCCTTTTTCCCAGGACAACCGCCACAAGTGTTCACTCCAGTAACTTCTATTTCCTCTTCTGATACCTTCAAATGCGCATTTCTTCTCTTGCATCACTTTAAAATCAGTTGTTCCGGGGCACATATCCTCAGTTTGCATACATCTAATTAATCCAACTTTCATTAATAAACCTCCAATTCTATATGTACGGTAGTAAAAAATAGTACTTGCACTAATTACACCGTGCAAGCACTATTTCACAATACAAATGTGCTATTCTATTCGCCGCATTCATCATGATGCTGATGTTCATGACAAACGGAACCAGTCGATTTTAAGGAACCCTGCAGGTACGCTTCTACCGCATCCTTAGCGTTACCTTTTGCTCCGACAATAACCTCGATGTTCCTTTCATTAAAAATCTCAACCGCACCTCCGCCCATACCACCGCTGATGATGACATTTACACCGCGATCGGCAAGAAAATTAGGCAAGAATCCAGGTCTATGTCCAGGGTTAGCAATGGTTTCGCTTTTGAGAATTTGATTGTTTTCGGTGTCAAAAATCATAAACCCTTCGCAATGTCCAAAGTGCTCGGTCACCATTCCGTTTTCGCTTGCTACTGCAATTATCATCATTTAATTTTCCTCCATTTTTTCTAATATTTTTGCAATCGGCTCAAGCCAATTGCCATCGAAAAGCTCTATCATACCCTTGTCACATGCAGCTGAAATTTTCGGGTCAATAGGTAATTTAGCAAGAACCTTTAAATTATGTTTATCAGCAACTTCTTCAATATGGCTTTCGCCAAATATCTGATAGTCCTTGCCGTTATCAGGGCATTTAAAATAGGACATGTTTTCTACCAGACCGATAATAGGGATATTCATCATCTCAGCCATCTTAACAGCTTTTGAAACAATCATGGAAACAAGTTCCTGTGGGGACGTCACAACGATAATCCCATCAACAGCAATGGATTGAAATACCGTAAGGGGAACATCGCCGGTTCCCGGTGGCATATCGATGAACATAAAATCCACATCGCTCCAGATTACATCTGTCCAAAACTGCTTTACTGTGCCAGCAATAATTGGCCCTCTCCAGACAACCGGGTCAGTGTCGTTTTCTAAAAGCAAATTAACAGACATAATATCAATGCCAGTCTTCGTTTTAACGGGAAATAGGCCGAACTCACTACCTTTGGCTTTTTCCTTGATGCCAAAGGCTTTTGGGATAGAAGGCCCAGTAACATCCGCATCAAGAATGGCAGTATGATAGTTCATCCTATTCATGGTAACCGCAAGCATGGAGGTTACCAACGACTTGCCGACTCCTCCTTTGCCACTGACAACACCGATGACTTTTTTTACACTGCTCATCTCGTGCAGTTTTTCGGAGAAATCTGTTTTTTGTTCTTGTCTTTCTGCGCAGTCCTCCGAACAACTGCTACAGCTTTGATTGCAACTTTCGCTCATATTCTTGCTCCTTTTATTTAGATTGTAATTTTACTGCCTGCTGACAGGTAATCGATGCTATCCCTCATACCAGCTTTCAGCCTTTTATAAGGTTCGATGCCTGTGCAATGGCAGGTATAAAACTTTGCTTTTGTACTCAAGAGGTACTTGACAATCCTATCTGTCATTTCAGAGTCTTCATTGCCGCCAGAGCGGCTGGAAAGGTGAAATCCGCCTATCACATAGTCAGGCATTCGTCCTTTGAGCGTGTGAAAATGCTCAAGTATATTTATGATGCCATTATGAGCGCAGCCTGTTACTAATAGGGTTTTCCCGTCTTCCTCTATAACGAGGTTCTGTTCATGTGCAAAGATATCATCTGTCGTTTGCCCATTATACTCAGTGAGCAATCCACGGTTTGATTTTGGACGCGGCTTTCTTTGGGTAATATTAGAGAATACTTGGATTCCACTGTTAATAAAGAAACGGTCTGAGGTGAGGACAATTTGTTTGTTTTGTTTCAGGTTTTCATCAAGACCTATAAAATCCAATTCATCGTTTGGAAGGATCGCATAGTGCTTTTCAAAAGCGAGTCGATGTAAAAATACCTCAGCTTTTGTGTTTTCGTGCAGAAAACTTTTTAGCCCACCGCCGTGATCATAGTGTCCATGCGAAATCACAAGAAAATCAACATCAGCAATACTCACATCAAGCTTTTTTGCATTTTTAAGAAACAGCTCGCTTGCACCAACATCAAACAATATTTTATGTTTCTTTGTTTCTATATCCAGGCTAAGGCCGTGCTCACTGCCAAAGTCTTTTGATATCGAGGTGTTTTCAACCAAAGTTTTAATAAGCATGACTTTAGCCACCACCTTTTTCAAAGAGCAGATTCATTGTTTTGTGATAAACCTCTTTAACCGCAATTCCCGATGTGCAGTCTATGTCTACAATGGTTTGACCATTATTTATAGCTTTAACCGCACCTAAGTCAAAGGGTATCCTGCCGATAAAAGGCAGCCCTTGTTTTTTACAAAACTCTTCAATCTTCTCTGTGTTCCCAATGTTGGTATCGTATTTGTTGATACATACCGCTGTCTTTGTCCCGAATTTCGCTGCTGTTTTTATAACGCGCTCCATATCGCTGATACCTGATATGGAAGGTTCTGCGACTATCAAAACCATATCCACACCGCTAAGTGATGCGATGACAGGACAGCCTATTCCGGGAGATCCATCAATAATGGCCAGCTCAGTATCAACTGCTGCCGACTTCATTTGTTTTTTTACCTCAGTGACAAGCATTCCGGAGGTACCACTCCCCATTTTAAGCTGTGCCGTTGAAAACACTTTTTCCCGATCAGAATACAGCATCAGCTCTCCGGCCACTGCCGGTACCAAAGTTATCGCTTCCGCAGGACAAACATATGCGCAAACGCCGCAGCCTTCACATGCAAAAGGATCAACCTTATAGTGCGACTCTGCTTTGATCGCGTCAAATCGGCAGTTTTGCCTGCACTTATCGCATTGGATACACAGTTCCAGATTTATCTCCGCTTTTGGCAACCCATAATAGTCTGTTTTTTCTGGTTCAACATTCCATCCGGTTATTAGGTGCAGGTTAGGTGCATCTACATCACAATCCGCATATGCTTTAGCGTCAGCAAGCTTTATAAATGCACTTGCTATTGTGGTCTTTCCAGTGCCGCCTTTACCGCTAAGGATTAGTAGTTGTTTCATGCTGCACCTCCTTTGTCACCTTGTTAAGCAGAGAAGAAAACAGTTCTCGGTACTTTTCATTTCTATTAACAGCAATTTTCGCATTCGAGTTAAAGGTTCCGAGTTCATTGTCAAATGGAATCCGGCCTAATATCTTTATATTATTTTCAAGACAAAACTTCTCTGCCGGGTTTCCCTCTTCTAAACATTTGTTAAGAAGCACCCCAAATGGCTTATTAAATAACTTGACCAGTTCGTATACCATATTGAGGTTATGCACACCAAACAATGTCGGTTCAGCCACCAGTATACAATAGTCCGCATCTTTGATGCTTTCCATTACGATACAAGCGCTTCCTGGAGGACAGTCGATAAATGTCTGCTTATTTACTTCCGAGTTTTCCTCAATTAGCTTTTTTATGATAGGAATACCCGTAGCTTCACCGGTGTTCAGTACTCCTGTCCATACCGCCACTTCGCCAGAAACGCCTTTATTAATTTTGCCAATAACCTTTGCTTTCTCTGTTAGTGCCCTTTCAGGACAAACCAAGATACAGCCACCGCAGGAGTGGCACACATCGTCAAAGACAATCAGTTTGTTTTTAATATAGGCAAGGGCGTTAAAGTTGCAAAATTCAACGCATTTTCGACATCCATTGCATAACTCATGATCAACTTCTGGAATCTTTACTGATATTTCTTCCACCTGAACCCCTTCAGGCTTAAAAAACAGATGTCCATTCGGCTCTTCTACATCACAGTCTATATATGTGGATGCTTTCGCTGCCGCAGCTAAATTCACCGATACCAGTGTTTTTCCTGTGCCGCCCTTGCCGCTTAGCACAGCTATTCTCATATTAATTGCCCCCGTGCCCGTGAAATCCGGCATGAAATTCATCCAGCAAAGGTAATTTCCCATCGATAAAAGCATCAATATTATCTTTGGCTGAACCGGTTATCGTTTTATAAATTTTTATTTCAGCGGGTTTTAGCACTTCAGCAGCATTTTCTCCTAAGCGGGGAGTGAGTAAAACATCTGCTTTGTTATCAACTATTATTTGTGCAGCTTTAATCCCAGCGCCACCTGTGCTTGCCGCCGCACTGTTGTCAATAAATATACTCTCCTTTGTTTCTACATCATAAATAAGAAAATAGGGAGTACGTCCAAATGATACACATACATTCGACTCCAAGGTTTTCTCATCTACTGGAATTGCTATTTTCATAAGAATTCTCCGTTCTTTTAATTTTAAATAGTTGTTGATTGCATTGTGCAATGCACTTGCTCCTAAGTTTGAGCAATGAACCTTATTTTCAGGAAGTCCATCTAAAGCCTGGATAATATCTTCTTCCGTAATATTCAATGCTTCCTCTAAGGTTTTACCCTTTGCTAATACCGACGTCATACTGGATGTTGCAATTGAAGCACAGCACCCAAACACAAGATAGCTGATTTCTTCTATGCGGTTATCTTTCACCTTTAAATAAACGGTCAGATAATCTCCGCAGGAAGGATCACCGTAGCTTCCTTCAGCATTTGCATCCGGCATACTGTGGGCATTTTGTGGGCACATAAAATGCTCAATTACTTTTTCTGAATATATAATCATCCACCTCGGTCCTCATCATCTGCAAAACATCTGCCACGCCTATGCCTATGGCAGCCGCGACCACAACCATTCCCTAATCCTTCACAAAGCCGGTATTCGCCACCTTCAATCGACAGCACCTTTCCATTTACTAAAGATTCAGCCAGCTTTTTTCTGGCCTCTATATAAATGCCTTGGACGGTGCTACGAGCAATATTCATTTGCTTGGCACACTCTTCTTGAGTAAAGCCTTCCAAATCGATCAGTCTTATGGTTTCATACTCGTCAACAGTCATATTTACATGGTTTTCTGCGTCGGCAGCCGAATCAAGAGGCCCAAATCTATTACTTTCAGGCAAACAGCAAACTTTTCTCCACTTCATCGGTCTCGCCATAATTCATCACCTCCATCCTAATCAGAAATAACCAGAGCGTCCTCCGGTTATCCCTGATGCCCACTACAGGTTCTCCAATTGCTTATCAATAACTTCGAGTCGATCTTGCAACATGGTTTTCTGTTCATTCAGCAGCTCTTTTTGTGTTTTTGAGGAGGTCTGGTTAAATGCAGAACCTCTACCAAAACCACGACCGAAACCGCGTCTGCAAGCAAGTCCAAGGCCTAATCCCATTCCGAGACCAGCTCCGTACTTTACTGCACTAGCACCTGTGCAAAGCCCTAATCCTCTTCCAGTCATTGATCCCGCACCCATTGGGCCGGTTCCATCCCTTCTTGGCATAATATTCACCTCCTTGTGATTTGTGGCATATGCCATCTATTCTTAATATACACCGTTTATGGCATATGTCAATAACTTTTGAGTAATTTCATAAAAAATTTAAAAAACCGTCAATCAAGGAAATTCCTCAAGTGACGGTCATCATTATTGCCGATATAGGTTTTCTAATTGCTTTATCTTATTTTGTTGGGGCTGGTGCTTTTACAACAATCAATTCCAACGTTTCATCATTAAAATTTTTAACGTTCATCTTTGTGTTTACAGGTATTTTCAGTAAAGTACCATTGGAATACTTATGAATTTCCTGGTCATTAAGGCCAATAGAAAGTGTACCTCTTACTACCGTCATATAAACATTAGAATTTGAAAAATGCTCTGGCAACCCTTCATCTTTGTTAAAAACCATGTGTAGATAATGAAGGTTCTCATCATAAATAACTTTTTCTACTGTTTTCTCATTGCCAGTTGATATTTTATATACTTGCTCAATCATTTTATCATCCTCCTAGTATTTAAATTATATCATAAATTTAATATTATTATGTAACTTAGTCACAATACAAAACAATCATATCTATTATATCTATTTTGAGTAGTGAATAGCATCCTTCGGGCACACCTGCTGACAATTAGTACATTGCAAACATATTGAAGTTTCAATTTCAGCCTTTTTATCTGTTGATTTAACCTCTATTGCTTCGGAAGGACAAACTTTCTCACAAAGCTTGCACCCAATACAACTTTCTTTATTTACCTTTTCTGAAAACTTAGCAAATCTTCCAAAAACTTTTTGTAGCGGCCCAAACGGACAAATGAGATTATGAAATACTAAGGGCTTATATCTACGACTTCATACTTGATACAAAATCCTTTATGACCGTTAGAATAATGTGCCCATAATGGTATTCGGGCATTATCTGCGTTGCTAAAACAGCTTATTAGAAGCGAAGAGGAAAATAAATCTATACATTTCTTTATTGTTTCCAGCTTCCAACCAGCGTTTTTAATACGTGTTTCATCATAACTGATTGAGTGAAATTCGTAAGGGTCGTTTAATTTTTCTTTTTTAGAAGCCCAGATCGTTTGCGTTTCCAAGCTTTTCAATCTTTTATCATTTTCGTCTTGGTAATTACACCAACTTTCATCGTACAAAGGAATAAATTTGTAAATATATTTTGGTACGCAAGCGTTTTTAAGGTCACGAAACAAAGATAAATTGTTGTCCTTAAGAGCTCCAATAATTTCTTCACTCCAACCATTTTGATTCATCCATTCCTCCAATTGATTTTTCTAATGAATTCACTGCAAAATAGTAGTGAAAATATAAGTGCTAATTATCTGTCATCCAAAACCTATTCATTAGATGCATAGGTTTAAACTAAAATATAAGAAATGCTTAGTTTCTTTGCAAGGGCGGAAAACACCTTCTTTCATAACACTCTTCTGTTTGGCTTCTATAGTAGGAATTATCTTTACCTTTCCAAAAGTTGTTAAACAAAAGTTTGAGGACATCTGGTTTTTGCTTAACCTGTGCGACATTGAAGTTTGAGTCATTCATACCCGTGGTTTCGAAGACACGTTGCTTTACTTCCTAAAGGATAACCTACTTTTAGCTTATCGCAAGTCACTTACATCAAGCACTATTCTTAAATCAAGTTTTTCAGCTTTGTTGAGTTTTGACAATAGAGCGCAAGTCTCAGCACTCTCCATCCAAACATTAATGTTGTCCAAGGGTCTTTACAAATTCTATGCCTGTTGATCGTATTCCTTTATACAGAGTCTTTACATTGCTGGTTCTCATTGCATCATTTATCTTACCGTAATACTCTAAAACCTTATTACTTACAAGATATGCGCTGTTATTATAATTTTCTGGGTACCAAAAATCAGGATAATCATTTTCGAAGTTTTCTTGACAACCTGATAAAAAGAATATTAGTTGGCTGAGCGCTATTCGTCTTATGGAATAAGCTATTCCGTTTGCATCGCATGGATAGATATATAAACTTGCTTCTAAGCGTTCTTCTCTTTCAATATCCAAAAAAAACGATCCAATGTATCGAAGTATTAGTATTTCTCGATTTATTACTGAACTAACATATGTTTTATAGAAACCTATTTCTTCCATCCATAAAAAATTATCCTGAAAAGCATTAAAAAAAAGTAGGTTGTCCTCTATACCGCGGTTTATTAACTTCATTTTTGACCTCATGAGTGACCTGCCCCCTAAATTCGTCCAAGAGGCATGTTAGTCTTTATCAATTTTACACCGAACTGACAGCGTACTCATTTGGGGTCATGTAGCCCGAAGAGCAATACGGTTGGGTTCGACAACAATGATTATTTGATGGGCATTTGACTTTTAAACCATGCCAAAGTGTTCGAGTGATTTTAAGATTGCCTTTTCTTTATTTGGCGTACATTTGGGTTGCTTATTTTTCTCATTTTTGCCCAAATTGTAGTTGTCTCTTTCAATGATTCCATTTTTACGTTTGACTTGCGCAATGTCCAGGTTTGAAACTATTTAACCAGTAGTGTCTTTGACAAAGTCCTTTATTTCCTGATAGGTGGCTTTCTTCTCAGCTTTAGTGGTATCAATCTCTTCAAGCTTTAAATCAACCTTTATGTGGCTACTTGATTTTAGTTTGGACAATAGAGCGCAAGTCTCCACATGGAACGATAGCATCAGATTGATGTCTGGTATGTATTTTTCGTTTTGTCCGTCCGTGGGAATAGGTCAATAGCGGTTTTTATGGGTGTTTCCGTTCGCGGGAACAGGTCTACTGTTTTTATCCGTTCGCGGGAACAGGTCGATATATGGGGTTTAAGTCCTGTCATCTCCGGTGGCAAAGGAACTAACTATTGATAAACTGCACCGCTCAAATCAAATCGTTAAAATTTGCACCGCTTTTGCACACCCTCTCCCACATTACTTTTATGTCTTTTCGGTATGTCTCAAAATGACCAGCCTTATTTTTCAGCGAGTTCGGTCACGTTAATGCACGGTATGTTGTAGGCCGCGCATATTTTAGGGATTTTCTTTGGCGAGTCTTTGTTTTCCTCGGTAATCACAGCAATCCGATACTTCATTGCGGTCGCAATGAGGAAGGCATCGCCGAAAGACTTCATGTTCGTAAAGCTCAACAACTCTGGGTGTTCATTCACGATTCTAACGACTGGATAGGTTACACTAAATTAGACAGTTTTCCTGTGAACAAGTTATACTAAAACACAGGAGGCAAATTATTATGGCAACAACTTATTCCGATGAATTTAAAGAGAAGATGGTCCATCTATACAACGCCGGAAAAACGATTACCGAATTATCCCGCGATTATGGTGTATCTAAATCTGCACTGTCCAAATGGATCAAGTTTTTCAATTCTTCCGGTTCCTTTCGAGAGGCGGATAACCATGGCAGAATTATCAAGCAAATCTATGGCAATGGCACCAGCACAACTTACGACTATGATCAATGGCTATCTGGCGCAGGTAGATTAATGACTCTTAACACTAAAAAGAGAAACGACGAATTCTTACAAGAACTAAGCTATAGCTATGACCCCATCGGCAACATCACGCAGCTCAATAACATGGGTGAAACTTTGAACTTCAGCTATGACGCGCTTAGCCGCTTGACAGGCGTAAGTGGAGCCTATGAAGAAAATTACGAATACGATCCAGACACGGGGAACCTCAAGAAAAAGACTGGCATTGAAGGCGACTACCATTATGGCAGGGCAGGAGCACACGCAGTAACTGGCTATGGAACTAAGAAGAATGTTTATGAATACGACGCCAATGGACTGATGACCAAGCGCAAAGGCATGGAAATAACATATGATGGTCAGGGACACCTAACCAGTTACAACGGCAAAAACCACATTTATGATGGCGATGGAAACCGTGTATTGATGGACCATGGCGAGGGTTCGGTCACCGTTTACATCGGAAATTATTATGAGAAGCATATCAGCCGGGTAGATGTTATCGGCCCTGGCGACCCGCCCATTCTGTCTGCTGAGAGTTATCCAATGTATTTCCCGGTTTTGGGGAATGGTGAAACGGTGGATTATGAGACCCATCGCGGTCAAACTTATTACTATGCTGGTTCAAGCCGTATCGCTTTGAGGACAATTGATGGCGAAGTCATTTGGCTATATGGCGACCATTTGGGCAGCACCAGCGTGACCGCGGACAGGCATGGAAATGAGCTAAGCCGCACCAAGTATCACGCTTGGGGTTCCACCTGGTCTAGCACAAGTCAGACCCAAACCGACTACGCCTACACTGGGCAAATGCAAGTGGGTGATATCTATTATTATAATGCCAGGTGGTATGACCCGACTATTGGCCGCTTCATGCAGGCTGATACGATTGTGCCAACTCACCAGGGTACACAGGGTTTTGACAGATATGCTTACGTAAATAACAATCCGATAATATATCAAGATGAAAATGGACACTGGATTAATATCGTAATTGGTGGATTGGTTGGAGCTGTTTTGAATGTCGGATTGTATACTGTGAACACTTTAATAAACAATAAAGATTTCAATTGGGGGCACGCTGCATTAGCAGCCGGAACAGGGCTCATAGGGGGAGCATTAATTGGCTCTGGCGTTGGGACATCCGCCGGGGTATCCATATTACAAGGTAGTAGCACAGCTTTGATTGCTGCAACTGGAATAGGAATCGAGGTAGGATCAATTTCATATCTAGGCACAAACATAATCGGAAATGAAGATTTTGATTCAATGGAATTTGCAATTTCTTGCACCACTGAAATGATGAGTGCTCAATTAGGAGTTGGCTTACCCGGTTATAGTCAGATGCTCCTTGGTGGAGCAGATGAAATGCTGGAATACAGTCTTTCAAGCATGAATCGAGGAAAGAAAATCAACCCAAAGGAATTAGCGATTAATGGTGGAATAGGAATGGTAGGCGAGGGGTTAGCATCGAGTTTTAATGCGGGTAACATAATTTCAGAAATTGGAATTAATTCAGCGTTTGAAATCTCTCAGAATATTGTTGGTAACTGGTTGACTAGTCGTCTCGTTTCAGTAAACAAACCATTTCTAGAGACACGGCGGATCTACAATAACCCAAGTCGGGGGATCATGGAAACACTGGAGAGTATAAGGTGACATATCGAGATATTGGGGTTATTGTATTCGCATTGAGTTTTATTGTTGTTTTTTGGTTCGGCTGTGGGTTTGCACATAAAAACCCGAAAGACGAAAAATCACTTATCACTGTGCCGAATTGGGTCTCCAAGTTGTATCTATCAAAGAGAAAAGATAGCAAGTTAATTTTTACATTAATGGTTAATGAGGTTTTTGTTGTCTTGGTCATGCTCTTTGCAGTTTTCCACTCGATTAAGCTGTTACCGATAAGTCTTGTTGGTCCAATAATGCTATTAATCTCAGGGTTAGCTTTGTTATTGAATGTTTTACATTTTTTGTTACGTTATTTTTCCAAAAAAAGACAAGATGGACCGTGAATAGATTTTAGGACGTATAATTACGATGCGATGGGCAATCTCACCAGCCAGACCGATGCCAATGGGCAAGTTACGACCTTGTTTTACGATGGACTAAACCGCTTGGTTGGCAAGTCATTCAGCACCGGTGATAGCCCTATCACCTACACCTACGATGAAAACGGGCACACCGGCTACCGCACCAGCATGACGGATGCCAGTGGCGAGACCCATTGGCAGTATGACACACGTGGACGCATGACCGAAGAAGCGAAAACAATTCTAAACCAGGGTACCTACACTACCCAATGGGTTTATGATAGCCAGGACAGGGTAAAGCACATGTTCTACCCCAATGGCGAACGGGTTAAATTCAGCTATAACAAACAAGGTGATGTGGCGGGTTTGGAAAATAACCATACCAAAATTCTCACCAACCGGATCATGGATAACCATGGCAGAATTATCAAGCAAATCTATGGCAATGGCACCAGGATTGTCGTTACCATAGCCTTCAAGCAGATTGACCACACCCCAGACAGATAAACCAGCTCCTAGTGCGATAACTAATATTTTTAGGATGTTGATTGCTTCATTGAAAAATCCCATTTGATGTCCTCTTTTTTCTAATTTGTTGCGTGTTTTCCACGCTTGTCTCATTAACAAGCGTGAAAGCCTTTTTGCCAATAATTTACAGGATTTGTTTGGATGACTTTGGGAAGACGATAGCTTGTAACTTTTGCCAGGTTGAAAGAAAAAATTGTGTGTCAAAATAGAATTTGGCGTGATGATGAAAATAGAACCTTCGAATGTTATTGTTTAGACTAAGACTTGCATTTACCAATGGAGCAGCTATAATTGGTTTATCGCAATAAAAAAAAGGAGAGTGATTATGAACACAAAAGTCAAGGCTTGGATTAATCTGGTTTTGTTTGTTTTAACTGTTGCTATAAATGCCATGGGCGCTTATGGTGTATTTAATGGCATGACGCAAAAACAAGTCTCCGATGCTTATCCCACTCTCATTACACCAAGCCCCTCTACATTTAGTATTTGGGGCGTTATTTATTTGTTTTTACTAATTGCATTGGTGCTAATGATTATTCAGCAAAAGGAGAAGCGTACTGCCGATCTTATCGATGCGATTAGTTTGCCATTTTGGATTGCTAGTTTGGCCAATATAGTTTGGATTGTCACATTTTCATTTGAGCAAATTGGGCTTTCTACATTGCTGATTGCCACGCTGGTTATTGCTTTAGCCATCATCAATAGCAGAATCAAAACACCCATTGAGTTTGGCGAGAAAATAAGTGCCGTAGCATTTGGTCTATACAATGGTTGGCTTATTATTGCAACGGTTGTGAATGTTGCTGCTTTCCTGGTTCAAGTAAAATGGGATCGTTTTGGTTTAGCTGAAAGCACATGGGCTTTAATTATTCTTGGCGTAGCATTGATCATAACCATATTGATTCAGCTGCGATTGAGAAACGCCGCACTAACCTTACCACTTGCCTGGGCTTATTTCGGTATCTGGCAAGTACATCGAGCTTCTGGTATCTATCTCGGTCAATATAAATCGATTGCGATTACAGCAATGGTGCTGGCTTGTTTGTACGTATTGATTTCTGTGATAGTTTTTACTACCAATCGCTTCTGCGTTCTTCCAAAAAGGAAAGAAACGAATTGAGATTATGATACTTTGATTCGTCTGCTGGACTTATTATTTAACGACGCCGCTTATGTCTGTTCTGTTGCAAATTACTTGGTTTTCTGTGTTGTTCTCATTGGAAAACTTTTGAAAATGGATATTAATTAGAAAGAGTCCAAATATCTTGACACGCCTTTTTTGAGGTATATAATTATCATTGTTCGCTGGGCGGGTGCCCCCCTCACCTGTCCAGCGATTACGTTTTAAGGGGTGTTTTACTCAAAGAATTATTAAATCTTCGCATTTCTTTTTTTATACCATGCTTTTTTGAAATATCACGGCACGGATAGTTTATATGACACAAGATAATAAATTGAGTGCTTAGGTAAATCGGATGGACTTTAGTTATCTTTTAAGCCAAATTGTTTTTGATTTTAACCGCAATTGGATAGATTTAATGTTTGAACTTTACGATCATTCACAATTTAGTATTGAGTTGGAAAACACGATAAAACAAGCATATCATTCCTGTTCTTAACGCCGAATTAACACCAACATTGTTATCATGGCAAAAAGACTTGCCTTAATCATGTCAAAAAATAATATGGGAAGCTCATTGTTAAGGTCAAAGTTTTATAAAATGGCATCCCCATTTCTGCAGATATTAAAAGGCCGCGATAGGAGTGATGATGAATTTGCAATCTAACAACACTTTGCTGGATGAAAACGACCGACTTTTTCTTGAATTGCTATATGATGACTTCGCTGGGTTGATGTTCAAGCACGCCCGTAATTATTTTCAAGATCAAGTTGATGTAGAAGATATTGTGCAACAAGCTTTTTTACGGATAATGAAGTATCTTCCAACAATAAAACAACTTAAACGAAACGCTTTAGCGGTTTATATCGTTAATATTATCAGAAGTTGTTCAATGGACTTTTACAGAAAGAGGAACATCTTTCGAGAAACATGCTTTGCTGATTTTTACGAAGGATTTGAAGAAGGTGTTGAAGATAACTTTGATTTGGATTCTCTCATGGAAATCTCGTTTTCCTTAGACCAGCTTACTCATGATGTGATCAATAAAAATACAGTCATCGGGATAAGTAATAATATCTTTTTCATGTCTCTCCTCATTATCTTTCCACCCATTTTTGATGGACAAACCCAAGCGATCGAGCATCAAGCCATACAAAATCTTTGCATCGCTTGATAGCTTTGAAAATGCTGGGTTTGTAAATAATGTTTTTGGGATCCGGTAGAATGAAAACTGTTCAGCTTCTTTTCCGTAATAGAAGTCGAATGAAATTGTTTTTGATTCCATTTAAGATCTCCTTTGTATGGTTAATGAAAAACCCTAATGAATAAAAACATTAGGGTCTATGGATTACTTTTATTGTTTTCTTGGGAGTTACCAAAAAACGTATTCCCACAACCGAGGTCTACAACTACTCTGACTAAAAGGTGATTCTTAATAACCTTATTTTTATAGTTTTCACCCTCTGAGGTGAAGTAAACTTTCTTCGTATAGTGCTTAAATCGTAGAATTTCTACGAAGTTACTCGTTGACGTAGTCGTATCCCCACAATAGTCTCCACATGGTAGGTTTGGGGGAACATGTCAAAGGCTTGGATGGTTTCGACTTCATAGTCATGTTGTGTCAGGCGTTTGAGGTCGCGGGCGAGGGTGCTGGGGTCGCAGCTGACGTAGATGATGTTTTGCGGAGCCAGTTTTACCAGTGCATCCAGCGCTTTGGGGTGCAAGCCGGCGCGTGGTGGGTCGAGCAGCACCAAGTCGGGCTTCTCATTGTTACGATCATCGACCACGTTGGAAGAAGCTCTATGTCGGGTATCGAAATTGAGGTTTTTGATTAATTCAGGCAACACCTGCTCAACGGGTCCCTCATACAAGCTGACGTTTTCAAAAGCATCCAGGTTGTTGGCAAAGTCATAACACGCGGAGGGTGCACTCTCGATGGCGATGAGATGGCTCACTTTTTCAGCCAGGAAAACGCTAAACAAACCCGCACCGCTATAAAGCTCCAATAGGTTATAGGGCTTGCTTTGCTCAACAAGCTTTACAACATGCTCTACCAAAAGCTCTGCCATTGGGGTGTTGACCTGGAAGAAAGACTCTGGCGAAAGGCTGAGTTCTTTGCCCAAAATCTGGTAATGCAATTGGTCATTGCCGGCGAGTTGATAATAGTGCTGATGGCTGTTGAGGTAGCCTAGTGAGGCGTCCAGCTCGATGGTCATCTCGGGTGGCAGTTCATCCTCACCTTCCAACAAAATAAAACGCTCGCCAAAACTGTCTTCCCGGAAGCTTACACGGCTTATACCACTTTCGGGATCCAGTTCGAGCTTGTCCAAAAGTTCATTTAGCCCTTGCATGGCGATGGGGCAACTTTGGATGGCTACAATGCCTTGATAATCGGCGCGCACATAACCCATTTCGCCGTCCTCATTGAGCTGCATCTGAATTTGGTTGCGGTATGCCCAAGGCTGCGGGCTGGCTGTGATTTCTGAGACTTTTGTGGCGTCAACACCACCGATGCGGCTTAATTGATCGCGCAAGGTTTCAAGTTTGGTTTCGAGTTGCAGTTCGTAGGGCATGTGCTGGTAATGGCAACCCCCACAAACGCTAAAATAAGGACACTCAGCAACAATACGGTCGGTTGAAGTTTGCAACCAGACATTGGCAAGTCCCCGGGCGAAGCGCGCTTTTTCTTCAGTTAGCTCAATTTGAACCTTTTCACCCGGCAACACAAAAGGCACAAACACCGCGCGTCCGTCTGCCAGGCGGCCAAGTCCTTCGCCACCATAGACGATTTTTTCAATACTTACAGTTTCGGGCATGTTTCTCCTTTGTTCAGCCATTCCGAGGTGTTTGGGTCGTTGCGTTTTTTTGACGAGCCGACATATAAATTACAGATATGGTTGGCACAATTATACACTCACGCGTCCTTGGGAGACTTTTCCTTTATGATTTAGTTGTAAATCAAGTTGCTTTACAGGTCTTTAACAGGATGTTAACTGTTTTGGGCTATGCTTGTTAAGAAATGATTAAAAAATGAGGCACGCATGACAACATCAGAAAAAGCCAGTAAAAAGAAGAAAAAGAAACTTAGTGGATGGTGGATTATATTCATTCTAGCCGTCTTAGTGGCAGGTTTTTTTGTGGGACGGCAAATGGTGACCCGACGCCAAACCGAACAAGCCATTAGCCAATTGGAGACCACACCTTACAAACGTGATACCTTGGACTCAACAATCAATGGTTCGGGCACGGTTCGCGCAAAGCAATCTGCCCAAATTCCCTGGCAAGCAACGGGATATGTGGCTGAGATCGGGCTCAAAGTTGGGGATGAAGTGAAAGCCGGCGATTTGCTGCTTAGCCTTGATAAAAACCGCTTGCCAGCTGAGATGCTCCAAGCCGAATTAAACAAGCTAAATGCAGAAAGCAATTTGGCAAATCTTGAGGCTGACACAGATTTGCAACGTGCCAAATTGAACAGTGATATTGCCAGCGTTAACAAAAACTTATCTGACCTGGCAGAGCAAAAAGAAGCCTTGAGTCTGCGGGTTTGCACCCAAGAGCGTATTGATAACCTGCAAAGTCTTTACGATGATGCGCTAAGCACTTATGAAAACTGGCCAACTCAGGCAAGGTGGCTTGCGGTTGAGAACGCGCGCCAGAACCTGGCTTTTTGTGACCCGGAAAAGATTGAAGCTGAAATGGATGCCTTTGATAAACAAATTGCTTTGTTGGATGAAACCCTGGCAAAATATCAGGCTGATTTGGCAAAAATTCAAAATGGACCCGACCAAGATCTAAAAAACCAATTGCAATTGCAACTCGATTTGGCTATCAAACAGCTTAGCTATATGGAAATTCGCGCGCCTTTCAGTGGCAGGGTTACAGCCATCAATCACCAAATGGGCGACTTTGTATCGCCAGGTGCCTTAGCCTTGCAAATGGCTGATCTGAGTGAGCTTTACATGGATGTGCCCGTTTCTGAAGTGGACATTCCGCAAATTAGGGTGGGACAAAGCGCGGAACTTATCTTTGACGCCTTTTTTGAGGAAAGATATCAAGGTGTGGTAACAGAAATTGCTAATGTGCCAAATGCGATGAGTGGCGTTGTGAATTATATGGTGACGATTGCCATGCAAAATGGCATCGATAAGGTGAAACCAGGCATGACAGCGGGGGTAAACATTCTTACGGAAAGCCGTGAAAACACCTATGTGGTACCGGCTGAGTCGGTTTTTACACGCGAAGGCAAAACCTATGTTTACGTGCGCCGTGAGGGACGCCCGGTGATGGTCGAAGTGCGCATTGGCGCGTATTCAAACAAACTGGTTGAGATTTTGCAAGCCGATATCAAAGACGGAGAGCCGGTTTATATCTCACCGCCGGTTAATATGATTGAAAACTTTATGAACATGGGTGGTCCGCGTGGTAGATAACAAACAAAGCGAACCGGTCATACGCGTGAGCGGAATGACAAAAGACTTCCACATGGGCGAGGATAATGTGGTGCGCGCTTTGCGGGGTATTGATTTGGACATCTACCCGGGCGAAATGACGGCAATTATGGGTCCCAGCGGCTCTGGCAAGTCAACATTGATGAACATGATTGGGTGCCTCGATTCGCCAACCAGCGGCGACTATTATTTGGATTCCATTTTGGTGTCTGAATTGGAAGATGATGATTTAGCGGAAGTGCGCAACAAGAAAATCGGCTTTATTTTTCAAAAATACAATTTGCTTCCCCGCATCAGCGCGTTGGAAAACGTGGAATTGCCTCTAAGATACAGCGACGATAGCAGTAACATCAAAAAACGTGCTGAAGAAGCGCTAGTTTCTGTGGGACTTGCCGACCGCATGCTGCACAAACCGAGTGAGCTTTCTGGCGGACAGCAACAAAGGGTGGCAATCGCGCGGGCATTGGTCAACCAACCAGCAATCATTTTGGCAGACGAGCCAACCGGAAACCTGGACTCGAAGTCCGGGCAAGAAATTATGGATTTGCTTTTAGAGCTCAACCGCGAGTTGAAAACAACCATAGTTCTGGTGACGCATGATGCCGACGTGGCAAATCAAACCCAACGCATTGTGCGCCTTTTTGATGGCTTGATTGAAAGCGAGGAGCGAAAATCATGAACTTCTTGCTATCGATTAAAGAAGCTTTTTCCAGCCTCGCCGCTAATAAAATGCGCTCGCTGTTGACTGTCTTGGGCATTGTGATTGGCGTTGGCGCTGTGATTGCGGTACTTTCGATCAGCCGAGGCGCCGAAGCCAGTATCATCGGGCAAATTGAGTCGATTGGTACGAATGTTATTTACGTTATGCGGGGAAACCGCGCTGAAGGTGTCAAAAACCCGCGGTATCTAACACTTTCGGATGTTGAGGCTTTGAATAACCGTCTGCGTGCGCCACACATCCAATGGGCATCACCCATGATGAGTAGCCAAACCAGCTTCAGTTTGGGTAACGAAAG
>ENA-UOOH01001945-UOOH01001945.1-fermentation-metagenome-genome-assembly--contig:-NODE-1945-length-18949-cov-5.256431_pt1 | contig 18949 bp, 10 predicted proteins | sample MGYA00245778_ERZ724025 | MGnify/ENA primary metagenome ERZ724025 (study PRJEB28704, sample SAMN03018313) | fermentation metagenome | biome: anthropogenic terrestrial biome; feature: soil; material... | reverse complement strand
GGGTATGGAACCCGATGCGATTCTCGCCGCGCCCCCGGTCGAGTAATACAGCACCGCCAGGTCGCCGGTAGGCGCGCGGAGGCCGACCACCGCGGGAATGGCCGATTCCCCGCCCGGTGAGGAGAGCGCCGGTTCGCCATTGGCCGAGGTCGTTGTCGTGCGAAATCGGACCTCGTACGCGTCGGCCTTTTGGCCCAGCGTGAAATTTCGTGCGCCGGTGTCTTTCGAGAGCGTGACAATCCGTGCGGGTCCCGCCTGACTCGTATCCGCCGGCCGGATCCAGGCCTCGATCGTCAGCGCGCCCGATTCCGTGACCGCTTTGATGAGCTTATCCGCGGCGCGCTCCGAGGAAATCAGTGTCGCGCCCGTGAGCCTGAGGCCTCCGCCCTCGAGCCACTCCGTCGCGGTTGCGTCCGAAATCTTGAGGTCCAAGGGAGCGCCCGCACCGGAGGTGTCCCTGACGATATCGCCCGCGCCTTCCCCGAACGCGTATCGAATCAACGGATTCGCAGGCTGCCCGTCAAGTCCGGCAGCGTGGGAGGCACGTACCTCACCCGCATCAAGACTTCGCGCATACATCGCCACGCGGTGCAATTCGCCCCGCCATGGACGGTCCTGGGTTTGCTCATTCCCCAAGGCCAACCGGAATCCATCGTCCCAGGCTGACACCTCACCAGGCACCTGCATCGACGATACCCGCTGGCCATCGACATAGAGCGCGGCCGCACCCTCCCGGTTGCGCGTATACAGCACATGAGTCAGATCCGTGCGCACATGGCCATTGCGCCGGATCTCAAAGAAATCGTTGTCCGGGTCCATCCGCCACCAGGGGATGGCCGTGAAGAAGTCGACGATGTGACCGTACCCCTTCAGCATCACCATGGAATCATCGCCACGTCCGTTGATCCAGCCGCCGCCCGTATCCGCGCCCCAGCCGGTCCCGGTATCGGCCCGCTCCCCGGTCGTCTGGTATCCACCGGCCATGTACATCCCCCAGGCAAGCCTGCGGCGGTTGTCCGCGCTGCGTGCCGGCGCCTTCCGATTCCCACCCCAGGTTGGGTAGTGATCCTCGTACCCGTATTCCTCATTGATCTGCGGGATCGGACGGCCGGTCTTCGCCTGTGCCAGTCGGTTGTCGAGCATGAACCGATAGCCGCCGCTTTCGTCCCAATTCTGGTACATCGCAAAATCGGCCCAGGGCGATGTGCGGAACGGAAACTGACCGTGCCCATGCACCGACATCACGTGTGCATACGGATCGTGCTCACGAATGAAGGCGCCCATCTTATTCGTCCAATCCTCGTTGCGGAACAGGTGATACTCATTCGTCACGTCCCACATCACGTTGGAGAACGCCGCCAGGCGCGCGATCGCATACCGGTAGTATCGCTGCTCATCCGGACCGCCCATGCCTGACTTGCCAAACGGATCGACACCCGGGCGCGCGCCGTCGACGTAGAAGATGATCGAAATGGTCATTGCCCGATCCCGGGCATGCCGCAGCATCCGATCGATCTTCTGCCAGTGCGCCAGATTGAACCGCGTCACGTCGAAACCCGGATTTTCAACACTCCCCGGCTGCGCCGCGACCCATGGGTTCATCAAAAAAGAGAAATCCTCGGTCGGATAGACATTCTCGAACCAGGCGTGCCCATCCTTCACCCTGCCGTTGATCGCCGTGCGCAGGCGATTGACCTTGAGTCCCGCAAGCCGATCGATACTGCGCCGGATCGTCGCGTCATCCCATCCGAGCAGCCAGTAGGTGGTGGTGCCGTTCCAGAAAAAATGCTCGCCGGTGCCTTCCCACAAAAAATGGTATGGATGTTCCGGATCCACCCGGATCGGTCCCCGCAGCCCTGCCGCACAAGCGGTGAATTCCACCTGCCGCTCCATGCTGAAATCGCCTTGCTGAAATCGGATGCTGCCCTCGTACCTGCCTGGGCGTGTAGGCATGAAACGGATCCGGAAAACGCTGCCGTCCTGCGCATCGCAGAAGCCGTCCACGCGCACCGGTTCCACACCCCGGCTGCCGAACACGCCTGTCACAGAAACATCCACAAACGGATTGGCGGCATCGGGCGACTCGACCTGCAACGTGACCTCAAGGATGTCATAGACGTCGACGCTATCGGCGGAAAGAGAGATCTGCACCCCCGCCGGCGAGGCGTAGACGGCTGCGCCTGCACAAACGATCAGAAGCAGCGTGAAGAAGACCCGAATTGATGCGAGGCAATGGCGATCAGTCAGCTTGGTTGTCATGGAATACCCTCCAGCCCCGTTTTATGCCTATGCTCAATCGGTGTCTACACGGAAGTGAAAGGGAAGGAAGGTCTTGCCACAGAGGTCACCGAGGACACAGAGGGACAAGTCCTTACCCTATTTGAAAGAAACCCGACTCAAGCGGGGACTCTCTCATTGCCAACCAAAGAAAAACCCTCTCTGTGAACTCTGTGCCCTCTGTGGCAATGAATTCTCCGTCAAGCCGATGGAAGGAATCGCAAGCGCCTCTGCGGCTCTGCGCGAGACCTCCGGTTCCGGATAGGTTGGAATTTCCCTGCGACCGCGTAGAATGGTGGGGCATTGCAATCATGCACGGGAGACCAATCGATGTATTCCAGCCAGAGTTTAGCATTTGCATGGGGCCAGTGGGTTCGTGGCGCGTTCACCGCACTCGTCTTACTCCTCATTCCCCTCCGCCTGGGCGCGCAGGTGATTGCGCGCTGGGATTTTGCCGAAGGCGCCCAGGGCTGGACCGGGAATTTTTATGTTGCCAATCTCCAAGTCACGGGCGACGGACTCACCTTTGACTCCACCGGCAACGATCCCTGGATCGAAGGGCCCGCGGTCAACTACCCGGCGGCCGGCCAGGTACGTGTCCGAATCCGCATGCGCTCCGATGCCGACCCCGCAGGTGAGCTGTTCTACGGTCCGGTTTTCCAGGCGGCCGACAGCGTGCGCTTTACGGTGATCGCCGACGGCGGCTGGCACGAGTACAACCTGGTCCTCCCTGCACTCGGCAATGGTGCGCGCCTGCGCCTCGACCCGGCCGGCAAGCCCGGGCGGATCACGGTCGCGTGGATCGAGGCCGAGCTGCTGCCCGTGATCGAACCGCCGGAGCTACGAGCCCCCACCCCACCACCGGCCGACGGTGAATGGGCGGCCGTCATCTCCGCCGGCGAGCTTCAGCTCCGCCATCGCGGCGACCGTTGGGGCGCGTACGAGATCTGGATCGGCGACACACGGATGGGGACCGGTCAGGATCACGATGTGATCGGCATCATGGAAGATGGTGAGATCCAATGGCTCGAGTTGGACCAGGCACAGCTCACTCTGACGTCGACCGCGCTGGGCGGCTTCCAGGAACGGTGCAGCATCCCGACCCCGGGCGGGAATCTCCTGAACCTATCCCGCAGGTTCGATCCGGGAACCACCGACGGGTATTTCAGGGTCAGTGCGGGAATCCAGGCACGCAGAAGCGCCCAGCTGTTGCATCTGCCCTGGATCACCCTCTTCCCGGGACTGTCAGCCTTCGGCGCAGGCAAGGCCCAAGCCGTCTTTGCAGGGCTCGAGTACCTCACCGATGAACCAAGCAGCAGTACGCTCGATCTTCGCGGGCCGGCCCATGACCGACGCGTGCCCGATCCGCTGAAAATCACCTTCCCGCTCATGGCAATCGCGGCCGGCGGCCGATATGTCGGCCTCAGCTGGGAGCCGAGTGCGTACTTCGCACCCATCTTCGACTCCCCCGACCGCACGTTCGACACGAATGCACACCTCATGGCGCTCTGGGCACCCACGGTCGGTGGCGACCGTCCCGAGGGCAACCTCTTCGCCCTCGGCCCATCCCCACTCGAGGCCGGCGTCACTCGAACGGTCCGCGCCAACATCCTCGGCGGTTTCGGCGAGAGTGTGGTCCCGGCGGTCCAACAGGTCTGCGGGCTCATCGGTTTCCCGGACCTCCCGGAACTGGCAATGGACCAGGCAGGCACGACGGAGCTGCTCGCCCACGGCTGGCTCGACTCCGACGCGCATGAGGATGGCCTCTGGCGGCATGCGGTGTGGGGCGGGAATTTCTCGCCCGCGCCCGCGGCGGACGCGCCCTGGTTCATGACCCGGCTCGCACAGGAGACGACCGACTCCAGCCTCGCCGAACGGCTCCAGCTGGGGATCGAGCGCGCACTGGAGCGGCTCGCACCGACCGATCCCAATTTCAATTCGGGCGTTTCACACGTCCGGCCGCCGATCGCTCCGATGCTGTTCGGCCGGCTCGAGCAGTATCTCGAAGCCCGCGCGGCACACGCGCAGCACCTACTGGAGACAGCCTTCGATATGCGCGGACTGGTCGTGTACCAGCCAGGTGCGACCGATTACGGCCAGGGACACTTCGAGAATCATGCCAACGGTCTGACCGCGACGACGATGCACTCGATTCTGGAGACGGCCACACTCACCGGCGACCGCGTGCTGATCGCCGGTGCGCTCAACCTGCTCGACCGGCAGACCCACTACTATCGGAACTCGGAACCGCGCGGGGCACAGACGTGGGAGGTACCACTCCACACGCCGGACATCCTCGCCTCCGCCTACATGCTCCATTGCTACGTGCTCGCCTTCCGCCTCTCGGGCAAGCCAGCGTATCTTGAGGAAGCCCGCTACTGGGCCTGGGCCGGTATCCCGTTCGTCTATCTCCAGCCGCCCACGGCCGGCGCGGTCGGCAACTACGCCACCATTCCAGTCTATGGCGCCACCAACTGGGAGGCACCGGTCTGGATCGGACTGCCCGTGCAGTGGTGCGGACTGGTCTATGCCAACAGCCTGCACCTACTTGCCGCCCACGACGAGTCCGCGCCATGGGCAAAGATCGCGCGTGGCATCACGGCCGCCGGCCTGCAGATGACGTTTCCGCTGACCGATCCCGAGCGTCAAGGTCTGCTGCCGGATGTGTTCTATCTCCTCGGCCAGTTCGGCGACGGCCCCGCCATCAACCCCGGCACGCTGCAAGCGACCGTGCCACAGCTCTTTGGCGGACCCGGCTTCTACGACTTCACGGTCACACCGCAGCGCGGCTGGCTGGTTCATCTGCCGGGCAGCATCACTCAGGTTTCGGAGGGCACGGCGGCCACCCGATTGCAGGTGAACGCCTGGCCGCAGGGCACGCACCACCTCCTACTCTCCAGGGTCGCCCAAAGACCGGTCAGCGTCACGAGCCGCACCGCCAACACCAATGAACCGTGGACAGCGTGTCCGTTCACCTATCGCGAGGACAGATCCTGGCTGATCCTCGAGCTGAACCAAGGCGGCCCACAAGAAATCGAGATCCAACTCCAACCCCCAACAACCGCCTGGCTGACGCATTAGCCCCGCCTTGCGGCCGAAGCCAGATGCCCACGGGCATCTGGCGAGGTCGGAGGTCGGTTTCGGCCTTGCGGCCGAAAGCCTGAGGCTGAAGCCTCAGGCAGGAGGTCTGAGGTCCGCTGTGGGTCGGTTGTTTCAACGTAATAGTGGACGCTTGGCGGATTGATGGGGGGATGTGCGGCTGGGAGCGCCGAAGTCCCCGTCGGCCCCACAACGATCACCCTCCGGACATCAATCGGCTCAACGTCCTCAACCACACTACTGTTGCCCCATCCACAGCGGACCTCCGACCTCTGACCTCCGACCCTCGCCCGGGGGCTCAAACCCCCGGGCCGCGGTACGCGAAGGCGTGCCGCGTTAGTATTGCAGTTTGCTGCCGTCTTCGAGGCGGAGCCAAGTGGTGAAGTTGTCTTTGCCGGCTTCGATGAGGATGACGCGGCCACCGCGTGGATAGCCGTCGCGGCCGTATGCGTTGAAGCCGGTGCCGCGGCCGTAAATGAGTCGAATGCCGTGTAGGGTGGCCTCATAGTCGTTGACGTGGTCGTGGCCGACGAAGGTGCCCTTGATGTCGCCGCACTCGAGCATGGCCGCAAAGAAGCCGGAGTTGATGCGCGGACAGCAGATCGGCTCGAATTGGTTGCCGACGAGATTCGCCTCGGGGTCGGTCAGGACCTGCTCATACTCGGGCAGCGGGATGTGGAAGAAGGCGAGCGCGGGATGCGGCTTGCCGCCGTTCTTTTGGGTAAGCGACTTGGATAGGTTCCGGTACCAGGCGACCTGATCGGTCTTGATCCAGTCGTAGGAACCGAGGGATTTGCGGGGCGGGTAGGCGTTGGAATCGAGGAAGTAGAGCACCCACTCGGTCGCCGCGCCGTCGGCGGAGACGACCGGCAAGTGATAGTTCCCGATGCCGGAGACTTCCGCGGGGCCGTGCTGGGCGATCGAGTACGGTTGGGCGATCACGATATCCATCAGCCCCCGCCGATTGCCGTTGCCCTCATCGTCGTGATTCCCCAGGACCATCGCCCACGGGATCTGGCGCTCGGCCATCGGCTGCGCACATTGCTTCATCTTCTCCTGCTGCTGCTTGGCACCGGCGAGCACGTCACCGGTCAGCACCACCAGCTGCGGCTTCTCGATATCGAGAATCTCCCCGATCATCTTGAGGGTCCGGCCGTCCTGGCTGCTGCCCTCGTTCAAATGCAGGTCCGTAAACTGGACGATCTTGAACCCGCCCTGGGCATTGAAGGCCAGGGGGCGGTCCTTTCCCGGGATCTCATCCGCATGAGAAGGCAGAGCGGCGCAGAGCGCACCGAACGTGAGTGCAGTGGTGATGATGAAGGCAGAACGCATTTCCAGGATCCTCTTCTGATAGGACTTGTTCAGTGTTGAAGCCGACCGGCGTTCAGATTGGCTGCGACAATGCCGGATCAGTTCGGAAGGATACCCCGACCCGTTGTTTTCGGTCAATGCCTCACGCTGCTCCAAACATGATTCTCACGAACATGCACCAGGACCGGGAGCGCATTGGGCGACATCCAAAGGTCTCCGGGAACGGATAGGAGGGACTCCCGCAGAGATCGCAGAGGACGCAGAGAATGATCGAGGAGGATGGCAGATACATCGGAGCGGTTTTCTGCAACTGTGCTGGTCAGTCAGCAGGGTCATGCCCCCCCAAAAAAAGGTCCACTGCATTGTACCTTCCCACTCCCATGGCCACGCCGAAAACGCCTTTGCGCCTCCGCGCCTCTGCGCGAGGACCTCCGGCTCCGGGTGGGAAGGTGCAATCTCTACCTTTGCGGACAAATTCAATCTTCATCCGTGGCCAGTGATCAGTTCGTTCAAATACCGAATGATCCGCTCGCGATTGGCGCCGAGGCTGGAGAATTGCTTCTCGCAGATGTCGGTGAACCTGGCCAGGACCTTGCGATTGATCTCCTCCTGATCCTCGAAGATGCCGATCGAGTGATGCGGCAGCTCCCACTTCTCGAACTGAAGCAGGGCGATCATCGCGTCCCGGGTCCGGTCATCGTTTGAAAGTGCATAGACAAACAGTGGACGATCTCCGCCCTCGATCCGGCAATCGACCGCGTACATCCCATCGGGATCGTGCACCGGGTGATGCCAGTCGAACTCCATGCGCTCCCGGGCCGCGGTCTGCTCCAGCATCGCCCTGAAATCGGGGATGAACGTGGAGCGCGCTCGCTCCCGGCTCAGAAAGGAGACATCGGCGATCTTGAGCAGCGCCTGGGCCAAAGAATAGAGCGCCTCACCGAAGCGCTCGCCCCGCACCGGGACGACCAGCTCGCCCTCGCGATCTACCACGCCGAACATGGCCAGGGCGGTGCTGATCACCTTCTGCCGGCTGCCCTGCTGGAAGACCTTCTCCTCCAGGTCGTCATACGTCAGGTGCATGTAGGTATGCCCCTCGTCCGTAAGCAGCCAACCCTCCTCCGCGCGGCGCAGCACGATCACCAGATGATCGCCATCCTCCAGCATGAACGGGGTGAGCACACGAAACCGGTCCACACCCTCGGCAACAAGACGCACCGAGCGGCTGAGCGTTTCACGGAAGTTTTGTTCAATGGCGGATGTGATCATGGCTTCACCTCCCCGAGCCTCGGTGACGGATCGACCTCCGGCTCCTGGAACCCGCACTCGCGAAGCAGGCAGAGCAGAGCGGATTCGAAATCGGCATACCGATCGCACGGCTCGGCATAGGCGTCCTCGCCACAGCCAAGCTCCTGGTAGCGCGCGGTCGCATAGTGCACATGCGCACCAAAGAAGGTCTCGCCTTCGATCCGATTGGTATGCTCATGGCTCTTGCCACTGTACCGGCGCAGACAGAACAACTGGTTGGTCTCAGGCGGACTCAACGCCAGGATGACCGAGAAATCGAGGGGGTTGATCTCGCTCTGGCGCAGGAGCACTCTGTACTCGTTGCCATGGTCACCGATGACATCGAGCTCGCGCTCCATATGCCCGCGCTTATCGAGCAGGTTCAGCCGGGAACGCCAGTTCACCGGCAAAGGCTTGGGTTCTGCGATCATGTCCGCGATCGCCTTGTCCGTGTACTTTACGGCCATACGACTTTCCTCCTGGTGACAATTTGATTGCAATGCGGCACGCCGCAGAGACGGGTTAATTGTCACAATAGTTGCGACTGCATTCCTCCAGTGGGTTGATTCTCGCGTTCTAACAATTGTCGAAAACCTTTAATCGTCTCGAAGCTGAGCATCCATGCGCACGCACCGAAGCAAACAGACCCGCTTCGGCGGCAAATCAAATGAGACCTCGGCGCTCGGTCCTTCCACGACCAGTTTGCTCTCGCTCAGCACCGCCCCGCCGGCTTCCTCCAGCAGCACAAAACGGTATCGGCCCGGCTTCAGGAGAAAGAGCTCGGCGCCCATCTGCCGCGGTTGATCGCCGAAATGCACCAGCTTCGCCTCGAACCGATGCGGATCGCCCGCGGTCACCAGCGCGGCGATCGCGCGTGGGGGTGTCCGCCAGCGGACCCGATTGAGCGGGAACTCGGTCGGATTTCCGGGATCCCCCGTGGCGGCGGCGTAGAGCACGCCGACATTCGGTGACTGCGGTGCATTCGGGAAATAGCGCAGGTAATTGCCGGTGAAATTGAGTACGCGATCGGTCCAGCGCATCTCCGCCGTATAGGCCTCCCAGTTGGACCGAAAGGCCGCGGCATTGCGCTCCAATGCACGCAATAGTGCGGCTTCGTCCTGAAAAAGCCGGAACCGTGCATACCCCGAGGCGTCTTTCTCCAGGATATCATCGTATCGATCGTCACCAGTCAGAAAACGGTACTTGCCGACCGCATCGCTGAGAAACCCGCCCATCCGCCTGGCCGCCCAGGCCTCGGTGCCCGGTTCCGGCGAGCTGTTTCCATCCGCTTGCCGGAGTGAATCGAGCCGGATGCGGACCATGGATTGCATCGGCTGCAGATATGCCTCATCGCCCAGCTTGTGATAGGCGAGCAGGAGCGCGGATGTCATCAACCGGGTCGCCCCGGGCCAGTTGTAAAGCGCATCGTTATGGCCGGCAGGGAACGGCTCCCACCAGGGCCGGTCGGGCAGTCCAATCGCGCCGTCCGGCCAGCGCACGGCCGAAGGCAGCACCCCCGCCGGCTTGCCGTTGCCCGACCGCGCCACGGCGTCGACCCAGAGCCGCAGCCAGTCGCCGAACAACTGGTCCAGCCACGGTTCGTCAGTGCGCTGCCAGAGCAGCAGCGCCGGCTGCACCGCGGACGGGTGATAGACGGTGTCGAATGCGCGATCCGGCCGATCAGCGACCTCGGACGCATTGAAATAGATCGACTTGAACTGCCGGAACCCGTGCGCGTTCGTACCGGTCCAGACCTCCGCCATCAGCTCCGCCAATCGCCGGGCGCGTCCGGTCCAGAGCGGATCATCCGGCGCCAGGTGCATCATCGGCGTGATCGTATCGGTCGTGTCCTCGTTCGCATGCTCGACATCCGTCATGCGCGCGGTGAACCCGGACTGCATGTGCGGCTGTTGAAAGATGCCGTTGGAGAGCAGCGCCTGGGCGGCGGCGATCTTCGGATCGTCGAAGCCCATGATGAGCGGCGCCCACCAACGCCACATCTCCACGTCATCGCCCCACCCGCCTCCGAACTGACCGTCCGGTAGCTGCCGCTCGTCAATCCACCAGTGGATCAGGTCGGCCAGCTTCTCGAGTCCCTCCCGCTGCAGGTTCGCCCACTTCGGCAATCCCTCCACAGGCGGGTATGCCTTGGGCCATGGGATCGGTTCACCGAGGTACATCCCGATCACCCGATTCTCCGGGTAGGCGACCCGAGCCTGCTCAAGCAGCCTGCGTCCCTCCCCGTAGTATGCGTCCCGTGTTTCGGCGACACGCAGGAGCGGGCCGCTCTGGATCACTCGCCAGATCAGCATGCGCCCACGATAGAGGCACCAGATCGGATAGAGCGGTGACTCAGCAGAAACGGCCGCCGGGTAGAGCTTCCCCTGCCCTTCCGGCTTCACCCGGCTGTCGATGAACCGGCAGAGATAGCCGTTCTCAGCCGCACGACTGTGATCCTCGACCACGTGCCGCTTGCCGTTGGCCCAGAGATCGATCAGCGGCAGCAGCCGCTCCAGCTCGCTGCGCAGCTCCTGGGAGAGCGCCGGATCCGCCTGCAGCTCAGCCAGAATCCGGTAGCGTTCGGCCTCGGACTCGCTCCCGCCGGCCTGACGGATCCGCTCGGCCGCCTCGGCATTCGACATCGCTGGAGCGGCAGGCAGGGCGCCCAACGGACCAAGCATCATCCCAACCATCACCAATGGGATGAGTGCTTGGCGAAGCAGCAAGCGGGTCGTCTGAGGCGTTAAGCGAGTCATCGGCTCTATTCAAGCGACCAAGGGCCGCGGTAGTCGTAATGCTGCATGGCATTGGCGACGGGGTCGTTGGTGATCTGCTCACTTTCAGCGTCCCATTCGAGGCGCTTGCCACGCTCCACGGCGATATTGGCCAGCAGCGCGAACGAGGTCGAGCGATGGCCGTCCTCGAGCGAACAGTACGGGGTCTCCCGGGATTTCACGCAGTCGAGGAAGTTGCGCACCAGCGGATCGGTCGGATCCTGGCGTGCACCCTCCTGGCCGATGACATCGCCGAGGGTGACCTCCTTCGCTGCGGTGCTGGTCTTCCAGGACTGAAACTGACCCGGCCTGGGTGGAACCAATTGGTAGCCGCGATCGCTGACGACCAGGTTGCCCTTGGTTCCGCGCAGCTCGAAATCGGCGTTGTTCGGCACGATCTGGCCGTCGCACGCCTCGTTGACGCTGAACTTCATGAGGCGGCCTGAAGGGAACTCGAAGAGGACCTCCATAGTGTCGGGAATATCGGCGTCGTCATGGATGATGTTCCGGCTTCCGACGGCGGTCACCGCGACCGGGGCGGACTCCCCGAGCATCCAGCGGACGCCGTCGATGTAATGCACGCCCCAGTTCGCCATCTGCGAGGAGAAATCTTTCCACCATCTGAACTTGTACGGCAGGATATTGAACCGGAACGGCCGCTCGGCGCGGGGGCCGAGCCAGAGATCCCAGTTCAGGCCGGCCGGCGGATCAGTCGGCTCGTAGCGGCCGATCCCATCGGGGAACATGTTGCTGACCCGGGCGGCGATCCCGAGCGACACCTCGCCGATCAGGTTCTCGACACCGGTCTCAATGAGATGCCGGTACACGGGTGCGGCGCGCCGATTGATTCCGACGGTCACGACCCGCTCGGTCTCACGCGCCACCTTGATCATGCGCCGTCCCTCTTCCAGGGTGATGGAAAGCGGCTTTTCGACATACACATCCTTGCCGGCGCGGCATGCGGCGATCGCCTGAACGGCATGCCAGTGATCCGGCGTGGCGATGCAGACCGCATCGATCTCGTCCATGGCCAGCAGCTCGCGAAAATCCTCGAACCTCTTGCACCCAGCCGGAATTTTCTCTTCCAGTTTAGGGACACGTGCGCCGATCGACTGAACAATCCGTGGATCGACCGCGGCACGGTCGCGATCGAGGAACGGGCGATAGACATCGCAGAGCGCCGCGACCTCGCAATCGTCGTTCTTCATGAACGACTGCAGCAGCTGTGAACCGCGATTGCCGACACCGATAAACCCGACCCGTATCTTATCGGTCGCGCCCCGTAGAATCCCGGGGACCGCACCGACCGCCATCATCGCAAGGCCCGACTGCTTCAGAAACATCCGTCTCGTCTGCCTCATCTCACACACTCCCGTTTGCGATTGCATCACCCAGACCGTGACACTCTTGTAACAAGAACCCACCAAGCATGGCAAGCAGTAGACAGCAAAAAGGATGCATCAGCCGGAACTGCCCCCTGCGGACAAAGCTCAATCCCAGGTTGAACCGTCCGAAAGCACAACCGCCCTGAAGGGGGAGGATCGACGCGAAGGGAGAGGGAAGGTGAAAGGTAAACAGGAAAGACACGAAGACACGAAGGTTCGGAAGGAGAGGTTTGCTTGGGAGTTGCTTTAATCTCTGCAACTACCGTAGTCTGCTAAAATGGTTTGTCTTAACAATTCCCCCAAAAAAGGTAGGGTGAAGAGCATGAAACATACCCACCCACAAAGGCAGGTCGAAAACGCCACCGCGCCCTCTGCGGGAGGCTCTCCGGATCCGGATGGAGAGGACTCGCGCAGAGCATGGAACATACCCGCCCACAAAGGCAGGTCGAAAACGCCTTGGCGCCTCTGCGCCTCTGCGCGAGACCTCCGGATCCGTAGCGAAATGGGGTGAAGAATCAAAATCCTCAGGTGGAGGGAAGCGAAACCTCTCCCGTCTGATCCAAACGAACATGTTTCTCGCCTCCCCACGCCTGACTTTGACCTGTTGAGGGGACACAACCGGGAAGAGGAGCACCCCAGGCTCAAAATGAGGGGTGCAACGCAAGGGTTTTGTAGCCCACTTCCATTTTTTTGAACCTTTCGCCCGGTTCATCTGCTTAACCCATTGGAAGGAGTGGCTTCAACATGCAGAAGAACCAACAACACCCAAGCGGCCAGGGGAGTAGTCCGCTCGCGGTCGGTGCCGAGGAGCGGCTCCAGCAGTTCGCACTGAACTGCTAGGTTCCAACAACCTGATCAGGTGCGAAAAATGAAAAGATTATTCCTGACATTACTGATTCTAGTTCCGACGCTCTCTTCAGCCCTTTCAGCTGAGGTCGTTGCTCCGTTCGCCTATCCGCAGGACGAGAATACGGTTTGGTTCAAGTCCCTTTTGGAATCAAAGAAGAGTCAAACCCTAACGGACAGTGAGAAGAATGAATTAATGATACGTTCAAGATCTAGCAATATCAATATATGGCTTGGATTGACACAGGAAGATCCCCATGCTCGTTCAATTCTTCTGGATGTCCTAATTGAAGATATTTGCAACCACAATTATGAGTATATTAAAACGCTGCTTTACCGCACTCTGCCAGAGGAATACAGTGAAACCGACCGAATGAAGATGGCTCGTCTCATTTCCGAATTTTCTGCCGAAAATTTTCGGCGAAGTAGTGGAATTGAACCATTGATGCTCGCTGGGTATATGGGGATTCCGGAAGCCCATGAGCTCGCTAAAAAATGGCTTCCACCACTCGGGAAGATCCAATTAAGTAGATTAGAATGGGCAGCGATTGTTGTTTGCACCCGTTTTGGAGATCAGGACCGAGTTGAGCAAATTATCGAAATAACCGAAACCTACAATCAGCGGAAACGGCCTATAATATTCGTTGTCCCATATGACAATTATCTTTTTTTAACCAAAAGCAAAGATGTCTTCGAATACCTATTAGAAATACTTGGACAGGAGAACATTCGGCTTAGCGAGGGTCATTTTTGGGGCACTGCGGAAAGGGCAAAATTCGCTCTGCAATGGATGGTTGTTGAATCTGATGAGACATTTGAAAACCTCATCCAGGGATTTTTCCCTAATATGGAAAGAAAAGAAGAATTATTGAAATGGTGGAAAACCGAGCCATCAATCACTTTTCGATAAATCTATTCCATTGGATGCCAACCTGGCCAACCCTGCAGCCACCCGATGGCCCAGAATCACCACCTGTCGAATCACGCTCAGGTCCAATCTGATCGATACGCCGCAAGGGAGTTGTAGCCATCATGCATTAATTGTCTTGGGCGTGCGATGGGGAGGACTCGCGCAGAGGCGCTGAGGCGCAGAGGGGGGGATAGGGAGCAAAGGGAATGAGGAAACTTCGAATCTGCTTTCTGCAACTCCTTTGGCAGCAGCCTCCCCCTCAAAAAAGGTTTGGATCAGGGCATGGACCCTACCCACCCGCAAAGACAGGTCGAAAACGCCACCGCGACCTCTGCGGGAGGCTCTCCGGATCCGGATGGGGGAGGACTCGCGCAAAGCATGGACCCTACCCACCCCCATGGCAAGATCGAACACGCCTTGGCGCCTCTGCGCCTCTGCGCGAGACCTCCGGATCCGGGGTTGAGAAAACGACTACCTCATCGGACGGGCTCCAGCCACTGCGCACACATGCGAAATGAGGCAGAGGAGCCTACGGCCAAAATATCGATTGCCGCTCATCAATCCAACCCGCCTGGGATTACTCGTCGCGATTCTTGTCCCGGTCGATAAGCTTCATCATCTCTGCGGTGATGGGCATGACCTCAAAGTCCTTGAAGAACATCTCACAGTCGGTGCCACCGTGCATCTGCAAGCCAAGCTTGCCCGTCTTCTCGCACTCTTCGTCGATGATATCCGACGTGCAAAATCCGTTGAGCGCCTGGACCAGGCGGTCACCGTATGCTGCGGTGCAGGTCGTGTTCCACTGGTCGTTCTTATTGCGGACCTTATCGATCAACTCGTCGTTGGTAACAACCCAGCCGCGACCGGGGATCGTCTTGCCGTCAATGATGCCTGCGGTGTGCCAGAGGGCCGAGTCCTTGCTGTCGTTGGCGATTTCATTTTGAAATCCACGCAATACCCACGGGGCACTCGTTTCCTCGGCGCGGAAGTACAGGGCACTGTTGCCGCCCCGCATTCGATAGGTGACCCGAGCGATGAAGTTGTCGTAATCCTTGGTGGAAATGACGAGCCCGTCCTTACCCTGGCTCTTGGAATGGACACCATGCAAAACGCCGTCTTCCGTGAAGGACCATTCTTCCGGGAGCACGAACTTGGCGTGTGCGAGTTGGTATTTGCCGCCGTCACCCTTCACGAAGAACGGCTCCCACTTGCTCTCGCCCAGGTCCTTGATGCGGATATTCCTCCAAGCGACGGAGCCGGATTCTCCGGCGTGAATCTGAAGTCCGAAAAAACCTTTCATCGAAAAGCTGTCGAACATATCGACGACCAGCTTGCCGTTCAGCCAAGTTTTGATGGACGGCCCGACGCACTGAATTTCCACATCGTTCCAATCACCTTGCTTGTAGCTTGCTTGGGCGGCATCGAGGCGATCCTGCGGGGTGAATGCGTCGAGCCAAACGATACCGAATTGGTGGCCGCGACGGCCTTCGTCGTAGATGCGGCCAGTCACATCGCCGCTGGGACTGATTTCATACTGATAGCCGTAGACGCGCTCCCCCTCGCCTTCGGTGCGCGCTGCGGACCGGAACTGGACGCCCGAATTGCCGGCTTCAAGAAACTTGTATTGCAGCTTCAATACAAAATTGCCAAATTCCTTTTCCGAACAGAGGAACGTGTTGCCCGGGGTGTTCGGTACGCACTTCCCCACGATCGTACCGTTCTCGATTTCGTACTCCGCTGACCCTCCGCGTTTGACCCAACCGTCCAAGTCGACGCCGTTGAACAGGGAGGTGAAGCCTTCCTCGACTTCCACCGCCGATGCGGTCGAGCCGAAGGAAGCCAACAGTCCAATCACCATGGACGCTACAATAATTTTTCTCATCTCTGTGTCTCCTTTTATTCCCCAAGATAGGAAATTTGCGATCCTATCTGTTCAGCCAGAATTATTCCTCCAGTGAGGGAGGGATCAATGTCATTGACCACCCATCTTCGCACCGTTATTGCACGCTTGGCGGTTCAATTGCCTGCCCATGCAACTGGGCCAGCAGAGCATCCCGAGCGTATACGCCGAAGAAGGACGCGTTCCCGTCGAGCCAAAGATAGAGACGACGACGTTCTTCCTCACGCAAGTCCATTTTTCCATAATGGTGTTCGTCTTCCAATATGCCAACAAGCGGGCTGATATCCGATGGCATCCGCCCTGGCTGGGTCACGATCGCGTCAACCTCATCCCCTCCCCATTCAAACCAATGAACATAAGGCCTGAGATTTTGATAGGAAACCGTAAAGTCCCCTTGGGGTTCGCCTGTCAATCCCGGCTGAGCCCCCTCCGGATTCCCGTGATGACAACTCACACAACGCTGATCGAGCACCGGTTGAACGAGTAATGCATAATTCCACGGCATACTTCCCGAAGGCCCGGGCTCAATCCTGGAAGGCTCCCGGTGGAATGCAACAGGTGGAATATAATCCGCGATATCATGAACCCCCTCATGACACCCAACACAACCTCGACGCTCTCCCGGTTGAAGATAGGTCAAACTGCGCATGCCCATGACAACACGGCCATCTCCATCCACGGCCTGAAACAACAAAGGTTTCTTCGCAGGCGCACGGAAATATGCGGAACCATCCTCCTCAACCGGGACAGTCCCCAAAAGCATCCGTGCTGATTCCGCGTTGGCATATCCGAGCTGAGGATTGTTCGCGATATGCGTTTCTGTCTTTGGCAGTACTTGGAAAACCCGCAATTCACGAATAGTCCGATCGGCAGGCATTCCCATGAGTGCCGTGTTAACATCGGACAGCATGAACTCCCCTTCACTCCCCATGGCATGATCAAGGTTCGATGAAATCACAGGCGGAACGTCCCTTGGCCGAAGGGGAATGGGATACATGCTCGAAATGGACGCATTTCGATACAGCAGCTCCATATTGCCGAATCGATCCAATAAATAAATCCCAGTGTAACCGTCCTGCTTAACGCCTGAACCCATTCCGGACAACGGTTCAAACGAATACGAAACCAGGAAAAATTCCTCTGAAAGCGGCCATGGGCTATGATAAAATGTCTTTGGCCACCCCTCCGCTTCCGGGAAGCATATTTCTGGTGTCAATTCCTCAATCGCGCTAAACTCATCCTCACCACTCTCGCGATTCAACCGAACCTGATCAGGGTTACACAAGACCAATGCCCCGCCAACATCCGCATGATGGGCTCCAGCAACAAAAACCACTCTGTTCGACCCTGGAATCGCGCGCCCCTGAAAACACGCATTGATTTTCTGAGTATAATTTCCAAAAATAACATCAGGGTTACTCCCATCGGGATTGCTCACCCAGAGCCCATGAAAATGGGCCGCTGAGCGATCTACGTAGTCCCAACGGGTATAAATGATCCGTCCATCATTTAGAACGCTCGGATGCCACTCATTCGTCTCATGAAACGAAAGAGTGTTGATATTACCCCCGTCTGGTTCCATCCGATGAAGGGTATAGGTCGGCAGGGGCTCCCATGGATTATGACACCGCCCAAAGCCGCCACGTCGAGTGGACATAAAGACGATCCCGCCGTCAGGAAGCTCGCATGGATCAAAATCATCGAACAAACCGGACGTGAGTTGCCGAAGGTTGTTCCCATCCGAATCCATAGCATAGATATGAAATCCGTTGCGCTCCGAAGAGTAATAATCAGGCTTGCTCGCGGAGCGCTCCGCAAAGGCAAAGAAAATTGTCTTTGCATCGTAGGACAAGGAGAGCGTGGTGTAATTTCCCTTTGGCAATTGATGGCCGGCGAGTTCATGAATCTCCAAGGAATGTCCGGGATCCTTCAGTAAAAATACCCCCCCGCCCTCAATCTCCTCAAAGTCGTAGTAATACCCCAAATACTCGTGCAACATCTGGCATACAAACCGCCTTCGTTTCAAAAAAACAATGGGCTGATCCCCGAGCATAGGGTTTTTCAGCGCTACAGCCCGATTCAACCAACGCAACTCTTTATAGAATGATAATCGCTGTTGCTCGTCGAGAGTTTCAATATTTTCTATTTGCCCCCCCAATTGGAGGTACAAACCAGCTTCGGACGAAAAATCGATACGATGGGGGGACGACTGAAGGTGCGCCATCAACAAACCGCCACGCCGATAAACCTCGCGCAGCAATTCGACATCATCGGGCCTGCGCCCATGTGCCTCTTCCTGCCTGATCCAATCAGATTCGACGGCGGCGACCAACTGTGGATCACAAAGGTCACGCAAAGATCCTAACGAAATAGGTGGACAGGCGAGGCTCAAAACCACTAAAATGAAGGGTATCCATGGCCGGAAAATCACGATTGAGCTCCTTGCATGCCGTTGTTGTCCCACAGTTGAAATCGCTTCACCCAAACAGTTGCTTGCATTGCCGGCTGAGGATCATCCCGCACTCTCCCATGCTCAGGGATCCATCCATCCCTTTCACGGTACGAGCGAAAGGTCCAACCCCAACCGTACTCTTCGAATACAACGATGCAGTCCCGCAGGTAGTCCGCGGCTCTTGTCGCCCATGAGCGCCGCCTCTTTGGTTGATGGTCAAAGTTCCGTTTTTGCCCGATTCTACGACGGGCAAGGGGGTGAGTCCATCCCAAAACCATGTTGCCCCCGGTGAGAATGGTATGAGCCACAGAGGACACAGAGGACACAGAGGGAAGGCGCTGGCCCTTTCCTGTCTGGAGGTCGTCTGAAAAGGTCAATGGCGAAGCAAGATCGGGGTCGGGGTCGCTATCGGTCTCGGTATCGAAAGGATGGGGCATGGGATTCGGACAGGAGAAACCGGGTGCCGCAACCGTGTTGTTTCGATTCTGACACAACTCGGCGGCGAAGTTTGAGCGGTCCATGAGGGCAAGGCGCCAAACAGGGCAGAGATCGATCCCGATCCCGATCCCGATTTCGCCAATGATTTGACTGATCGGCAACCATTGCCTGAAGTAGCACGCCTTTTCGGACGGGCTCTATCTGAGAGCAATCCAGCTGAAACGAGGGCTGCCTCGATGGCATCAGGGAGCATCTCTCTGTGAACTCTGT
>ENA-UOOH01001944-UOOH01001944.1-fermentation-metagenome-genome-assembly--contig:-NODE-1944-length-18976-cov-9.237355_pt1 | contig 18976 bp, 19 predicted proteins | sample MGYA00245778_ERZ724025 | MGnify/ENA primary metagenome ERZ724025 (study PRJEB28704, sample SAMN03018313) | fermentation metagenome | biome: anthropogenic terrestrial biome; feature: soil; material... | reverse complement strand
ATTTGCACTTGTTATTGCAAGAAAGAGATGAGTCATTAGAAACTGTGATGAGAAGAATTTGTGGCAGTTATGTTTTTTGGTATAATAAAAAATATGACAGAGTAGGTTATTTGTTTCAAGATCGCTTTAAAAGTGAACCTATAGAAGATGATACATATTTTCTTGTTGTATTGCGTTACATATTTCAAAATCCTTTAAGAGCAGGTATAACCGATAATATTAAAAACTATAGGTGGTCTAATTACAAGGATTACATTGAAAAAAATAAAATAACAGATAACGATTTTGTTTTAAATATATTCAATGCAGTGGACAGGGAAAAAGCAGTAAAGAACTTTATTGAATATATAAACCAAGAAAATGGTGATGAATGTATGGATATGCCTGAAAAAAGGCAATTGACGGATGATGAAGCAATGAAAATAATTAAATATTACTGTAAAATTGAACAAGCGATAGATATACAAAATTTTGATAAACAAAAGAGAAATTTATATTTAAGAAAGCTGAAAGAAGATTATAATCTGTCTATCAGACAGATCGAACGATTGACCGGAATCAGCAGAGGGATAATTCAGAAAATTTAAGATGACAACAACCCCGTCCCCTTGTCACCCCTTGTAACAAAAATATAATTAATGCATAATATGTTTGTACACAAGGCATTAGCTTGTCTTGCGACAAGATTTCTCATTAAAAAGTGAATTTAAGTTAAGAGTTGCGATCTATTTAGGAACGTAAAGAAGGCGAGCCTGTATTAACTGCTTATCCGACTGAAAAAAATATAACCTTTGAAATTTACCATGTGGACTCAGCTTCCAGTTGAAAATGTAAAATTATGCAAAAATAAAAATTCTATTTTCATCTAACCGACACTTTTCATATGTATGAGGCAAAATTTTAATAATTCTAAGAGAAGGCGTTAAGTGATTTTGTTGGAAACACAGGGTTTTTGACCATAAAAGCATTTCTGCAAGATTATGCCATCACTGTATTATTATAAACAATTAAAGAAGTCATTTCGTACCAAGTGCTGCCAAGGGCTTTGAAAATATATAAAGATATGTTAAATATAAATGGAGAGCCCGAAAAGGGTTCTTTTTTAATTTTTCATAGACTTGTCACTACCTGCATAATTTATTATAAGACAAATATTTGCTTGGGAGGGGATTATGAGCAAGTTTAACAATTTTAGGAGCAATTTAGCCGATGAGCTGGAAATTCCGAACAATGCTTTATCGGATAATTTTGATTTGAGGATGCATGGCAATAAAAAGGTTATAATAGAAAACCATTTGGGAATAACAGTTTACGAAGACAATATGGTTATTGTAAATACAAATGATCAGAAAATAACAGTAAAGGGCTCCAAATTTAAAATAGAAGAAATCAATAATTATAAAGTAATTGTAAAGGGGAATATCAAAGAAATAATATTTAGTATGAAGGAGTAGTTATGTTAATATTCAAGCTGATGTATTTAATAAGAGGCTATGTTGTCATTCACTTAGATGACATTAACTCGGAAAAAACTTTGAATATACTCCGAAGAAAAAATATTGCGGTATGGGATGTGGAGAGGAAAAACAAGGGAATTAAATTCAAAATTTCCTATGACGATTATATCAAAAACTTAAGCTTAATAAATGAAATAATGAAGACGGTAAACAAAAAAGGATTAATGCTGAAGCTCAACAAGGTTAAATTCAGAAGGGGTTTTTCCATAGGTCTTTTGATATTGATTGTATCTCTTTACCTTTTGACTTCGATGATATGGGAAGTAGAAGTTGTCGGAACAAACCAGACAAACACAAATAAAATACTTGCTCTGCTCTCAGAAAACCAAATTAACATACCAGTTTCCATGTCGCAAATAGAAACTAAAAAATTAGAAACAATGATTTATAATAATTTTGAAAATTACAAGTTTGTCGAGGTATTTGTGGAAGGTTCAAAACTAATTATTTTTGTAAGGGAAAAAGAGCCCGAGCCGGCTAAAATAAAAAGCAATGAGCCAAGCAGCATTATTTCATCAAAAAATGCAATTATAAGCAAGGTAATAGCTAAGAGCGGTCAGCCTGTTGTCAAGGAAGGAGACGTTGTATATGAAGGTCAAACCTTAATCATGGGAATAGTTAAGAATAAAAATTCTGATGAGTTTGTTATGGTGCCTTCCGAGGGTATTGTATATGGAAAGACTTATTATAATTTTGAAATGAAGGAAGAAAAAATAAGAAGCGTCAATGTGTCAACAAATAAAAGCAAGTTTGTTTATTACTTGAAAATAAATGGAAATAGTATTAAAATAATAGGTGACAAAGAGCCCTATGAAAATTATAATTATAGGGAGAGTAATATAAACGTGCCTATAATTTCAAAATTAGCTGATATTAGTATTTTAAAAGGTGTATACTATGAAGAAGTTATAAAGGAAATTGAAATAGATGAAAAAACGGCACAAAATAAAATGAAAGTCAGCATGTATGACGAACTTTTGAAAAGGTGCGATGAAGACAGCAGAATTCTTAAATCAACCGTAAACTTTTCGGAGGATGATGATTTTTATTATTTAATATCACAAATTGAAGTAATCGAAGACATAGGTCAAAAAATCAGAATTTTTCCGATAAACGATGATATGACAGAAGAAACCAAGGAGGATTAATGGAGTTATTTGAAGAAAATGTTTTAATAGCAAACGAGGATGAACTAATTAAATTATTGGGAATTCATGACAAAAATATTAAAATTATTAAAAGTTATTACGATGTTAATATTTTAGTGAGAAACGGAGCGGTAAAAGTAACCGGAGAAAAGGAAAAATCGGAAGCGGCAGCAAAAATATTAAAGGATATATTAAATACAATAAGAGCAGAGGGTGAAATAAGCGATCAAAAGGTTGTTTATTTAATTGAAGCAAATAAATCAAATTCTAATATCGACTATAATCAAGTTTTAAAGGAAGTAATCGTAACGTCGGCTTCGGGAAGAGTTATTAAGCCAAAGACGGTAGGTCAAAAAAGATATATTGACATGATTAATTCCAAGGATGTTACTTTCGGAATAGGTCCTGCAGGAACGGGAAAGACTTACTTAGCCGTGGCGGCGGCTGTAAATGCGTTCAGAAAAAAAGAAGTTGAGCGTATAATACTTACCCGGCCTGCGGTGGAAGCAGGGGAAAAGTTAGGATTCTTGCCGGGGGATTTGCAGGATAAGGTAGACCCATATTTAAGACCTCTTTATGATGCGATTTTTGATATAATGGGAATTGATAATTATATGAAAAATGTTGAAAAGCAATTGATTGAAGTTGCACCCTTAGCATATATGAGAGGACGTACGTTGGATTCATCCTTCATTATTTTGGATGAAGCACAAAACACTACAAACGAGCAAATGAAAATGTTTTTAACACGTTTGGGATATGGCTCGAAAGCGGTTATAACGGGAGATATAACTCAAATAGACCTTCCTGAGGGCAAGAAATCGGGACTCAAGTCTGTTATTCACATTTTAAAGGAAGTGGAAGACATTGGTTTCATGTTTTTCCACACAACTGATGTTGTAAGGCATAAATTAGTTCAGGATATAATAAAAGCGTATGAAAAGCATGAGGTAAATAAAAAATGATAAATGTGTTGTTTGATAACAGGCAGGATGTGTTGGAAATTACTGAGGACGGTGAAAATGCAATAAAGGTGGCTGTGGAAGCAGTTTTATCGGAAGAAGATCTTCAGGGTGATTTTGAGGTGAGCGTTTCATTCGTCACCAATGAGGAAATTAAGGAGCTTAACAAAGAATATAGAAATGTGGACAGTGAAACAGATGTTTTATCATTTCCCATGGATGATGAATTTGACGGTGTTGTTATTCTTGGGGACATTGTTCTTTCAACTCAAAAAATAATTGAACAAGCTAATGATTATAATCACAGCTTGGAAAGAGAAATGATATATTTAACCGTTCACAGTATGCTGCATCTTTTAGGATATGACCACATGAGCAGTGATGAGAAAAATGAAATGAGAACCAAGGAAAAAGAAATTATGAAAAATCTTAAAATATTCAAATAACATCCTTAGGGGGAAACGTGAAAAATAATATAATTATTTTAATTTTGTTTTTGCTTTTAATAGGCGGTTGTGCCGCCAAAACAATAGACAATCCTGAAGAGCCCATAGACGGCATTGCCGAGGAACCGGGACATGAAGAAGAACCGAAAGAAAATACCGAAGAGGTAATAGACCCTAACATGGTTGTTTCGCCCTTGGATGGTTTAAGGTATTATCCCGAGGAGTTATCTAAAAGACCGGTAGCGGTATCAATTGACAATCATCCCAGCGCAAGATGGCAGGCAGGTATCGGTCAGGCTGAAATTGTTTATGAGGTTGAAGTGGAGCACCCTTTTACCAGATATTTATGTATATTTCTTTCAAAAGAACCGGAGCAGGTTGGTCCTGTCAGAAGTGCCAGACCTTACATAATTTATTATGCATTGGAGAATGACGGGATTTTCGTTCATGTGGGAGGAAGCCAGGATGCCTTTGCGGAAATAAAAAGACTTGGCGTTGCCGATGTGGACGGGCTTTATTCGGGTGCCATGTGGAGATACTATGATACGGGAAAATATGCTCCTCACAATATGTACACCACACTAAACTCCATAAGGGAAGAAGCAAAATCCTACGGATACCGAACTGAAGCAAGCTTTGACGGATATGAGTTTAATGAAAAGAGTACCGACTTATCCGAAAAATATGAAATAAGTGCTGCAAAAAATGTAAATATAGTATACAATGCTTACAATACAACGGATTATACATATGATGAAGAAAATTATATATACTTAAGATTTAAAGATAATGAAAAACATATTGATGAGCTGGATAAAAAACAGTTAACTGCAAAAAATATAATTATTATAGAAACTTCCAAGACAATATTGGACAATGAAGGCAGATTGTATATAAAAACCGTGGGTGAAGGAAAGGGTATTTATATTACAAACGGCGAAAGTATTCCTATAGGATGGGAGAAGATTACCGAAAAAAGCAGATTAGAATTTTATACGGATGAGGGAGAGCTTAAATTAAATCCCGGAAACACATGGATACAGGTTGTTAACAGCCTTAATAATGTAGCTTTAGAATAAATTAAGAAAGGGGACAACATGGAAGATAAATTACTTATTAAAATTGCCATGGAGGCAAGAGAAAAATCATACAGTCCATATTCAAAATATAAGGTGGGAGCGGCTGTATATACGAAAAGCGGGAAGGTATTTACAGGCTGCAACATAGAATCCGCATCCTTTACTCCTACCATATGTGCCGAAAGGGTTGCTTTTACAAAATGCATTTCTGAAGGATACAGGGATATTGATAAAATTGCGGTTGTAGGAAGCGAAATTAAAACTTCTTTCCCCTGCGGAGTATGCAGGCAGTTTATGGTGGAATTCGGAAAGGATATAAAGGTTATCTGTGCAAGAAATTTAGATTCTTACAGCGTTTATACCTTAGAGGAATTACTGCCTCACAGCTTCGGACCCGAAGACCTTGACAAATAAGAAAGGAATAATATGTTTAAATCAGGATTCGTAACAATAATTGGAAGACCGAATGTCGGCAAATCAACATTGATGAATAGTATGATAGGCGAAAAAATATCCATAATGTCCGATAAGCCCCAGACTACGAGAAATAAAATAAGAACCGTATATACGGACGATGAAGCCCAAATTATATTCATGGATACTCCGGGAATTCACAAGCCGAAAAATCAGCTTGGTGAATTTATGAATACAGAAGTAGAATCAGCCTTGGAGGAAATGGATGTATTGATAATGATAACGGATGAATTTAACAAGATAGGACCCGGAGATGAATTCATCATCGAAAAAATCAAGAATATAAAAACAAAAAAAATACTAATAATAAATAAAATCGACAGGTTCGACCAAGAGGCTGCAATGCGTATTGCGGCTGAATTTGACAAATATAAGGTTTTTGACGATATAATGCCCATATCCGCACTTAATAATTTAGGAGTGGATGCATTAGTTAAATTAATTGTAAAGTATTTGAAACCGGGACCCATGTATTTCCCTGCGGACTATATAACCGACAGGCCGGAACGTTTTGTTGCTGCCGAAATTATCAGGGAAAAGGCACTCATGTATCTGCAGGAAGAGGTTCCCCACGGAATTGCGGTTGAAATCGAAGAAATGAAGGAACGTAAAAACCGTGACTTGGTTGATATAAGGGCAAATATTTTGTGTGAAAAAAAATCTCACAAAAGTATTATTATAGGCAAGGAAGGCAGAAAAATAAAAGGAATAGGCAAAAGTGCCAGGGAAGATATAGAAAGACTTTTGGGAAGCCAGGTGAATTTACAGCTGTTTGTTAAAATTTCCGAAAACTGGCGTGATAACAATTATCTTTTGAGAAGCTTAGGCTATGATAAAAAATGATTCAGGAAGAAATTCTTATTTTAAAAGAAATAAATTATAAAGAAAATGATAAGATACTGCATGCGTTGTCTAAAACAAGGGGTAAAATTCAAATTATTTCAAAAGGATCAAAAAAAAGCAATTCACACCTGATAAATGCCTCTCAGCTTTTTGCATATTCAAAATGCACGCTTAATGCATCAAAGGATATGTATATATTAACATCCGCAGAGCTTTTGAATAATTTCTACAATTTAAAAAACAGCATGGAGGCTTATTATAACGCATGTTATATTATAGAGCTTATAAGCTATGTGGCACAAGAAAACGAATATGACTTCAAAATATTTGACATGACCGTGTCCGTACTTTCGCATTTGTGCAATTATAGATCGGATTTTGACAAGCTTACTGCAGCTTATGAATTAAAGTTGGTATCCATGCTTGGATACAAGCCTGATTTTCTTCATTGTTTGCATTGTGGTTCTCCGATAAAGGAAGACAGCAGATTTTCAATCACTGAAGGAGGAGTTTTTTGTAATCGGTGCGTAAATTTTGGAAATGGAATAAATGTTACATATAATGAAATACTAACTATGGAAAATATATTAAAATCTAAATTTGAAAATGTCGGCTTTATTGAAGTAACAAAGCATGCAATGAATTTAATAAGAAAATTCCTATTTTATTATATTGGCAAAGATAGTTTTACTACTTTAAAGCTGCTTTAAAGAAAGGATATTCATATGGAAAATAATAACTTACAAAAAATCGACGAAATTTTAAGGCGCACAAATACTGATTACAGTACAGCGAAAGAAGCCTTAGATGCTGCTAATGGTGATGTTCTTGAAGCAATAATTATAATAGAAAATCAGCAAAGAGGAAAAGCAAGCGGTGTTTCGGGCAAGGGCGAGCAGATAATGTCTCAGCTGAAGGATGTTTTGGCAAAAGGAAATGCAACAAAATTAACAATAAAGAAAAATAATGAGGTTATAATTAACTTACCCATAACCGCAGGAATAATAGGTGCATTTGTTGCTCCGTTTTTATCTGCTGCAGGTATCACTGCGGCGCTTCTCACGCAATGCAGTGTGGAAATAACACAGGCTGACGGTAAAATTATAGACCTTGGGCAAAAGGTGGATGAAGGTATGTCCGCAGTGAAGGATGCAGTCCAGGATGTTAAGGCGGGTGCCGAAAACCTAAAGGAAGAATTCGCAGGCTCATTTAATAAAAATAACGATGAATTTTAAAAGAAAATCTTGACATAAAAAGATTATTTTGTTACATTATAGTAAATTGAGACTGTGAGAATGAAGAGTAGTCTATGCTTAATTTACAGAGAGTCAGATTAGGTGAAAGCTGATAAGGATGTATAGATGAAGGGAGCTTTTGAGTCATTACTTTAAGAGGACGGGGCATGCTTCGTCAAATAGGGTGGAACCGCGGAAGTAAATCTTTCGTCCCTATATGGGATGAGAGATTTTTTGTATGCCCTAACCCCATTTTTCTGAGTCTTTTTTCAGAAAAATGGTTGGTAGGTCAACCGCACAGAATTCCCAATTTATGCGACGTAAGGAGCAGATAAATTGGTGAATTCCCCTGCGTATGCCCTAACCCTATGCGTACGCCCTAACCCCATTTTATGCGATATTATTGTGAAGGAGAGAATCATGGCAAAGGCTGAAAAAAACAAATTAGAAAAATTAGTTTCATTATCTAAATCAAGGGGTATAATATTCCCGGGCTCGGAAATTTACGGAGGCTTGGCTAATACATGGGATTACGGTCCCTTGGGAGTAGAAATCAAAAACAATGTAAAAAGAGCGTGGTGGAAAAAATTTATACAGGAAAGCTCCTACAATGTGGGATTGGATGCTGCAATACTTATGAATCCAACAACTTGGGTTGCTTCGGGACATGTGGGAGGATTTTCAGATCCACTGATGGACTGCAAGGAGTGTAAGGCAAGATTCAGAGCGGATAAGCTTATTGAAGATTTCATGAAGGAAAAAAACGACGAACAAATAGTCGATGGCTGGACAAACAACCAGATGGAAGCATATGTTTTAGAAAATGAAATAAAATGCCCTGAATGCGGTGCGCATAATTTTACATCTATAAGAAAATTTAACCTTATGTTTAAAACATTCCAAGGAGTTACGGAGGATTCACAATCGGAGCTGTATTTAAGACCGGAAACTGCACAAGGTATTTTCGTTAATTTCAAAAATGTGGCACGATCAACAAGAAGAAAAATTCCTTTTGGAATAGGACAAATAGGAAAGTCATTCAGAAATGAGATTACTCCCGGAAACTTTACATTCAGAACAAGAGAATTCGAACAAATGGAACTGGAATTTTTCTGCAAGCCCGGAGAGGATCTTGAATGGTTTTATTATTGGAAAGAATTTTGTATGAACTGGCTTTTAAGTCTTGGAATGACAAAAGAAAATATCAGGTTCAGAGATCATGAACAGGCTGAATTATCGCATTATAGCAAAGCAACATCAGACATCGAATATTTATTCCCATTTGGTTGGGGTGAATTGTGGGGTATTGCCGACAGAACCGATTTTGACCTTAAGCAGCATATAAATGTTTCGGGATCAGATTTATATTATCAGGACCCTGTAACTAACGAAAAATACATACCATATTGCGTAGAACCATCACTTGGTGCAGACCGTGTTATGTTAGCACTTTTGGTGGATGCATATAATGAAGAATCATTGGAAGACGGAACAGACAGAGTGGTGTTAAAACTGCATCCTGCATTGGCACCATTTAAAGCTGCCGTATTCCCGCTTACCAAAAAATTAAATGAACAGGCAACCGCTCTTTATCATATGCTTCAGAAGCATTACAATGTTGATTACGATGATGCCGGAAGCATTGGAAAAAGATACAGAAGACATGATGAAATAGGAACACCTTACGGTATAACCTTCGACTATGATTCTTTGGAAGATAATACGGTAACGGTGAGAGACAGAGACACAATGGAGCAAGTCAGAATAAAAATTGATGATTTGGTACAGTTTATAGATGAAAAAACAAGGTTTTAACAATAGGAAAATATGGAACAGCAGCACAACGATAGGAGAACAATTGCTCTCCTATTGTTCTCCTATTGTTCTACAACTGTTCAAAGGAGTGATATAAATTAAACTTTCAGACAGGCAAAACCAAATTATTGAAATAATTGACAATAATCAGCCAATCACAGGAGAAGCAATAGCGGAAAAATTGGGACTTACAAGGGCGACCTTAAGACCTGACTTAGCCGTTTTATCCATGTGCGGTCTTATTGATGCGAAACCAAAAGTCGGATATTTCAGTTCAAATAAAAAAAATAAGAAGGATATATTTGAGAAGCTATCTTCCATAAGTGTTTCTGACATAAAATCAGTACCAATAAATGTAACAGAAGCTACAAGTGTCTATGATGCCATTGTATCATTGTTTCTTGAAAATGTAGGAACTCTTTTCGTGGTTGAAGACGAAGCCTTAAAAGGTGTAATATCAAGAAAAGATTTATTGAAGGCTGCAATGGGAGGCGGCGATTTAAACACGATTCCGGTGGGTATAATTATGACAAGAATGCCTAAAATAGTTTATTGCACCGAAGATGAATCATTATTTGACGCTGCTGAAAAAATAATAGAAAATGAAGTTGACTGTGTACCAGTTGTTACAAATTTGCCTGACGGCAGATTAAAAGCCGTAGGAAGAGTGTCAAAAACAAACATCACCAAAGTAATCCTTGAAATTTCAAAGTAAGAGGTAAATATGGAAAAAATAAATATTTATGCTGTTTCCGATTCTGTTGGAGAAACGGCAGAACAGGTAGCCAGAGCCGTAATGAGGCAGTTTGATGTGGCTGAATATAATATCAGAAGATTTTCCTATATTAGTGATAAAGAAGCAATTGACAATATAATTTCAAGAGCTACGGAAGAAAATTCGTTTATAGTTTTCACTTTAGTTGTGGAAGAGCTAAGAGATTATCTTGCCGAACAGGCTGTGCTAAACAATATCGGAGCAGTGGATATTTTAACACCGGTACTGCTGCCGTTGGTAAAGCAGTTAGGGCTTTCTCCGAAATTTGAGCCGGGGCTTCTCAGGAAGCTTGATGAGAGGTATTTTAAGAAAGTGGAAGCGGTGGAATTTGCTGTCAAGTATGATGACGGAAAGGACACAAGAGGGATACTTTTAGCGGATATAGTATTGGTTGGAGTGTCAAGAACTTCAAAAACACCCCTTTCAATGTATTTGGCACATAAAAATATTAAGGTGGCTAATATTCCGCTGGTTCCGGAAGTCAGTCCTCCGGAAGAATTAAAGCTTATTTCTCCTAAAAAAATTATCGGACTAACTCTTAATATTGATAATTTAAATAAAATCAGAAAAGAAAGACTCAAAGCAATGGGCTTGAAGGATACTGCCAATTATGCCAACTTAGAAAGAATATACGAAGAACTTTCTTATGCGGAGGAAATTATGAAAAAGCTTAATTGTATGGTGATAGATACAACAAATAAAGCTGTTGAGGAAACGGCATCCATTATTTTAGATTATATTCAGGAATATAACAAATAAGTAGGTGATGGTGTGAATATCAGAGAAAAATACGAGCAATTTGAAATAGAGCATTTATCAGAAAATGCATCCAAAGCGTTTTTTTCAAAAGGAAGAAAAATTCAAGAGCCAAAATGTGAAATAAGAACCGACTTTCAGAGGGACAGGGACAGAATATTGCATTCTAAGGCATTCAGAAGGCTTAAACATAAAACTCAGGTATTCTTATCTCCTGAGGGAGACCACTACAGAACAAGACTTACACACACCCTTGAGGTGTCGCAAATCTCAAGAACAATTGCAAGAAGCTTAAACTTAAATGAAGATTTAACCGAAGCAATCGCTTTGGGTCATGATTTGGGGCACACTCCCTTTGGACATACAGGGGAAAGGATACTGAAAAAGCTTTGCGAAAGCGGATTTAAACACAATGAGCAAAGCTTAAGGGTTGTAGACTTTTTGGAAATAAGAAATGAAAAACCGGGACTTAACCTTACATATGAGGTTAGGGACGGAATTTTAAATCATCCCTTAGGGTATGAGCCTGCAACTCTTGAGGGACAAATAGTAAGCATTTCAGACAGAATAGCATATATAAACCATGATATTGACGATGCGGTCAGAGGCAAAATTATCAGTAAAATACCAGACAAATTCCTTGCGGAATTAGGCATCGACCACGGTGTGAGAATCAATACAATGATAATGGATGTAATTCAAAATTCTGAAAATAAAAATAAAATTATTATGAGCGATAAAATAGCAGAGCTGACATCAGAGCTTCGTGATTTTCTGTTTGAAAATGTATATTATAATAAAGTCGCAAAAAGTGAAGAAGATAAAACTATGTTCATAGTTGAAAAAATTTATGAATATTACACAAAAAATTTTGATTCTCTGCCTGAATTTTACTTAGAGATTTATAATAATAATAATAACTTCAGCAAGGGAGAAATCATAAAGGATTACATAGCCGGAATGACAGACAGGTATGCGATGAAAGTATTTGAAGACTTATATATACCTAAGCCATGGCACTAAACAATAACAAAATATGAATTTATGAAGTTGACAGCTTGTCAGGAAAAAATTATTGACAAGCTTATTTTCATATGTTATACTTTATTTTCAATGTAAGGATAATGGTGATATTATGCCCTATAGATTGGATTCTGACGTTATAAAAAGAATCTTGGATGATAACAATATTGTAGATGTAATAGAAGAATATTTGCCCTTAAAGAAGTCAGGTGCTAATTACAGCACCAACTGTCCTTTTCATAAAGAAAAAACACCTTCATTTATCGTTTCTCCTGATAAGCAAATGTTTCATTGCTTCGGCTGCGGCGAAAGTGGGGACAGCATAAGTTTTCTGACAAAATATAAAAACTATACTTTTGTTGAAGCAGCGGAGTATTTAGCAAACAGAGCGGGGATTGTCTTGGAAGAAAAAAACTCATCAAGTTCAAACAACAACAAACAATTGACGGATAAGCTATATAAAATCAACAGGGATGCCGCTGCGTTTTTTTATAAAAATTTAAGATTGAATCCTCATGTTATAAGATACCTGAAATCAAGGAAAATTTACATAGAAGTAATAAAATCCTTCGGAATTGGATATGCTAATGATGAATGGGATAATTTGTTAAATTATCTAAAAAATAAAGGTTATAATGAAACGGATATTTTAAAAACAGGATTGATTATTAAGAATGAAAAAAACAATTCATATTATGACCGATTTAGAAACAGAGTAATATTTCCGATATTTGATGTTAAAAAAAGAATAATAGGTTTCGGCGGAAGGGTTATAGACGATTCACTGCCAAAATACCTTAATTCTCCCGAAAGCATTATTTTTAACAAGGGATATAATTTGTACGGAATTCATATTGCAAGGGAAAATGTGAGAGATAAAAGCTTTATATTGGTTGAAGGTTACATGGATGTAATAAAAATGCACGTTCACGGTTACTCGGCAACGGTAGCTGCTTTGGGAACATCATTTACCGAAAACCAAGCAAAGCTTTTAAAAAGATATTCCAAGAGTTTTTATATTGCATTTGATTCAGATACCGCCGGGCAGCAGGCTGCTATTAAGGCAATGAACATGCTGAAACGGAATAACTTAGATGGCAGGGTAATCATTATTTCCGAAGCCAAGGATCCGGATGAGTATTTAAATAAATTTGGCAAAGCAAATTTCGACAAATTAATTGAAAATTCATTAGATTATTATAGCTTTTTAGAATTTCATTATAAAGAAAAACTTGAAAATTCTAACAAAGTTGAATATATAAACAATTTTTTTGACAATATAGTAAATGTAAACAGCGAAATAGAAAGGGAATTGATTTTTGACAAACTATCAAGTAAAGTAGGTGTTTCGAAAGAGTCTATAATTAAAGAATACAATAAGAGAAGTACTAAGCAAAGGACTTTGATTAAGACTGCAAAATCTGCATCTAAGACGCAGGTTATAAAAATTACTACATGCCACGAAGAGGAGCTTATAAAACTGATACTTTTAAACAATGATTTTGCATTGCAGCTAAGTGAGATAGTCAATGAAGATACCTTTAAGGACTTAAAATACTATAATATAATAAAAGAGTTGTATGAATGCGGAATTAATGATATAAGTATTGACAGTGAAAGCTTAAATAAAATTATTGGTGGAAGCATGGATGTAAATTTGCAGATTGACAATGTTGATTTTGATAATTTAGAGGCTTTATTCAAAGATTGTATGAAAAGACTTAAATTAAAATATTATGAGGAAAAGAGAAATATATTGACAAACAGTTTGAAACAATCTGATAATTCATTAGACAGTAAGGAAATTATGAATGAAATATATTGCCTCGCTAAAAAAATTAAATCAACTAAGGAGGAGGTCAACTGACAATGAGTGAAAACAAAAATATATCTGTAGCTACAGACGAGGATTCTGAAAAAAGTGCAGAAATGTTACAAAAGATAGACTCCATAAAGAATAAATTAATTGAAAAAGGTAAGCGAAACGGTTTTATAACATATAAGGAAGTTTTAAGGTCATTTGAAAAGCTTGATATCAATCCTGAATTTATAGATGATTTTTATAAGCAAGCGGAAGACAACGATCTTGAAATATTAGGATTTCAAGATGATATGATACCGGAAAAGGTCGATGACGCCGATGATGCCGATACAAAAGAGGACCCGGAATTTTTTGTAAGTCAATCTGACGATGATATTCTTAAAGGAGTTAATATTGATGATCCCGTAAGAATGTATTTGAAGGAAATAGGGAAGGTTTCTTTATTGACTGCAAACGAAGAGGTTGAATTAGCAAAAAGAATGCAGGAAGGCGACGAAGAGGCTAAAAAAAGATTGGCGGAAGCTAATTTAAGATTAGTTGTAAGCATTGCAAAAAGATACGTAGGAAGAGGTATGCTTTTTCTTGATTTAATTCAGGAAGGAAATCTTGGTCTGATTAAGGCAGTTGAAAAATTCGATTATACTAAGGGTTTTAAATTCAGTACATATGCAACCTGGTGGATTCGCCAGGCAATAACAAGAGCAATTGCAGATCAGGCAAGAACAATAAGAATACCGGTACACATGGTTGAAACAATCAATAAATTAATCAGAATTAAAAGACAGCTTTTACAGGAATTGGGAAGAGATGCCACACCTGAAGAAATAGCACTGGAAATGGAAATGGAACCTGAAAAGGTGAGAGAAATACTAAAAATTGCCCAGGAGCCTGTTTCATTGGAAACTCCTATCGGAGAAGAAGAAGACAGCCATTTGGGAGATTTCATTCCCGATGACGAAGTTCAGGCACCATCGGATGTTGCAACATTTACCCTGCTCCGTGAGCAGCTTTCCAACGTTTTGCATACTTTGACAGACAGAGAGCAAAAGGTATTAAGGCTTCGTTTCGGTTTGGACGACGGAAGGGCAAGAACGCTTGAAGAGGTTGGCAAGGAATTCGATGTTACAAGAGAAAGAATACGTCAAATTGAAGCGAAGGCTCTAAGAAAATTGAGACACCCAAGCAGAAGCAAGAAATTGAAGGATTACTTGGAATAAAGAGGTATGGGGACACACCTCTACTATAGGGTGAGTCTTTGGGGTAAGAGGAATGTCCCCGAATTTGGGGGACACACCTCTTCTATATGGAGAGTCTTTGAGGCAAGAGGAATGTCCCCGAATTTTGGGGGACACACCTCTACTATAGGGAAAGTCTTTGGGGTAAGAGGAATGTCCCCGAACTTGGGGGACACACCTTCAGTATTTATCATGATGGTCACAAATGGAATGTTAGCATTCCATTTGTTTTGTATTATGGTATTGCGGGAGGAAGTATAATATCTTTGATATATCGTGGAAATTTTATTTAAGAGGTTTATATGAGCAGGTTAAAATGTATTAAATCCATGGTTGATAAATGCAAAACTGCTGCAGACATCGGCACAGACCATGGATATGTAGCAGAAAAGCTGTTAGCGGAAGGAATATGCGAAAAAGTAATTGCAACGGATTTAAATGAGGGTCCCTTAAACAGAGCCAAAGAATATTTGACTAAAGTTAATCTTAAGGATAAATGCGATTTCAGGCTTGGAAGCGGTCTTGCGGTATTGAAGGAAGGCGAAGCCGATGCAATTATAATTGCAGGAATGGGCGGGGATTTAATTTCGGATATAATCGAGTCCTCAAAAAACGTTGCAATGAGTGCCGAACAGCTTATACTGCAGCCTATGACGGCAGTGGATAAATTAAGGCGGTACCTTTTTGAAAACGGATTTGAAATAATTGATGAGAATATCGTGAGAGAATACCATCATTTTTATTTTATAATAAAAGCTAAAAAAGGTATTTCCAAAACTGATGACGATATATATTATGAAATCAGCAGGATTTTATTAAATAAAAAAGAACCCGTAATGATGGATTATATATGCAAAGTATTGAATACCAACAAAAAAATAATAAGCAGTCTTGAAAAAGCTGATAATGAGGAATATAATGTAAAAATAGAGAGATTAAAAGAAAAAAACAAAAAAATAAGGGAATTAATAAAATGAATTTGAATTCTATAATTAATTTATTAAACAATGAGGTTAAATTGAAGCAACATGAACACTGGGACAACAGCGGACTGCAGATAGGCTCCAAAAAAAGTTACATAAGTAAAATTATGTTAACCTTAGACTTGGATTTAGAAGCTGCAGAACATGCAGTTAAGGAAAAAGTTGATTTAATAATAACTCACCACCCGTTCTTTTTCAGTTGCGTAAAAAAAATAGACCTTGATACATATGACGGCAGAATAATTAAAATGTTGATTACAAACAGCATAAATCTTTACAGCATGCATACAAGCTACGACATGGCAGATAAGGGAGTAAATTATGATTTGGCAAGGAAGCTCAATATATTAAATTATCAGGTTCTGCATCCGGTTAATATTGATAAAAGCGGTTACGGGGGAATAGGAGATGTTAATCCGGTTAATATAATTGAATATTCGAGGTACGTAAAAGAAGCGCTGAGTGCCGATTATGTCAAGCTGTACTGCGGGGATGGCAGTAAAATAATCAAAAAAGTTGCATTCTGCGGCGGCAGCGGCAGCGAATTTATCGAGGATGCTATAAATTTAAATGCTGATGTTTACATAACCGGTGATATTAAATACCACCATGCACAAAATGCCATTAAGAATAATTTATGTATAATTGATGCAGGACATTATAATACTGAAAAGCATTCCATGGAATTCTTAAAAGAGGTTTTGGATAAAACAGATATTGAAATAATTAATTTTAAGAAAAATATGACATCAGAAAAAATAATATAGAGGTAGTTATGGATAAAAGATTTGAATATATGAGAGTTGCGGCGGCGGTACCTTCATTAAAAGTGGCAGATCCAAATTACAACAAAAAAGAAATTGCCGCAGTTGCGCTAAGAGCTGCGGAAGAAGATGCAAGAGTATTGGTATTTCCTGAGCTCTCTATGACAGGATATACCTGCCAGGATTTATTCTGCCAGATAACGCTTATTGATGAATGTGAAGAAGCTTTAAGTTTTTTATTGGAAGAAACTAAATATTTAAATATGCTTATAGCGGTAGGTATGCCTGTGAAGGCTGATAATCAGCTGTTTAACTGTGCCGTTGTTTTCAAAGACGGGAAAATCTTAGGTGTTATCCCAAAAACATATGTACCAAATTACAAAGAATTCTATGAACAAAGATGGTTTGCTTCTTCTGCCAATAGGATATCCGATACAATTTATTTATGTGAACAAGAAGTAATTTTTAATGAGAATCTATTGTTTAAGGATAATTTGTCATCTCTTTGTATAGGTATCGATGTATGTGAGGATTTATGGGTAAGTATTCCTCCGAGTTCTTATCACACAATATACGGCGCCAATTTAATACTAAATTTATCGGCAAGCAACGAAATAGTGGGAAAGGCTGATTACAGAAGAGATTTAGTAAAAATGCAATCCTCCAAATGCATAACTTCATACGTTTATTCTTCTTCGGGGGAGGAAGAAAGCACAACTGATTTAGTTTATTCGGGACATTGTATGATTGCGGAAAACGGTAAAATATTAGAGGAAGACAATTTAAGCGACGGTTTTATTTATTCGGATATTGATTTGGAAAAGATAAACAGCGAAAGATACAATCGGAACAGCTATATGGGCAATATAGAAAAAAGAAACTATAAATATGTCAATTTTAATTTAGGATGCAATGAAAAAGCGGAATTGGAAAGATTCGTAGACCCGAGACCATTTGTACCGCCAATTGAAGATAGGGACAGAAGGCTAAGTGACATCTTAAACATTCAGGCAACAGGACTTTGCCAAAGAATGAAAAAAATAAATGCCAAAAAAGCAATTATTGGTATTTCCGGCGGTTTAGACAGTACATTAGCATTGATTGCAACTGTTGAGGCAATGATTAAATTAAAAGAGCCTCTAAAAAATATAATTGCCGTTACCATGCCCGGATTCGGAACTACCGACAGAACTTATAAAAATGCGCAGATATTGATGGAAGAGTTAAGTGTCACAGTTAGAGAAATTCCCATTAGGGAAGCATGCCTGCAGCATTTTAAAGATATCGGGCAGGCAATCGATAATCATGATGTAACATATGAAAATGCCCAGGCAAGGGAAAGAACTCAAATTCTAATGGATATTGCCAATCAGGAAGGCGGTATTGTCGTAGGAACCGGGGATTTATCGGAGTTAGCATTGGGATGGTGCACTTACAACGGTGATCATATGTCAATGTATGGTGTAAACTCCGGTATTCCTAAAACGCTGGTAAAATACATAGTTAAGTGGTATGCTGATTATAAAGCAACAGGCGAAATAAAAAAAGCACTTATTGATGTATTCAATACGCCTGTAAGCCCCGAGCTGCTTCCGCCTGACAAGGAAGGAAATATCCGTCAGCTTACTGAAAACTCCGTGGGCTCCTATGAGCTGAATGATTTTTTCCTTTACAATATGCTTCATAACGGATATGGACCGGAAAAAATATACTATTTGGCAAAAATAGCTTTTGAAGAAGAATACTCCGACGATGTTATTTTTGAAACATTAAAGAAATTTTATAAAAGATTTTTCACTCAGCAGTTCAAGCGCTCCTGCATGCCGGATGGGGTGAAGGTTGGCTCGGTATCATTGTCTCCGAGAGGAGATTGGAAAATGCCAAGCGATGCATCCTATGAGCTGTGGATTAAAAAATGTGAAAATATAAAAAAATAAATTGTCAAAATAATATCAAAAAAATTTATAAAAAAGGGTTTACAAATATTTATTTGATGTTATAATACCTGACTTTGGTATCAGACACTCAAAAATGGCGTTAACTAAAAAAATAAGAGGCTGCTGCAGTTCGTATTAAATGCAACAGCCTTTATGAATTTA
>ENA-UOOH01001940-UOOH01001940.1-fermentation-metagenome-genome-assembly--contig:-NODE-1940-length-18995-cov-5.076399_pt1 | contig 18995 bp, 16 predicted proteins | sample MGYA00245778_ERZ724025 | MGnify/ENA primary metagenome ERZ724025 (study PRJEB28704, sample SAMN03018313) | fermentation metagenome | biome: anthropogenic terrestrial biome; feature: soil; material... | reverse complement strand
CCCACCCCCATGGCCAGGTCGAAAACGCCACCGCGCCCTCTGCGGGAGGCTCTCCAAATCCAGCACTCCGGCCTGGCTTCCTTGCGAATGACACCGGCCCCCTGGTCTATTTCGCAGAAAAAGGATTCGGAAATTGTGTCAAGGCCTGAAACAAGCGAAGCGGCTGGGAAGGAAGCGGAACAAACCCAAATTTTCGATAAAAGGAAGCAGCCGGCTCGTCTTTCGCTTCCACAAATAGGCCCGCAACGCCGATTTCCGATGAGACCTGAAGGGTTCGTTTTACGGCTTCGGCAAGGAGTACTTTTCCATATCCCCTTCCCTGCTCTCGTCTGCTTACCGCGAGCCGGGCGAGCAGAACACAAGGCGCCTTATCGGGAAGGCGACGGGCTTGTGCCGGAGCAAGAAGATGAGAATCAATCTGCGCGGCAACCAAGGTAAAGAAACCCAAAATCCTTTTGGGAGGATTTGCGTTCTTTTCAACGAGAACAAATGACCTTGAAATCCCGTGATCCTGTTGGCGTCTGGCGTTTTGCCGAAGAAACAAGTTCAGCTCGGCCACACCGCAGTCAAATCGTTCCCGGTCGTGGTCCCGCGAAAGGTTCTCAATGATCATGATCATTCAAAACCTCAGCCCGCTTCTGGAAAGCTCGGATAAGCTCGGCGTTCGGCGCAGCTTCCGACTCCAGGAGACGCAGCACTACTTCCGCGTCTTCCGGGGTGAGCTCAATCCTGTCACGACGTGCAAGGACCTCATCGGCCTCACGGATGGCAGCGCCCAGCACAAAGGCATGCAGAGATTGTCCTCGCCATGCCGCAGCTTCGGTCAACCTCTCATGTACCGAGGGCTTGGACCTGAGACTGAATTGAATTTTCTCGTTCTGACCGGTTTTCATGGCTATCTACCCAAGAGATTACGACATCATTTTGATGTCATTCTACCACCAAGGAGATGCCGCATCAAGAGCCCGTCCGAAAACCCTATTGGGCCACATCGAACGGTCTCCGGGGCAGGACGGGGAGGACTCCCGCAGAGATCGCAGAGGGCGCAGAGGGGTATTGTGAAGGGCGGGTAATGCAGATCCGTCGGAGCTGTTTTACAACTGCCTTGGTCTGCAAAAACGAATTGCACAAAAATCCCTCAAAAGGCATAGATCAGAGCATTGGCCCTACCCACCCCCATGGCCAGGTCGAAAACGCCACCGCGTCCTCTGCGCCCTCTGCGGGAGGCTCTCCCAATCCAGAGAGGTCGGAGATGGACGAGATTCCAAGCCTCTGTTGAACCTGCTGTGGTTGGCCTGAACGCCCCCTTCTCCCAAGGGATGGACCATTTGCAGTTCAATCCTCGCCATGAGGTGGCTGCGCCGCGAAAATCGTCAGCATCAGCTCAGAATCATCGAGCAAACGATACACCGGTTTCCGCCCAGAGAGGCGCTCGCTTTCCGAAATGATAATGGGCACCCCTTCCCCGCGTTTGTCCATGATGTAGCTGCGCTGGCTCCCAATGGCATTTACGTTCATCGGACAGCGGGCCAGCAAGGAACTGATCAATTCGTTTCTTGTCGACTGCCGTTCGGAGATGCTGTCAATGGTCAGGGTGTTCGGGATTGTACCTGGAGAAAAAATCTCCAGACGATCCGAAAACAGGTGGAGTCGTATCTTGGATCCATAGATCGAGTAATCCCGGTGGGCAACAGCATTGACTACCGCTTCAAAGACCGCGTTCAAGGAGAACTGCGGAGTCTCTATGCGATTCGGCGCTTTGACGGCATAGACGCGCATATTCCTCTCGACAAACTTGCACGCCTCCCGAACCTGAAGATCTAATGGACCTGTAATATCCTTAGCATCCAGTTGATAAGCCGCGTTGCGTTCAACACCGCGATAACAGACGGCCTGGATAAAGGCATTGGACAGAAAAGCCTCTGGCGCATCTGCAGCCATCAATATCCCGCTGACGGTGGCCCGCACAATCCCTTCTTCGTCTGTCGCGATCAGCTTCATCTTTTCAAGAAATTCGCGGTCATCCCTGGGGGAAATTACAGTCCTGAAGCGAGCCCACAATTTCGGGTCAAGATCCCTGACCGATGAGCCCGGGACTGTCTGCTCGTCAAAACGAATCAGCCGGACCTGGCTGCGCTGCTGGAATAATCGCGCAAGCACCTCAGGCCTCATCTCGCGCTTCGAACTGCCGATTCGTCGAAAATACCCATTGGGGCTTTTGTGCACAAACAGACTTCGAGGCACGTCGATTCGCAGGATTGCCTTTTCGCAACCGTTTTGGTCGGATACCACGACTTTGCGAAGCTCGCAATCCAAGGGCGGGTCGATCAAATCGTTGCAAATGGAACGGACCCAACCTTCAACAATGTCAAGCTGATCAAGCAGGATGCCGCGGATCTCCCTGGTTTTATCATCAACACCAAGTACGATAACGCCGGAGGCAGTATTCGCCATAGCCGCCAGCTCGTCGGCCATTCCGTTTTTGTGGGGACCGATGATCTTGCCGCCGCTGAATTCGACCAACTTGAGTTCAAGAACCGAGTCTTCCCCCAGGGCAATTTGCCTGAGCAGGTCGGAAATGTCATCGAACATTGTTGACCTCCGTTTCGCGGCATCCACCGTCAGCCGGCGCTTTCCTATCCGCTCGCCATTTCATGTTTCGGTTTCCCGCTCCATTCTCCTCGCCCCCAATGCAATCTCTGGTCCTTCCCTCATTTACATGTCCGGATGACTTCGCTCAACCCCAATCCTTCCCAATAGTGTCGCCCTATGCCCATGCCGGCGGTAGGATGCCACCACTCATGGTTTTACCACGAACGCCTGAAAAGCACGAACCGTTGAAAGCAGGAGGGGAAACGGAGGATGTCAGCAACAGATCGACCCACCCTCTACGATCTCAGCGCCACTGCGCGAGACCGCCCCATCCGAAGCCGGAGAGTCTCCCGCAGAGGGCGCAGAGGTCGCGGTGACGTTTTCGAGCTGCCTTGAGGGAGGTAAGTTCCACGCCCTGTGACCTGCCCTTTTGGTTATTTTTCAGATATACGGTTTCAGCAGACCAAGGCATTTGCAGAAAAGAGACCCGATGGGGTGCATTCCCCCTCTCCCTTCCCTCAGCGTCCTCTGCGTTCTCTGCGGGAGTCTTCCCCATCCGGCCCAGGAAGCCTTGCGTTGTGGTTCGAGGGGTTTTCGAACGGGCTCAAGCAATGGCATTCGTTGGTCCAGGGTGATGCCGAGACCAGGTTCGGAAGGATTATTGCCAGAATCCTCTGTCTCGCCGACTCATTCAGAAACAGACGATCAAGACAAAACCTTGACAACTGCGCCTCAAAGGAGTCGGATGGCGCCTAAGGCCCATCCATCCGGGTTTCACTTAGCGCGGCTGGCCTGCAAGCCGTCTCTGGATGAATCGGCTTGGCAACAATCCGGGAATGCGTATTTCAGTCGATGAAATGCCTATCATTCGTGAGATTCGATACAAGGTTCAGCAATGAAAATCTCGACCATTTTAGACCACATCGACAACGGGCACATGGCCTTGCCGGAGTTTCAGCGAGGCTATGTCTGGAATCGCGACCAGGTTCGGGGCCTTTTCGATTCTCTATATCGTCGCCATCCAGTAGGGGGGCTTTTGGTCTGGGTGACCTCCTCGCAGACCGCCTCCCATCGTGGTGATGGGCCGCTGAGTTCCGGTGTGGTCAAGCTCCTTCTCGACGGCCAGCAGCGGATCACCACGCTTTATGGAGTGGTGCGGGGTACCCCACCACGGTTTTTCGATGGGAATCCACGCACATTCACTGATCTGCGATTCCATTTGGAGACAGAGACCTTTGCATTCTACCAGCCGATCAAGATGAGTGATGACCCACTCTGGATCGATGTTACAGAATTAATGAAACGGGGCAGCCAAGGTATGGCTGCCTATATCAACGAATTTCAAAAAAGCCCTCAGTTATCGGCCATGACCGGGTTGTACGTAACCCGGTTGTCTCAACTTCTCGGAATCAACGACATCGACCTGCATATTGAAGAGGTCACCGGTCAGGATAAATCTCTCGATGTGGTCGTCGACATCTTCAATCGCGTCAACAGTGGAGGCACCAAGCTCTCGAAAGGCGACCTTGCGCTGGCCCGGATCTGCGCTGACTGGCCGGAGGCCCGTGATACCATGAAGGATCGGCTTAACACCTGGAAGCAAGCCGGCTTCGAGTTTGACCTGGATTGGTTGCTCCGATCGGTCAACACGGTGACAACAGGCGAGGCCAAGTTCCTTTTCCTTCATGATCTCAGTGCGGCGGAAATCCAGAACGGACTTGAACGAGCCTGCAAACAGATAGACCGGTGCCTGAACATGATCTCCGGCCGGCTGGGCCTGGACCACGATCGGGTGCTGTTTTCACGTTTTGCAGTTCCTGTAATGGTTCACTACCTCGACCAGCGGGATGGGTTCCTGACGGATCTGGAACGGGACAAGCTCCTGTTCTGGTTCCTTCAAACCGGTATGTGGGGCCGGTTCTCGGGATCGACGGAATCTCATCTCGATCAGGATATTGAGGTGTTATCCGGTAAGACGGGCGGATTGGATCCACTGCTTGAACAGCTCAGGCTTTGGCATGGCGGGCTCAGAGTTGAGGCTGGTCATTTCACCGGCTGGAGCCTGTCCGCAAGATTCTATCCTGTCCTGTACTGGTTGACCCGCACCGGTGCTGCCCAAGACTGGGGATCCGGCCTGCCGCTGCGATCTGGATTGCTGGGCAGGATGAGCAGGCTTGAGGTGCATCACATCTTCCCCAAAGCCCAGCTTTACAAGGCGGGCCACAAAAAGCCTAACGTGAATGCACTCGGCAACTACTGCTTCCAGACGAAAGAGACCAACCTACACATCAGCGATCGACTCCCGGAAGATTATTTCCCCGAGATTGAGGAGCGCCACCCCGGTGCACTTGCCTCGCAGTGGATCCCGACCGATCCGGAGCTGTGGAAGATCGGCAATTATCTGGAATTCCTCGAGAGGCGTAAGCAGTTGCTTGCGGAAGAGGCGAATAAGCAGTTGGCGAACCTGCTTCACGGGAACACCGCATGGCTGGAGGGCTCGGTCTTGATCCCCGAAGAGCCGGCCCCGACAATCCTTGGTTTCATTACAGACAAGGAAGAAGAAGCCGAACTGGAGGCAGTCAACAACTGGATGCAGGAGCGCGGACTGCCCCCGGGAATCATTTCCTTCGAGTACTCCGATCCCGAAACAGGGCAACAGAAGGCGATCTTCGATCTGGCCTGGCCGACAGGTATTCAGGAAGAGCTTTCCGAGCCAGTGGCCCTGGCCATCAACGAACCGCCCGAAATCCTCAGAATCGGCAGTCAGGCTGGAATCCGATGCTTCACCTCTTCCCAGGATTTCAAGCAATACGTGCTGAAAGAGATCCTCGCTGAAGCCGAGGCATGAGCCGTTGATCAAAAAACGAGAGGGTCATCATCGATTACCGGTGTCTGTGCTGGATTGACTTCACCCAAAATCCACGGATTGCCGCCGCAAGCATGATGAGCAGTACCAGGACCATGGACGCATAGTGTCGACAAATCCATTGCAGCTGATTTTCCGTAAATCCCATGAGTGCCAGCAAAGTGACACAGACCGAAAGAACAATCGCAGCGCGCCTGGGAAACAGGTCTATCCGTTGAAGCGATACCCACACCATACAAAAAAGGATCAAGGCAAGAACCAGTACCGGCAGGTAATCCTCCAAACCCGTCCCTGCTCGAAAGAACCGTTTAAGCACACTGTCCTGAATCATACGCTTACTTCACCCTTTCCTCACGGTTTGGCTACCATCGCATGGAATGATTCAGAGAGGTTTGATTCAGACAAGGTAATCCCTTTGAGATAGGAGATTTCCAACACCATCCTGTTCGGTTGGCGGATCCTGATCCAATCACACCATATCGAGTTGGTCTGCCGGCCCTGAGTAACAGGTTGAACGAAATGCAGGCGGTGAGGCTGGTGGGGAGTACAGGACTCGAACCTGTGATCTTCTGGGTGTAAACCAGACGCTTTAGCCAACTAAGCTAACTCCCCAAGGGTTACAGGCCGGGTTAATTTAGGGAGGTTTCCAGGCTTGTCAACGGCGAAGGGGTTGTTTGTCCACAGCCCCCCGTGCCGTCGGAGCTGAGCCTGAGTGCGTCCGAAAAGGTCAAAGGCAAAGCAAGCTCGGGTCGGGGTCGGGGTCGGTATCGGAATCGGTATCGAAGGGACAGGAGATGGGATTCGGACACGAGAAACCGGGTACCGCAACCGAATTGTTGCGGTGCTGACCCAACTCGGTAGTGAAGTTTGAGCGGTCCATGAGAGCCAGGTGCCATACGGGGGAGGGATCGATCCCGATCCCGATCCCGATCCCGATTTCGATTTCGATTTCGTCGATTTCCTCGATCCCGATTCAAACCATGAACTCCCTCGTACACGTACTCTCCTACTCGTACTCGTACCCGCCGCATCATCGTGTACGTGTTCGTTTCTGGGCCGAGCTTGAGCGTGCCTTTTCGGAGGGGCCAAGCCTTTCAACCTTGTGCATGCCCTCACTTGCCTTCAGCTGCATCGGCGGTTGCGGCCGGACTGGCCGGGACCGGCGATGCCTGACCGTCGCGGTGGACGTGCCAGCCGCGAGCCTTGGTCACGATCCGGTAGAGCGAGGTCCGAGCGGTGATGTAAAGCACTTCCTGGTTCGCCCCGCCGAACGTGCAGTTGGCTGGGACCTCCGGCACTTCGATCGTCCCGAGCAGACTGCCGTCCGGGCGGACCACACGCACGCCGTCACTGGCGGTGATGTAGAGCCGGCCGTTCTGGTCGATCGACATGCCGTCGGGGCCGGGCACCTCGGCGAGCTTCTTGCCCTCGCCGATCACGCCGGGGCTCTTGATCGGGTATGCGACCAGCAGATTGGCACCGTTGTCCAGGACATAGAGCACATCACCGTTTGGTGAGAGCGCAATGCCGTTGGGGCGGACCAGGTCATCGATCAGGCGGGTCAGCTTCTTATCGGAGGAGATGTAATAGACGCCTTCAATCGCCATCTCCATATCATCGCGCCCGCCGTAGCGTGGATCGGTAAAGTAGATCCCGCCCGCCATGTCGAGCCAGAGGTCGTTCGGACTGTTCAACCGCTTGCCGTCGAAACTCGCAGCGAGGATCTCCGGCTCCTTACCGAGCTCGGAAACGCGGGTCATCTGACGAGCGCCTCCTTCGCAAGCGACCAAGCCGCCGGCGGCGTCGAACATCAGGCCGTTGGCACCGCGGCTCTCACTCGTCACCGTCGAGAATTCAGCGCCGTTGTATCCGACGATGCGATTGCGGGGAATATCGGTGAAATACAGCATCTGCGTGCCGGGATGCCACGCAGGCCCTTCGACGAAGGCAAAGCCATCGCCGACCTTTTCCACGGCCGCCCCTTCAGGCAGGATTTCGTTGAGGTCCGCCTGGGCATCGGGCATGTGCCCGCCAATCCATGCGAACCCACAGATCAATGCGAGGATTGTCAGTTTCCACTTGGGCATTGGTGCCTCCTTCGTTAGGGGTGGATCCTACCCAACGGGTTCTCATGGGCGCAAGCGGTTTTCCCGGACGCTGCTACTGCTGATCTTCCATAGGGTCAACATCCGGCGGGGCGTCCAAGTCATCAGGCATCGATGCCGGCGGGCTTTTCCGTGGCTCGGTGTATGACGAACGCACCGCGTTGCTGAGCCATTGTTCAGGGTTCGTGACCGCTTCGGCGTCCAATTCGAATTCGCGCTGCCCGGTGTTTTCAGTGATGAGCTTGAGGCCGAACTCAAAATCCTTAAAGAGGTCCTGAATCAGGTTCGCGGAGGTCAGCCCCTTCTGCCTGGAGAGCTCCCAAATGGCCGCGACCGCGGTCTCGTTGAACGTGAGCGCAACCCCGTAGCGCTCTTCGAACCCGCGCGCGAACGCATTCACCTGATCCCGGCAAAACCTCAGTTCGATCTGGTCGACTTCCTGCAAGGCATCGTTCAATGAGGTATGCGGCGATTTCACCGTTTGCTCGGTCACCTCGAGATTCTGGATGCCGGTTGACGGCAGCTCGTACTTGAACTCGCGCAGGGTCTTTTCCAAGACGGTCACCAGCCCGCGTGCACCGGTGTGCTCCTCGGCGGCACGCTCGGCGATCGCCCTGAGTGCCTCATCCGTGAAATGAACGTCGATGTTGTATGCGTCAAAGGATGATCGGTACTGGCGCAGGATCGAGCCCTCGCTGTATTTGAGGATCCGATAGAGATCGTTGGCATCGAGGGTGTCGCATACCACCCGGATCGGCAAGCGCCCGACAAACTCCGGCTCGAAGCCGAACTGAATGAGGTCATCCGTGGACACCTTCCGCAGCATCTCGCGGTCATGCTCGCCGTTGTGCGGCTCGCCACTGAAGCCGATCCCGCTGCGTGATACACGCTTGCGAATGATCTCCTCCAATCCCGCGAACGCGCCGCTGACGATGAACAGGATGTGGCGCGTGTTCACGGTCTTGCGCTCCGGCCGCTGGCCGCGCATCTGCATCTCCATCAACTCCTGCATCTGAGCGGCGACATCGGTCTGGCTCTTGACCGTGACGTCGGTGTCTTCCATCAGCTTGAGCAGATTGGTCTGCACTCCGCGCCCGCTCACATCTCTACCGACCATGCCCTCGCCGCGCGCGATCTTGTCCACCTCATCAAGGTAGATGATCCCGAACTCAGCCAACTCAAGGTTGCGATCCGCCGCACGCACAAGATCCCGCACCAAGTCTTCGACATCGCCGCCAACGTAGCCGGTCTCACTGAATTTTGTGGCGTCGGCCCGTACGAACGGCACCCCGATCAAGCGCGCGATCGAACGAATCAAATAGGTCTTACCGACCCCGGTCGGACCGAGGAGCAGGATGTTCTGCTTGACGTAGTCCTCCTCCTTATCCTTCCGCTCGATCGCCCTGCGGACATGATTGTAATGATCGCAAACCGCAATGGATAACGCCTTTTTGGCGTCTTCCTGCTCGATCACAAACCGATCCAGATAGGCCTTCACCTCTTTGGGCCGGAGATTGAACTGTAGAATCTGATCGATCGTCTCCGATCGTCCGGGTTTCTGCGCCTGCGACTGCGCAAACTGGCCTGCCGGTGGTTCGGTCCCGCCCGTGGGTCCGATCCCGACGATCACGTTGTCGCCAAATCGCTCCTTCATGAAGCGCTTCAGTTCCCGTTGGATTTCTTCTGGAGTCGGCATGTTCTAAATTGAGTGTTGGGGCGAATTGGGAAAGGTCCCATCCACCGCTTTTCAATAGGGGCGCATGGAAACCATCGGTTGAGCAATATCAAAATTTCTGACCACGTCCGCCTCGGGAGTGTTCAGCCTGACCGCGCCACTCCTTGGAGCACGGGAGGCATGGGGAAGCGATCTCGCCTCAGGCGCGGGTCTTGGCGTATATTGCAACGATCGTTTAGTGTTCAAAGAACAGGTTCAACAATCACCATGGATTTTCAATCGGCACAAGTCGAACGCAGACACCGGGAAGAGCGACTCCGAGCCCCAAGGCGATCAGGCCACAATGGTCTTGTGGTCTGGATTCTTCCCTTCCTTTTGTCGTTCAACGCCATTGGTTCAACAACCTTTCAATGGCTTGTGGATTCACCGCGCTTGGAACCGACCGAATTCCCTGCACCAGTGCAGGTTGTGATTGAACTGGCCAGCGATCCTGGTGCCGCTGTCCTCAAAACCGGTCTTCGCTTCTATCTGATCGAGGGGCAGGGATTGCGCCTGAGCGGGATCATCGAACCGGAGCCGACCGCCCTCGAAGGCTTGGAAGACAGCGCCCCCAGCTTTCCATCCGGCAGCCGGTTCGGTCTGATCCTGGCCCCGGCGGAGGGCGCCTCCAGCCTGGCCAATGCGCCGTTGCAGCTCGTGATTGAATACCAAGGCGTTCAGGACTCGATTGAGTTCCTTCCCGCCCGCGCCACGCTCTTGTTGAATCCGGAGGAGTTCTACTGGGCGCCCGCCTCGAAATCAGAACCCGCCCATACCGCCGGCGCAGACCTCCCATCGCCGGAAGGCACCGGCGAAATCCGCGCGCTCGCACCTGAGGCCCCGAAGCAGCCGCAAGCTCAGCCCAGTCAGCCGGCAGGCCATCCGCGCATCCGTGAAACGCCCCCGAACTCACTCCTCCCGTTCGCTCTTATGATGGGCCTCTTGAGTGCGGGCCTGCTCGGTCTGCCCTCGCCGCAAGCGCTAGACCTGCGCGCCTCCGGGCGGATGTGGGGCATGATCACCAGCCTGGCGATAGGACTGGGACTTCTGAGCGCCTGCGCCGGCTTCGCCATGCAGGCAATCGGCGCTCAATCCGCAACCACGATCGTGCTCAGCGCGCTCGCCTGTGCAGGCATTGGGGCACGCTATTGGCTGCCGCATCCGTTTCCGCCGTGGCCAAAGGGGCATGAACCCCGCTTCCCCGAGCCGGACCTCGACCAGAACCCGTTTTCTCGTGGGGCCTGGTCTTCCATCGCACGGGCCTTCCTCAGAATCGGCCTGCCCCTGCTGGGCGTGGTCCTTTTCGGGTTCGGCCTGCAAGTGAAGCCATTACGCGCCGGCACGGCCACACTCATCTACTTGATCGGCGCGTGGCTACCCGCCGCTGTTTCGCAGCTGACCGGTAAACCGCTTCCCCAACCGCGCTATCTCTCCAGCGCGATTGGCCTGGCGTTTCTCTCTGCAAGCCTCTACCTATGGGTCCTGCGGCTGCCGATCCTCGCACCGCCGGTGCACTTCCCCTTCGCCATGTTCCTGTCGAGCCTGATTTTAATGGTGGTCGGAATCATGCTCGGCGGTCTCGACCGCCCCCTCCTGAGCCGCAGAGCGGGGACCGTTGGCGCAAAGCTCGCCGGAACCATACTTTGTATTCTAGGATTTTACTTCCTCCTGGCCGGCCTTGACGCAGCTCCACCCGACGGCTCCGCGTCACTGCTCCCACCAAGTCACGAGTTTACGAATCGCGAAAGTCGTGGCCTATTCTCTGAACCACGTATGCCGGGACGGGGGACCCGAATGGGATGAACGAAACAAACAAGGATGCTCGCTACGATGGATGCGACCAAGCAGTATGATTCCACGGTTCGACAACCCGCCTTTCGCCTTGCCGGATGGTTGGGCGCACTCTTTTTGACCTTGGCCCTGACCCTTGTGCCGCGTTCGCCACTCTCCGCCCAGGACAAAGGCTTCGGCTCCGCAAACTTCTCCCTCGGCGGGTCGACCATGGCGTTCGGCGGCAATTCCGAGGACCACGCCACCGTTCGACTGGTCTCCGATAAGACAGCCGTCATCCCAGGGGCGGCTTTGCGTGTCGGCGTTGAGGTCGAGCTGGCCGACGATTGGCACATCTACGGCCGTGAATCCGGCGATGTAGGCGAGCCGACCCGGGTCGAGTGGGACATCCCCGAGGGCTGGACGGTCGGCGATACCCAATTCCCGACGCCTAAAGAAGACCGCATGGAACTGGTCGGAGAGACCATCGTCTCCTATCTCTACGAGCACGAGGTGCTGCTCTGGGCCGAGGCCACTCCGCCTGCCGAACTCACCCCCGGTGCGGAGATCACCTTCGGCGCAACCATCCATTACATGCTCTGTAAGACCGACGGCATGTGTCTGCCGCCGGCCAGCAAGGAGGTCACACTCACACTCGCGGTCGCTGAGACCGCGGAAGCGACCGAACACGCGGAGCGGTTCATCGGCGCCGAGCCGGGCGGAACATCCCCTGTTGGAGGACCGTTTGAGTTGCAGGACGTGGCCGACCAAAGCCTCTGGATGGCCCTGCTGAAAGGACTCCTCGCCGGCCTGATCCTCAACGTCATGCCGTGCGTGCTGCCGGTCATCAGCATCAAGGTGCTCACCATGGTCCGCCAGGCCGGCGAACACCCCAAGCGCATCTTCCAGCTCGGAATGGCGTTCTCGACCGGGATCCTGGTCGTCTTCCTCGGCCTGGCCGCGCTCACCGCTTATTTCGGGGCCACTTGGGGCTCACAGTTCCAGTCGCGCGGATTCCTCGTGGCGATGATCGGGGTGATCTTCGTCTTCAGTATGGCAATGTTCGGCGTCTGGGAGTTCGGTCTGCCCGGGGCCCTCTCCAATGTCGGCGCGAAGGAAGAGGGCGAAAGCCTTCTGAGCTCGTTCGGACTGGGTATCATGGCCACAGTCCTCGCCACCCCGTGCAGCGGTCCGTTCCTGGGCGCGATCCTGGCCTACGCCATGCGCCAACCGCCGCGGATCATCTTCGCGATCTTCGCCTCCATCGGGGTTGGCATGGCTCTGCCCTATATGCTGTTGAGCATCCGACCGACCTGGGTACGCTTCCTGCCCCGGCCCGGCGCCTGGATGGAGCGGTTCAAACAAATCATGGGGTTCGTCCTGCTCGGGACCGCCGTCTATCTCCTCGGAATCCTCCCGTCCGATTGGATGCTCTGGACCGTGGTCTTCTGCCTCGGCCTCGGAATCGCATCCTTTGTCTGGGGGCAGATGACCACCCTCGCCGATCCACGATCCAAACACCTGATGGTTCGCGTGATCGCAATCCTGATCGGCGTGTTCAGCGGCTGGCTCAGCTTCGGCTATTTTCTCCCTGCCACCACGGGCCAATCGACCACGCATATGCTCGATTGGGAACCGTTTTCACCCCAGCGACTGGAGCAGGAGCTGGCTGAGGGGCGAACCGTCCTGATCGACTTCACGGCAGATTGGTGTCCCAACTGTAAGTTCAACGAGGCCTTTGCTTTGAACACCGAAGAGACGAAGAAGTTCGTCGAGACACACGGAATTATCCCGCTCAAGGCGGACTGGACAGATCGCAATGAGGAGATCCGACTGATGCTGGAACGTCTTGACAGCGTGTCCGTTCCGCTGACCGCGATCTTCCCCGCGGATCGACCGACCCAACCGATCGTCTTGCGGGATACCTTCCGGAAGTCGACGTTACTTGAAAAACTGAACGAGGCGGTCACGACCGAATCGAATTCGGAATGACCCGAATCCCCTCCTCGGATGCCGGGACTAGACCGTCCCGGCAACCGGGACATCGGTGTTTACCCATGAATATCGCAACACTGCCCGGCAACTCGCTCTTCTATACCAACCTATACGTCCTCTTCATCCCGGGTGAGACGGCCTGCCTCGTTGTCGACCCGGGAGAGCTTCAACCTGGGACGGCGCAATTCCTGGAGCAGAACGGGCTCACCCCCGCAGCCTACCTCCTCACGCATCCGCACATCGATCATGTCGCGGGCCTGCACGAATTCCAGGAGCGCTGGCCCGCACCGGTCTGGCTGCATCCGGAGGGGCTTCCGCTCTATCGCGGGGTGGGACAGCAGGCGGCCATGTTCGGACTCGACAACCCGATCCTCCCGGAAATCGATCAGTGGTTCGCACCGCCCCAACATCTTGAGTTCGGTCCGCTCGCCGTGGACATTCGGCACACCCCCGGCCATAGCCCCGGTTGTGTCTCCATCCTCTTCCAGGAGGAGGATTCAGAACCGGACGTCCCCTCTGTCATCGTCGGAGACGTCCTGTTCGCTGGGAGCATCGGCCGTACCGATCTCCCCGGTGGCAGCATGTCTACGCTGCTGCGCTCCATCGAGTCAGAGCTGCTCTGCCTGCCCGATACGACCAAGGTCTATTCCGGCCACGGCACGCCCACCACCATCGGACGTGAGCGACGCTCAAATCCTTTTCTCCAGGAATTGTCGTCCTGACCCCGATTGATCTATGATGCCATGACAAAGGAGGAGGATATGGCAACCGTTCTCGTTCCCATCGCAAATGGCTCAGAAGAAATCGAAGCCGTAACAATCATTGATGTCCTGCGTAGAGCCGGTGTCGAGGTGATTGTGGCCGGCCTGGATTCAGGATCGATCACCGCCTCGCGAGGCGTGGTCCTGACCCCCGATACCACGCTGGCAAAGGTCCATGTGGCCGATCTCGACATGGTCGCGCTCCCCGGAGGCGGACCCGGAACCGAGCTGCTTCGAAAAAGCAGGCTGCTCAAGGCCGTCCTGAACTGCGTCTTTGACAACGGCGGTTACATCGCCGCAATGTGCGCAGCGCCCAAGGTACTCGCCGAACACGGATTCCTTGACGGGCGCAGAGCGACTTGGTACCCAGGGATTGAATTGGACTCCCCCGGAATCGTACGAGAAAACGAGCCCGTGGTCGTGGACGGCCGGATCATCACCTCTCAGGGTCCCGGCACCGCCATGCCATTTGCACTCATGCTCGTGCAAGCACTCTGCGGTGAAGCCAAGGCACAGGAAATCGCGGTCGGACTGCTGACCCCATGGCCACTACCCAAACCGCCCAGGGCTTGACCCCGGCCCAGGGCGGTCTGCGGAATCGGCCTCAAACCGCAATCAATTCGAAGCTGGAATCGAAATCATGAAGGTAGCACTCGTCGGTGCAGGTTGTGAGGTCCTGGAGCCACTGGTCCTTGAAGCTGGTTTGAGCCTTGTGCCAGCTGAGAGCGGACAGCAAGACGTGATCATCACGTACGGCGGTGACGGCACCCTGCTCGGGACCGAACGCGATTACCCCTCGCTGCCCAAGCTGGCGATCCGCCGTCACACCAACTGCCGCCACTGTGCGATTCACAAACCGGAACAGGTCATCCGGGCACTCGCTGCGCAACGGCTGGAGGCAAGCACCCTTCCCAAACTGGAGGCCTACACCGGAGACCAGCGGCTCCTCGGGGTCAACGACATCATCTTGCACAACACGCTCGTCTCCTCCGGAGTGCGTTTCCTCGTCTGGATCAACGGGAAACGCTACCGCCCGGGCGAGATCGTCGGTGACGGACTGATCGTCGCCACGCCCTTCGGCAGTACCGCCTACTATCGCAGCATCACCCAGAGCGTCATCCACACCGGCATCGGCCTCGCCTTCAACAACACCACAGAACCGATCAATCATCTCGTCCTGCGGGAAGACGAAGAGATCCAGGTCCGCATCACACGCGGTCCAGGACTCCTCACCGCGGACAATCACCCACACCCCATCTCCCTCGAATGCGACGACGAGGTGCGCATCGCGATCGCTCCCGAATCCGCGCATATCCTGATGGCAGACTCCCTCCGGTGTCCCAACTGTAAGAAGCTCCGTTCCCCAAGCGAGCCATCCCTCGATCAGGCGGACTTCCCGCGCGCAGTCGCTTCCCGTTGAAACACCCAATCAGCCGCCCATCCGCATTCCCCCTACCCTAACGGCGCTCCCCCGCCACCCACGTTCTATGTCCCGTCACGCCCCCCTCCAAGCGTACGAATGCCGGTTCATCTCCCGGCATTGGCCGATCGCCTTCGCAGCCGTGATCTGCCTTGCGATCCGCCCCTGTATCTGCGGACAGAGCCCCCTGGCGCCGCAGAGCTTGGAGGAGATCCTTGCCGCCGCCGCGGCTCCCGCCCAGCTCCCAACCCCCGATGCCGCCGCCGCAAACAAAAACTTCGACATCGCCGGGTTCGCACGCGTGGGGACGTTCGACTGGAATACACTTGCACCGTCCGGCCCGCGCTACCACATCGACGGGATCGGCGGCGGCTACGAGATTCGCTTCTACCCCAGAAACGGCGACACCTTCACACGTCTTCAAGGATTGGGCCTTCGCATGGAGGGCGACAGAAAACAGCCGGATTCCAACACGGCAGAGGTATCCGGGCTCCACTGGGACGGGCAATGGGAGGTCGGTCGGTCCTTCGCTCCGCCGACATGGATGCCCATGCTGACCTCTCACGTTGCCGTGGGAGTGCGGGGTGTCCTGGACCGGCGCGATTTCGAGAATGAAGACTCCCTCGCGTCCCGATGGCTCGGGCCCACGGTCGAGGCAGGCCTCGACTACGCGCTCCCACCCTGGTGCTTCCTCTCCTGGAACCTGCAGACCACGCCCGCCTGGATCACGCAGCAACTCCACAGCGACGAAACGCTTACCGAAATCGGCGGTGGCGGCGTGGAGACCTCCCTCGGCTGGATCGTTCAACCCAAAGAGTGGTTGTCCCTCGAGCTCAAAGGCGGGTATCAATTGTGGTTCAGTCCTTCGTTTGACTCCGGTCGCGAAGAACGAAAGGCCGAATGGCTCCAGTTCATGGCATCCTTCCTTTTCTAAACCACCGCACGCAGGAACCCCGCCCATGTCCTCCGCCCCATCCAAGGCCGAATACGGCGCAAAGATCGCACTGGTCAACGCCTTCACCGCACCCCTGGATAATGCCGTAGCCGCGGCTCGCACCTGCTATTCCTCGCGGATCATCAGCCCGGAGGAGGTCCACGGCTCCCCCGACAGCGCACCCGAGACGCTGCTGGGATTCGCCCAAAAGCGCGATAACCTCGCGCGCGACCTCCTACGAGCAGGTCATCATACCGTCTTCCAACACGCCTACTTCCAGTTCACCCTCGAGGGCGTGAGCCGGCAGTTCGTGTGGAGCTTTCTCCATAACCACACATTCTACAATTCGGAACAGGTCAGCCAACGCTACGTACCCGTTCGCGAAGGCAGCTACGTCGTCCCCGACGGCCTGAGCGAAGCACGGAAGACGGTGTTCCGGGCCACGGTCCAGGCGATGTTCAGCGCATACAACGACCTCTGCGCGCTTCTGGAAGAACCGACCGCAGCCGCCTTCTTCGAACGCTTCCCTTCCCGCCGCAACAAACGCGACAAATACCAACGCGCGATCCAGAAAAAGGCGATGGAGGCGGCGCGTTACGTCCTGCCTGTGGCCACGCGCACGCATCTCTACCACACCGTTTCCGGCATCACACTCCTGCGCTATCACCAGCGCTGCCTGCAGGGCGACGCGCCCTGGGAGCAAACTCAGGTCGTATCGGCAATGCTGAACGCCGTCCTCGCCTTCGCCCCTGAATATAAGGCCCTGATCGATCCCCCGCTCGAACCGACCCATCCCGGGATCGGGGAGGATACCTGGCCCACTCTGCAACCCGCCGATTCCGATACCGAGCTCGCACACAAAGAGTTCGACGCCGAACTCGCAGGCCGTACCGCTCACCTGGTCGCGGCATCGTCCAATCCTGACCGCACCCTCGCCCTCGCGGTCCGCCAGGTCTTGGGCCTCCCCCAAAGCCGACTCTCAGACGAGGACGCCGTGCGGCTCTGCCTCGATCCCGCTGTCAATCAGCACCTGGCCGCGGAGCTGAACCTGACCGATATGGACCCCATCAGCCGGGCGATGGCGCATGTGAACTTCACGTTCATGAAAAAGCTCAGCCACACCGCGGATTCTCAGGATCAACGCCACCGCATGACCCCTGGATCGCGCCCCCTTTTGCGCGCCTACTTCAGCCTCAAACCCGATTTCATCGAGCCCGTTCTGATCCAGAAGAACCCGCAGTTGCAAGAGGTGTTTCACCGCGCCATGCAGGCCGCGTGGGAGGGCATCCATGTCCTCCTCGACTTGGGCACACCACCGGAGTTTGCCGCCTACCTCCTGCCCAACGCCCTCGCCTTGCGCTTCGTCCAGTCCAACCCATTGGACGCGCTCTGGCACAAGGCGCGGATGCGCCTCTGCTACAACGCACAGGAGGAGATCTGGCGCGCGACCACCGATGAAGTCGCACAGATCCGGAACCACGCGCCCATCATCGGACGCTACCTTCTGCCGCCATGCTCGGTCCGCCACCTGGCCGGCAAGACACCGGTCTGTCCCGAAGGCGTGCGCTACTGCGGAGTGCCGGTCTGGAAACTGGATCTTTCAGAATATCAGCGGATTATTTAATCGATAAGCCCTCAATCCCCCTTCATAACCGAACTTGCCCGAGGAGATCATTCCAATGCTGGAAGATGGAGACCGTGGTGTCATCATTCAACGGGATCAAGAGACCTACGCAATCGCGCCACACCTGCCCTGCGGTCTCGTCACGCCCGAAATCCTGAGGAAACTGGCCGACGCCGCGGAGAAATACGAGGCCAAGGCCATCAAGATCACCAGTGCCGCCCGAATCGCCCTCATCGGCCTGAAAGAGGACGATATCGACGCCATCTGGCAGGAGCTCCAAATGGATCCCGGCGGTGTGGTCGGCCTCTGCGTCAGAAGCGTCAAAGCCTGCCCCGGCATGACCTTCTGCAAGCGTGCGGTGCAGGACAGCCTCGAAGTCGGGCTCGTCCTCGACAAGAAGTACCACGGCGTCGAGATGCCGGGGAAAATGAAGATCGGCGTCAGCGGCTGCCCCAACCAATGCGCCGAAACCTCCTTCAAAGACATCGGCCTGGTCGGCACGCGTAAAGGCTGGCGGGTGCTCGTCGGCGGCTGCGGCGGGGCACGCCCACGGATCGCAGACACCCTTGCAATGGACCTCTCCACCGAAGACGCCCTCGCCCTGGTCGATAAGGTCGTCGATTACTTCCGCGAACACGCCAAACCGAAAGAGCGCATCGGCAAGACCATCGACCGCCTTGGCCTCGCCCACATGGAGCAAAGCCTGGGGCTTTGACGCGGAACGCGGAACGCGGAACGACAAGGCGTGCCGCGGCACGGGGGCTGTGCCCCCCGTGCGAGGTCGGAGGTCGGAGGTCAGAGGTCAGATCCGGAGCGCTGCGCGCGAGTTACGGGCGCTGAGCTGCTGCCGAATCGCAGGACTACCGTTTGAATAGCAGAGACCGTATGCGAAGACCGGAGATGCCTCCCGCAGAGACCGCGGAGGACGCAGAGGACGCTGCTGCAACCCAACCTTGCTGCCGGTGATCGGGATCGCCATCAGCTCGCATATAGGTAGAGCCCGTCCGATAAGGCATGCTCAAGCTCGGCCCAGAAACGTACACGGTGATGCGGCGAGTACGTGTACGGGTACGGGTACGGGTACGGGTACGAGTACGTGTACGTGTACGAAGGGTTGCCGATCAGTCAGAGCATTGTCGCGATCGAAATCGAAATCGAAATCGGGATCGAAATCGATCCCTGCCCTGGTGGGCACCCGGCCCTCATGGACCGCT
>ENA-UOOH01001939-UOOH01001939.1-fermentation-metagenome-genome-assembly--contig:-NODE-1939-length-18996-cov-5.544111_pt1 | contig 18996 bp, 20 predicted proteins | sample MGYA00245778_ERZ724025 | MGnify/ENA primary metagenome ERZ724025 (study PRJEB28704, sample SAMN03018313) | fermentation metagenome | biome: anthropogenic terrestrial biome; feature: soil; material... | reverse complement strand
TTGTCAATCCGAGTCTATTTGAGGGGTTTTCCATACGAAACAGTTTTTTTAGATGTGTTAAAAATAAATTTTGTAATACTTTATTTGCAAATAGAGAGTTTGGAGTACTACTATAGTGTGCGCCCCCTCTAAGTAAATAATGAGAAGAGTTCATGAAAACCCAGATGAGCTTTTTATTCAGCGCCCCCAACCATACTACTACAATGTTAAGATTTGCCGTAATAGGACACAAAGCGGTCACGACGCCGGATTTCTCTCTAAACGATATGCCGGGAGGAGCCGGGCGTATGGACGTTTTGTGCAGATGCATCAACGCCTCATTTTTTTTGAGTCACGACCTCCGGCGAAACACCGAATGTTTTCTAATCCTGAAAGGAGGGGAACAGGCCGATCCTGCGAACACGGTCACGCTCCGGTTCTCAGGTGAAAAAATTAAATCCCTCAACCCCGACGAGAGAAGTGCGGGAGCCCTAATAAAAAAAGCACTCGTAACCATTCCTGAAGAAGAATATCAGCGGGCGGCCCCGGGCATATCCATCAGAAAAAGCGGCCTTTCCAAACTGCTCGAAGAACATCAGTTTGCAGTTCTCGACGAAAATGGAGAGGATATCAGAACAGCAGAGACTCTTCCTGAGAATTTCATATTGAGCGATCATCAGAACTTCACCGAAGAGGAAATGGAGCTGATCAAAGACCTACCAAAATACTCGGTCGGCCCCCGTGTTCTCCACGCCGATCACACAATTATAATAATCCTCAACGAGTTCGACCGGAGAGGAGAACAAACCTAAATGGTTTCCCGTCCAATAATAATGAATCAAATGCTTGAACTCGTCAACGCCATATTAGAGTACGGCGATATTTGCGATCACTGCCTTGGACGGTTGTTCGCAAAAAAATCATTCGGACTCACCAACGAAGAACGGGGCCGTTCGCTCAGAATAGCCCACGCTCTCGCATATAATATCCCCTACAAACCATACGAAAAAGGAACCTGCTGGGTCTGCAACGACTTATTCGATACCATCCCCTACTGGGCTGAAAAAGCAGCAGCGGCCGTACAAGGAATCGAACACGAAACATTCGTCATTGGAACAAGAGTTCCCCCGATGATGGCAGAATCGGAAGAGATGCTATGGTCGGATCTATCGCTTGACAATCCCGAACCCCTCAAATCCGAGATGAACCGTGAAGTCGGAAAGGCAGTTTCAGCCCTTACCGGCAAACACGGAAATCCAAAAAATCCCGAGGTCACCATCGTCCTGAACATCGCCGACGACTGTGTCGAGGTTCAGATCGCATCCCTCTACTTCTACGGCAGATATCTGAAATATGAACGCGGAATCCCGCAGACTCACTGGGACTGCCGCGCATGCAAAGGGAAAGGCTGCGAAATATGCAGCTTTACCGGCAAACAATACCCCACTTCCGTAGAGGAACTCATAGCAGAAGCACCAAAACGGATTTTTGCCAGTGACTGCGGGGTTCTTCACGGAGCGGGAAGAGAAGACATCGATGCGGTGATGATCGGGACCGGAAGACCCTTTGTTATGGAGATGCAGAACCCGAAAAAACGCACATTTGATTTAAAAGAGCTGGAAAATGCAATTAATGCATCCGCCAACCCGCGGGTAGGAGTCGTCCTGGAAAGCTGGTCCGACAAAAAAACGGTGGAAATGCTTAAATCAAACAAAGGGCATAAAACATACAGGATTCTAGTCTCAATAGATGACCGTATCTCTCTGGAAACCGTGCAAAATGCCGTATCCCAGCTCAAAGGAGCCTGGATTGATCAGCGCACGCCTGAACGGGTCTCCCATCGGCGTGCAGATCTCGTTCGAAAGAGACAGGTCATTGACATAGGAGTTCTTGGTGAAGAGAATGGACTTTACCGGCTTGAAGTGCTTGGTGAAGGCGGTCTCTACATCAAAGAACTCGTATCAGGAGACGGGGGCAGAACAACGCCCAGTCTTGCTGAAATCCTCGCCGTACCCGCCAAAGTCGTCGAATTAGACGTGGTGCAGGTAGACGGATTACCAAATATTGGAGATGAGTAAACATGGCAAAGCACAATGGAATTAAAAAACGGACAAGATATAAGTTACAGAAAACCCTGCGTACCCGCGGTATGCCCAACGTGACCAAGGTCATTCAGAACTTCGATGAAGGACAGAAAGTTCACCTTGTCTTAGACTCAAGCGTTCAGAAAGGTCAGCCCCACCCGAGATTCCACGGAAAAACCGGAACAATCGTCGGCAAGAGAGGCAGAGCCTGGCTCCTTGAGATCAAAGACGGCAATGCAACCAAAACTGTCATTGCAAGACCGCAGCACCTCACGGCGCAGAAATATAATTAAACCCCCACATACTTATTTTATATTTATCAGGAGTCTTGCATGAAAGTAAAGAAAATTATCAGTGAAGATATGATGACCCTCCCGGAACTTCGCGAAGAACTTATTGCTATCCGTGAAAACCGTTCCAAGGGAGAAGAGGGTGACGACACCGCCAGGAGCATATCATACGAACTGCGTAAAAGTATTGACCATGCAGACAGTCTCAGTAAATGCAGCGTTGAATCGGCAAAATCCCTCCTTGCTATCCTTGGATCCATGGAAAAAACGAAGCCGGAGATCGCCTGCAGGATAGTAAACATCATGCCAAAGAGCCGTGATGAGATCCGGGCAATTTACGCGAAAGAGCGGTTTACTCTTCTCCCCGAAGATCTAGATCAGATTCTTGACTCTCTGCATAAATTCGAGTGAGTGGTAGAAATGCCGCCAAAAACTGAGAGGACCGATAAGAAGGAAGTTGAAGCTATTGTCCTTGACTATCTCCAATGGGGGTATGCAAGCGACCGGCGTCCTTTGAATCAGCGCGAATCCATTATTCTCGCAGTAGGTACTGACCAGTTCAAACTCCTCGAACTCATCGCAAAGAAAGACGTTGCGATCAATCTGCACGACAAAGTCTACATCGGTGAAGATGAAAGAAAACATGTCGAACGGGTAAAACGCCGCTTATCTTACGATGAACTGACTCCGACTGCAAAAGGCGAGCTTGAACCGGTCGTCGAGAAAATCATCGCAGAGTCTGAAGGACGGTTCGTGGAGTTTTACAACACCGCGGTTCCCATCAGTCTCAAGATGCACATGTTAAACCTCCTTCCCGGGTTCGGTAAAAAAACACTGACCGACACCCTGGAAGAAAGACAGAAAAAACCGTTTGAAAGCTTCGAGGACATCCGTACCCGGGTGAAGACCCTCCAGAAACCGGAGAAGTTTATCCGCGAACGGATCATGCTTGAACTCGAGAATCCGGAAGAGAAGTATCATCTCTTTACCTCTAAATAATCCTTTTTTATGAAAGCGCCAAAGGATCAGCATTTTCTGATTGATACAGAGGCCGTGGATTTTATCGCCGATTCCGTCCCGATTCAGGGGAGGACTGTGCTTGAGGTCGGACCGGGGGGCGGAGTTTTGACGGCAGCACTTCTCGAGCGGGGAGCAAACGTCAGAGCCGTCGAACTGGACGGAACACTTCTGCCGAACCTTGAACAGCGTTTCGAAGACGAACTGTCCACCGGTCAGCTGACCATCACCCGCGGTGATGCTTCGAAGGTGCCGCTTCCTGCATTTGATCTGGTCATTGCAAACCTTCCCTACTCGATCTCCTCGAAGATCACGTTCCGGCTTCTTGAGATAGGATTCGAGACCGCTGTTTTGATGTATCAGTGGGAGTTTGCCAAACGAATGGTATCTCCGCCGGGCGACGGAGAATACGGCAGACTTTCCGTAATGGTGCAGACCTATGCCGACGTTGAACTCATCCTCAAACTCCCGCCCCGGGCGTTCAACCCCCCGCCGGAAGTTGATTCGGCGGTCGTAAAAATCATTCCGCATGAACCGCCGGTAAAAATTCTCAACCGCGAGGTCCATGCAGTTCTCGTTCGCGAACTCTTCTCCCACCGGAGAAAAACCATCCTGAACGGACTCAAAGGAATGAAAAGCATCTACGGTGAAGAGATCATGACAAAACTCATCGGCAGTCTCCCAAAAGATCTCACAGGCAAACGCCCCGAGATGCTTTCAGTCATAGATTTCATTGAGCTTGCCAACCGGCTAAGTGATCTGATATAATGGATATCGACAGGACCCAGATCTATTTTCCCTCTGACGATACGTATCTCCTGATAAAAGCTGCACGTTCCGAAGTAAAGCCGGCCGACCGCGTTCTCGAGATCGGGACCGGATCGGGAGCCGTGGCAAAATCCGTATCTGAAGTAACACCGGATGTCCTCGCCGTCGAAATAAATCCCCACGCGGCAAAATATGCACACGAAGTAAACGGTATCGAGGTCATCAGAGGGGATCTCTTTGATCCGATCTGCGGCGAGTTCGATCTGGTCTTATTCAATGCACCCTATCTTCCGACCGATCCGGAAGAGCGGATTGACGACTGGCTTGAGTATGCTCTCGACGGAGGGCCGACCGGCCGGGAGGTCGTTGAGCGGTTTATCCATGAAGCACCCCCTCACCTTTCAACAGTCGGACGGATCCTCCTTCTCATCTCCTCCCTTACCGGGATCGATGACGTGCTGAAGATCTGTCAAACAGAAGCATTGATCGCTCTCGTCGTCGCAGAGGAAAAGCAGGAAGACGGGGAGATCCTGTATGTTCTTCGGATCTCGCGGGATCTGTGTTCCCTTTGCAAAACCTAATTAATCCATGAATCCCCAATGTAGGATATGTCTCGTATATTATCAGAACACGATATAGCCCTTCTTTTAAAACTCGCACCCGAGTGTGACACACTTGTCTGCGGAAAATCAGAAACAGCGTTTCGCTCGATCCTCCCGCCGGTAGCCAACCATTATGCAAAGGATGCGGATGATTTCGCAGCACGGCTGAACCGGCTCACGGAGGAGGAGTTTATTTCGCTCATCGAACTCATCCGGACGGGAAAAGAAGGAGTAGGATGTCTGCCGACCGAGTGTGCCGAAGTTCTGATCGAACAGGCGATGCGGCGTGCCGGAGCAGATGCTGCAAATGAATTATATGCACTCTACGAGCTTGGCAACCAGTGCCAATAATTTTTACCACATTGCAAGACTTTTTATCTCCTGAAATGAGTAACAAGATACTATGGATAAAAAACAGGATCTTACTCATGAAAACGGAGCTCCGGTAGCCGACAACCTGAACTCTCTGACTGCAGGACCCCGCGGACCATTGATGCTCCAGGATCTGTGGTTTTTGGAAAAACTTGCACATTTTGACCGGGAAGTCATCCCGGAAAGACGTATGCATGCAAAAGGTTCCGGAGCGTTCGGCACATTTACCGTGACCGCCGACGTGGAAAAATACACCAAAGCAAAAGTTTTCGAGAAAGGAAAAAAGACCGATGTCTTTGTTCGGTTTTCTACCGTGGCGGGCGAGCGGGGAGCTGCCGATGCAGAGCGCGATATCCGCGGTTTTGCGATCAAATTCTATACAGATGAAGGAAACTGGGATCTGGTAGGGAACAACACGCCGGTCTTTTTTATCCGAGATCCGCTCCAGTTTCCCGATCTGAACCATGCCGTAAAACGTGATCCGAAAACAAACATGCGTTCCGCGCAGAACAACTGGGACTTCTGGACCTCGCTTCCCGAGGCTCTCCATCAGGTAACGATCGTCATGTCTGATCGGGGGATCCCGGCAAGTTACCGGCATATGCACGGATTCGGCAGCCATACCTACAGTCTGATCAATGCCGAAGGGAAGCGGGTATGGGTCAAGTATCATCTCAAGACCCAGCAGGGGATCAAAAATATCACCGACCAGGAAGCGGAAATCCTCGTGGGTAAAGACCGGGAAAGTAATCAGAGGGATCTCTTCGAAGCGATCGAACGAAAAGAGTTCCCGAGATGGACGATGTACTTCCAGATCATGACAGAAGAGGAGGCGAGAGTCCGAAAAGAAAATCCGTTCGACATCTCCAAAGTCTGGAGCCACAAAGAGTATCCGATGATAGAAGTCGGCGTTCTTGAACTGAACAGAAATCCGGAGAACTACTTTGCCGATGTGGAGCAGGCGGCATTCAATCCGGCAAACATCGTGCCGGGGGTCGGCCTTTCGCCGGACAAACTCCTGCAGGGCAGACTGTTTTCCTACGGCGACGCGCAGCGCTACCGGTTAGGCGTGAATCATTCACAGATCCCGGTCAACCGTCCGAAAGTCGATGTCCACGCCTATCACCGGGACGGACTTATGCGGGTGGATGGAAACTACGGAGCTGCCAAAGGGTATGTGCCAAACAGTTATGATGAGTGGAAACAGCAGGAGGCATACCGTGACCCGTCGCTGAAACTTTCCGGGGATATGGACAGGTATGAACAGAAGGATGATGAGAATGACGACTGTTTCTACCAGCCGGGCGATCTGTACCGCCTGATGACGGAGGATAAAAAACAGGTCCTGATCGAAAACACCGCACGAAATATGGAGAGCGTAACTGAGAACATCAAATATCGTCACGCAGCTCACTGCTATCTGGCAGATCCGGATTACGGGACGAGGTTTGCAAAACTCTGCGGTCTTGATCTGGATAAAGTCATCACCCTCTCAAAAATGAGCCATGCAGAGAGGATGGAACATACAAAAAAGTAGAAGATTTTCTTATTCTTTTTTCTTTTTCACAACTGCCGGCTGTTTTCCGGATTCTGCGGCGTCCTTATCGATATCCACCGTGATCCCGATAAGAAATGCATTCATTCTGTCGATGGCTTCCCTATTCTGGGTATTAGCCGTTGCAGCTTTCTGATAACACAGATACGCCGTGTCCCGTTCACCGCGAAGGTCGTACACCTTGCCCAGTTCGACCAGAGCACGGCTGTCTTTCGGATTATCGGCAACATAATTGCCGAGGATCTTTAATGCCTCGTCATACTTTCCGGCACGACGAAGATCGACGGCACCTTCGATGATATTGACCGGATCACCCGAAGGACCGGCTCTGGATCCCTTATTGGAAACACCGGTTCCTTCACGCGGTTTTCGCTTCGGAGGCGGGATAAACTGGGAAGCCTCGCGCTTTTTGCGCTCAACCCGGTCTTCCATCTCCTTGCTCGCACGGCGCGGAGGCTTCGCCGCCTCAACTTCGTCCTCTTCGCGGCGGAGTTTGCGGGTTCCGGCCTTTTTGCGCCGTTCATCATCGTGAGCATGCTTTTCCACCGCATGGATCTCTTTCTTTTTCGCGACCCAGGCCGGTTCGGCAGTTGGTTTTGCCGCGGCTTTTTTGTCGCCGATCCAGGCAGCTTCCTTTTTCTCGGTAGAGCGGCGGTCGGTCCGGCGTTTTTCTTTCTCCCGTTCCTCCTCCATGCAGAAAAGTTCGGCAATCATTTCCAGAGGATCGTCCATCACGCGGACGAGTTTATCGATCTCCAGGAGACGCTCCATGCCGATGAAATGCTCGGCCATGACTTTTCCAAGCGGGGAGAGTTCCAGAAAACCGCCGGATTTTCTGACAAGTTTATGTTTGAGTAGTTCCTGGATCGGATCATCTCCCACACCGACCATACTGTTTCCAACCGTGATAATGTCGGCCTCCCGGCCGCGGCAGGTTATGGCATTAGCTGCAAACTCTTCGGATGTCTCCTCGATGTCGTAGACTGGCGATACCTCTTCCATATCTCCTTTGAGAAGCTGGATGGCGACCTCCTCCTCGGTCAGCTTCGTTTCACGCGAATACGAGACCCCGGGCTCGGCGAGAACAACAACACGTCCAAGATCATGGAAATCCGGACGCCCGGCACGGCCCATCATCTGGTGGAACTCCTGAACGGAGAGCCAGTCAATTCCCATCGCGAGAGCGTCGAATATGACCTGACTGGCAGGAAAATCCACACCGGCAGCCAGTGCCGCGGTCGTTACAACACAGGCGAGTTTTCCTTCCTCGAACTGCCGTTCGACGGCCCGGCGTTCCTGGGAAGTAAGTCCGGCGTGATAGGGTGCAGCCATCCCTCCGATTGCCTCGGCGATCGTATGACACCTGCTCCGGGCATTCGTGAAAACGATCGTCTGACCTTTGAATCCTTTCGAAGAGGTTTTGTTGAACTCCTCGAACACCAGCTTTTTGATGAACGGGATCTTCCCGTCTTTTTCCGTAAAAATCAGATGGCGTTCCAGAGCCACCGGACGGTCGGCATACGAAACTAGAGCGGCGTTCAGTTTTTTTGCGAGAAGATTCGGTGAACCGATCGTTGCCGAAAGATAGAGGAACTGGGCTTTTGGGGCGACGTATTTCAGCCGTGCGATCAGCCCGTCAAGACGGTGTCCACGCTCAGGATCCTCGAGCATCTGGACCTCGTCGATCACAACCGTTCCGATATTGCTGACCGGCATACCCTTTCTGAGAAGATTGTCCATACCCTCGTAGGTTCCAACAACAATACCGCCGCCTGCCCCACGGTTTCCAACAGGACGCGTCTCCGGCAGATTCACCCGGGAAACACCGGTCATTATGGATGTCTGGGTTATGGTCTTGTATTTTTCAGAGAAACGGTCATACTTCTGGTTCGCAAGAGCGACAAGCGGGACCAGGAAAAGCATTCTCCCGCGTTTTTCGAGATAATTTTTCAGCCCCGCCATCTCTCCGATGAAGGTCTTGCCGCTCGCCGTCGCGGCGACAACGAGCAGATCTTTTCCATACAAAAGACCCGACTCGACAGCACGCTGCTGGGCGGGCATCAAGGTCTCGACACCGCAGAGATCAACAAATTCCCGTGGCAGCGGCAGATTTTCGATCCGTTCAGTCGGCGTCTGATCGTGGGCCTCGAGCCGGTCGAACATCGTTTTCTTGGTATCGAGAGACTCCGGCTGAAGAATCGCGAGCACCATATCCAGATCACGATACTCTTCCAGAAGATTTTCGATATGGAGCTGGGTCCGTTTCCCGAGATGTTTAATATGGCCAAGCTCGCGGCGGAGCTCGCGCTTTGCACAGTCGAGACAGACATACTCCTGTCCGCATCTGATCCGCGTCTCTTCGGTAAGAGGGGTTATACGATCGTCAAACAGACAGGTCCGGCAAAGGGTCGTTGTCTCCCAGGATAACTGCATGCCTCTGAGGAAATCCTGAAATTCCGGCATGGTCTGGGTAAGTTTGATCGGCCCGTTTCCCCGAAGGACCGTAATGAACTCCTTTGTCGGCGTCTTCTCGGCGTGAGATGTTCCGGGTCTTCTGACGAAAAACTCGGACGGGCGCATCCCTTTAGAAGTTTCTTCGAGTTCAACAGTCCCTACATGTTTGATTTTGCCTGCCTTTGCGTCGTCACAAAAATAGACTTTATACCCTTTTTTCCAGGGTTGGACGATGGTCGTCACGTTATTCTGTCACCAGTTCATGGATAGTATATGAAAGACCTGCTGTTTCAAGACGTTTCAGGAAATCAGTAAACTCCTCATCAACGATCAAAATCAGACAGCGCATTCCGTGGAACGCCGCCTCGACGGTTCCTTCCCGGGCCCCGAAAAACATATCCGGTTTGATGCCTGAGGTTTTACAGGCCAGATAGGCTTCCAGTCCAACTGCCGCAATGATATCGGCATTTTTTGCAAGAGAGAGGAATTTTTCCGTTGAAACCATCTTCGAGCCGCCGCGTTCGATCCTCGGAACTTTCGCAACATCCACCTTTCCTTCGGTGTGCTCGATGATTCCCGCAAGCCGCGCTACGCCGACATCCATGCCTTCCGAGGCATCGGCCGTAACCATACCCATCGCAGTCTGAGGACGTTTGCCCGCATACAGCCAGCCGGATTTCATGTACACGCCGACCGAATCGCCTGCTTTCAGATCCGCATCCGCAATGGCGGCCCAGGTTACGACCTGATGAATGATATCCCGGCGAACATGGCGTGCATAGGACTCCAGGATCTCCGCATTATTCAGGACCCACTCGACCCCTTTGTGGGTGACGTAATATCTTCCTCTTCCTTCAGCACTGATGTAACCTTCTTCTGCGAGATCACGGACGTATTCTGATATTGCCTGGGGGGTCACGCCGAGTTTTTCCGCAATTTCCTGCTGGCGGATCGACGGCTGGTGCTCGGCAACCTCAACTAAGACCTGGAATCTGGTCGTTTCACGTTTACTGCGAAGGATGTTGGTTAATGGATCATCAGGCATGGTATATCTCCTATTCTGTAGTATGGGCGCTCCACAAAGAAAATATGTGGGGCACAAAACCCTACACTTATATTGTCTGTGATTCTATAATCCTTTTTGAGAAGGATTGATGAAGTCTGGTAAAATAATCCTGCGCGGGATCGTACAGGGAGTAGGGTTCCGCCCGTTCGTATATGCCCAGGCGAAACGGTTTGGAATAAAAGGAACGGTCATCAATCACGGGAGCGAAGTGGAGATCGATGCTGCCGGCGAGGAGTTCGATGCGTTCTGCCGCGAGGTAAAAAAAGGACCGAAGATGTCGGTGATCGACTCGGTGTCTGTCGAGCCGCTGCAGAACTGGCATCCTCCGGCTGGTTTTACTATTCTGAAAAGTCAGGACGGGGCAAGGACGGGATTTGTGCCGGCAGATATTGCGACCTGCGAACACTGTCTGCACGATATTATGGATCCAAACAGCCGGTATTTTGGATACTGGGCAACCTCATGTACCGACTGCGGACCAAGATACAGTATCATCAAATCGGTTCCCTACGACCGGGAACGAACGAGTATGGATAATTTTCCGGCATGCCAAGAGTGCCTGAAAGACTACGAGGATCCGGGAAACAGGCGACATCATGCCCAGACGATTGCCTGCGCGGACTGCGGACCGAAACTTTCTCTGCTGAAAGGATCGGGAGAGGAGACGAAAGAACCCGACCCTATCTCTGCCGCAGCAGAGCTGCTGGATGCGGGAAAGATCCTGGCAGTCAGAGGTGTTGGAGGATTTCATATCTGCTGTGTTGAAAAAACGGCAGAACGCCTGAAACAAAATCTCGGACGGCCGAACCAGTCGCTCGCCGTGATGATGAAGCCGGAAACGCTTGGCGGATTTGTGGTCGAACCGACAAAGGAGGAGTGGGATCTCCTCAAAGGACCGGTTCATCCGATCATGATCCTCGATAAGATCGATCCGGCAGCCCATATGTCCCTGTCCCGGCTCCACAACCTCGGCGTTATGCTGCCGTACACGGGACTCCATCACCTGCTGTTTGCAAAACTCCGGTCCCCGCTTTTGATAATGACGAGCGCGAACGCTCCCGGAACACCGATGATCACCGAGACGAAAACCATCATCGAAAAGATGGGGCGGGTTGTGGATTATATTCTCACCCACGACCGGGAGATCGTGAACCGGTGCGATGATTCGGTTGTAAGAGACGGGTATCTTATCAGAATGTCGCGGGGTTTTGCCCCGCTCAGAACAAGACTGGATCTCGGGGATAGGCAGATCCTCGGCGTAGGGCCGGAACTGAATGCGAATGCAACGATCTATAAGGGCGGATTTCTGATAACGTCGCCGCATATCGGAAACATCAGAAATCCACCTACCGTGGCATATTTAGAGGAGACGATCGAAAAACTGACCAGTCTTACCGGATCGGTTCCAAAAATCATTGCCCACGATCTCCACCCGCAGTTTCTCAGTACACGGGTCGCTCAGGAACTTGCCGAACGATACGGGGCAACTCTCTGCCCGGTCCAGCATCACTGCGCACACATCGCCTCGGTGACCACCGAGGAGGTCGTTGGCATCGCGATCGACGGGGTCGGATACGGAGAGGATGCGACCATCTGGGGAGGGGAGATTCTTGCGGGATCACCGGGAAACGGATATATGCGGACCGGACATCTTGAACCGGTTCTTATGCCCGGAGGGGACCTCGCAACAAAATTCCCGGAGAGAATGCTCTACGGCATTCTTCCAAATGAAGAGACCCTGTCGCTTCTTCAGAGCAGAGGATGGAACGACACGGCTCTGAGAATCCTTGCCCAGCAGACGGAAAAACGATTCAACACTCCCGTCACGACGTCGACGGGACGGGTTCTGGACGCAGCGGCGGCATTACTTGGGATCTGCCGTGAAAGAACATACGACGGCGAACCGTCAATGATGCTGGAGGCATATGCCGCACGGGGTGTTGCCCAGCCGATGGAGATCACTCTCGAATCACGGGACGGCCGGGATGTTTTGCTGACATCTTCCATCCTTCGTGAGGGAATGGAGATGCTTTCTGACGGCATATGCGTCGAAGACATCGCCGCTTCGATCCAAACTACTCTCGCAAAGGGTATCGCGGATACGGCGCTTGCGGGAGTCGAAAAAACCGGCATACGTACTGCAGCACTCTCTGGAGGCGTGGCAATCAACCGTTCCATTCGTGAGACTATCATTGAAACGCTCAAAGAATCAGGTATTGTCTGCCTCACGAATCCGAGATATCCGTTCGGCGACGGATGCATCTCCTGCGGACAGGTTGTTACCGCCGGGATTTTGGCAAAGGAGGGACGCATATGACCGCATGCAGATTGCATGACGCATGGAGCGACATCGAACTGCGGATCACCCATCAGGCACAGTTTTATAATCTGCTCGATCCGGCGCCGAATGATATAAAGGAGATCAATCATGCGACCGAATCCTACATCATGGATTCTCTTGAGGACATGCCGAATGATAAACGCGGTTCTGCCAGGATAATTTTATATCTGGAACGGACACTTTACGATGATGAGGAGATCCGAACCGATATGGAACAGGCGATCCATGCGCATTTTGCTCTGAGACACTGCTCGACAAACCAGAAATATAAGCTTTCGATGAGCAAAGGAAGACGATACCTGTTTCGCGGTCTGATATTCCTCGTGATCTGTCTGGTTCTGAGCAGTCTCCTTACCAGCATCTACAGTCAAAACGATGTGATCAATGCGATCGGACAGAGTTTTGTGGTGATCGGCTGGGTCGCTCTCTGGAAACCGGTGGAGTTCTATCTCTATGACCGGCGCGATATTTTAGATGAGATAAACATACTCACGCAGATGGAGACGATTCCTGTGGAGACACGCAGATGGAATAAAAATCTTGAGAATGAAACTCTTGTACTGATGTAGAACACTTCTGGTCAGCACACCTTTTTTCATAATCCCTTCGATTACTAAAAACACCGGATCAAACATTCGGCTCGATACTGCCGTATTAAAAAAAAAGATTTAGCCAAAGAGTGCGCCAAGGCCTGCCATGGCGTTCTCTTCTTCTTCTTCCTTGTTCTCTTCGGGTGCTGCTGCCTCTTCGACTGCTGCTGCTGCGCCTGCTGCTGCCGGTGCTGCTGCAACTGCGACTGGTGCTGCTGCTGCCTTGGAGATTGCTTCCTCGATGTCGACACCGTCAAGTGCTGCGATTAATGCTTTGACACGGGAGTCTTCGACTGCGATACCTGCGGCAGAGAGAACTGCCTTTACCGATTCTTCATCCACAGTTTTACCTGCAGAGTGAACTAACAGAGCTGCGTAAATATACTCCATTTTGATTTCACCTTTGTATTTGTTTAAATTGCCTTCAGGGCGTTTGCTTGTCTGTATGCCTTGCTGATGATCAGCTCGATGACACCCTTCTCATAGATGGATGCTTCTACACCGAGGTTTCTTGCCTCACGTACGGCCTTCGCGATCTGAGCCTCAGTAACACCAGCACATGCCGTTGGAACTGCTGCGTTGACTGCGAGGTTGAATGCCTGCTGTGCTGCGAGAGTGATCTTTGCCTTGTATGCCTCGTCGTCTACAGAGAGGACGTCCGGCAGATACATGTCTCCCTCGTAACATACTGCGATGAGGGAGAGACCGACCGGCATTGGTTTAATGCCAAGCTTTGAAAGCACATCGGCCTGTTTCTTGTTGATAGCCTCGCCAGCTTTAACAACGGTCTTGGTCTCTTTGATTTTGACCTTTCCGCCGTCGATAGCTGCCGGGATACCAGCCTGCTGGAGTTCTCCTACGATCGGTCCGGGCTTAAAGGTAGTTGGTCCTGCCGGAACAACAATGTCTTCAGGAGTGATCTCGCCTGCTTTTGCGGAACGCTTTGTCTTCGTCTGCTCAAGGGACTTGAACAGCTTAAAGGGGTTGCCGTTTGCAAAGATGAGGGCGGAGTGTTCGGAAACCTTCCCGTTCAGATCAACGAAGTGACCGCCGAGTTCATTCATGGAATGCTCGACAAGGGTGTTTCTTGCAACCTTCACAACTGCATTGCTGCGCAGATTTCTGCGGATCTGCTGGAACTGTCTTGCGGGGATACCGTAGACATCAACTAAGCCGACGAGTGCATACTTGTCGGCGAGATCTTTGATCTGCTCAACTTCTTCACGTTTCCATGCGGGAAGATGGTGGGTATAAATTGCCATACTTACATCACCTTCACTGCTGGACCCATCGTGGTTTTGACGTAGACGGAACGGATGTTTAACTCTCCGCTTTCAAGTCTTCCTACAACCCTCTTTACGACGGCGTCAATATTTTCAGAAACTTCCTCAACGGTCATGCCGGTGTTGCCGACTTTCACAGACATATTGAGTCTGTCTTTTGACCGAACCTTAACGGAGTTTCTCAGACGCTCGACGATCGGAGTGATGTCCTGGGTCGGCGGAATCGGCTGCGGCATTTTACCGCGGGGACCGAGTCTCTGACCAAGCCAGCGACCAACAAGGGGCATAACCGCGGTCTCTGCAAGGAAGAAGTCATACTGTCCGGCCATTTTGCGTGCTTCACGCGGAACGCCGCCCAGACGCTCGATCTCGTCAGGACCGATAATTAAATCGACACCTGCGTTACGTGCCTGGGACACAATATCTCCCTTACCAAGAACGGCGATCTTTTTGACGCCTATTGCCTGTGGCAGAAGAATCGTCTCATCAATACGGTTTTTAGGCTGGGCCATGTCAACGTGTTTCAGGTTGATAGTAATATCAATACTTTCCTGGAACTTACGCTCGGGGGCCTGCGTGATTGCTGCCGTAACAGCATTTATAATTTGGGTTCTTTCAACCATTTGATGAAGCCTCCCATAGTTCTTCGACTGGAGTGTTCCCCAATCTCCTATGGTTTTGTTCTCTACTACTGTACATTTTTTTACGTGGGAAATCCACGTACCCGTTTGAAGCGGTGCGAACAAACTCGCTTATGCGAGCTGGTCATCCCACTCGCCTGCATTGACGGCGGCAATTGCCTGTTTGGCAGTTTTGCCTTCGACGGTTACACCAACGGAAACGCAGGTGCCCATGACTTCCTTTACGGCCGTTTTCAGGTCGTAGGAAAGCATGGATTCCATCTTCATCTTTGCAATGCGAATGACAGCTTCAAGCGGCAGATTACCAACTGCCTGAGTGTTCGGAGTGCCGGAACCCTTCTCAACACCCGCTTCTTTCATTACAAGAGCGGTTGTCGGAGGAATACCGACTGTTAACGTGACGTTCTTTTTGTCATCGACCATTACCGTTACCGGAACGGACATGCCATTGAACTCAGCAGTCTTTTTGTTGATATCATCAACGACTGCCTTTACGTTGATCCCAAGGGGACCCAGTGCCGGACCAAGTGGTGGTCCTGCAGTTGCTCTACCGCCGGGTACCAGTACCTCGACAGTTTCTGCCATTGTATCACCGTATGTTGGCGCATACCCGAAGGTAGCCCAACATTGGTTCACTAAGGTCGACCTCTGAGAACATAAACCTACTGGATAAATGTCCCCGGAAAAAAAGATTGATTGGAGAATGGATGGGGATTTCCCGCATTCACGCGGAAAAATCCGGGTTCAATCCTGATTGCGATCGATCACACGGACGTTGTCGCCGCGTATGGTGATCGGGATGGGAACGATCGATTCGTAGAGTTCAACGGTGATTTCTTCTTTGGTGTGATCAACGCGCTTGACCACAGCCTTCTCACCCTTGAACGGACCGGCAATCAGTTCCACGATAGTTCCCTCGTCGATACCGGATACAGCCGGCTTTGGAACGAGGAAATGTTTGATTTCTTCCAGAGATGTTTCATTCTTTAAAACAATTCTGGCATGAGCGATCGATTCGACAAGCTCTTCGATTCTGGCATGCTCTTCGGGACTTTCCACGAAGACGTAGCCTTTGATATCTTCCGGCACGACTACTGCGGTGACGACGACGTCCGTCATATTGTTCTCGATTGCCTCGCGGATGTTATCGGCAACGGTCCGCTCGTGCTTGGATGTCGTCTTTAAGATATAGTAGTGATTGCCAAACTTTGATTCAGTCATAGTTATGGAAGGAGATATTCAAATATCAGATATATCAGGAAGCCGAGAACGCCGATAAGTGCGATTCCTACTGCAGCGACTGCGGAAATTTTCCAGAACTCCTCTTTGGTGGGCCTGCGTGCAAGTTTCAGAACACGGATGTATTTTCTGAAAAATTCTGAGACACTTGCTTTCGTAATCTCCGGTTTCTTTATCTGAATGGAAGGGAGTGCCTTTTTTTCATCGGTATTTTTCTCGTTTTTAGCCATGTATTCACCTCAGGAAGTCAATCTCAAACTTTGAGCGCTGGACCTGACTTGATTGTGATGCCCTAGATATTTGTTCCTGCTTACCATAAATCTGTGGTGACTGGACACCCGTAACGATAAGCATGGTCCGCATACGGCCTTCCATCTTCGGGTCGACCTGAACACCCCATATAATACGCGCAGACGGATCGATTCTCTGATAAACTTCCTGAACAACACCTTCCGCCTCGACCATCGTCATATCGGGTCCGCCGATAACGTTGATGAGAGCAGCGGTCGCGCCGGTGATGTCGACATCCAGAAGCGGAGAACGCAGAGCTTTCTTGATCGAGTCGGTTGCTTTGTCCTCGCTGTCGGAATCACCGACACCGATCATGGCAATACCGCCCTGTTCCATAACGGTCCGGACATCGGCAAAGTCGAGGTTAACAAGACCCGGGAGCGTGATTAACTCGGTGATGCCCTTTACGGCCCGCATCAACACCTCATCCGAGACCTTGAATGCCTGGGCAAGCGGAAGGCGCGGGACGACTTCCAAAATGCGGTCGTTGGGGATCACGATAACCGTATCGGCAACTTCCCGGAGACGCTCGAGACCGATCTCGGCGTTTTCCATTCTGGTCGCACTTTCACTGGTAAACGGCAGAGTAACGATCGCGATCGTCAAAGCGCCGATCTCTTTTGCGACTTTGGCAACGACCGGGGCAGAACCGGTACCGGTTCCTCCGCCGAGACCGGCGGTCACAAACACCATGTTGCTGCCGGCAAGTGCCTGGCGGATAACATCCTCACTTTCAATGGCAGCCTCTTCGCCGCGCTGGGGGATTGCGCCGGCACCGAGACCTTTGGTCGTCTGGCGGCCGATAAGGATACGGCGGCCGACTCTTCCTCTCAGCATCGAAAGGTGCTGGGCATCGGTGTTCAATGCGTAAATTTCCGCACCCTCGACTCCTTCCTCATAGACACGGGCGACGGTGTTGGATCCTCCGCCTCCGCAGCCGATAACGGTGATTTTTGTCCGGAGAGCATCAAGGATCTCGTCGAATTCGTCATCCTCGTCCGTCGGTGTCGTCTTGGCAGCGGAAAAACTGTACTGACTCGAGTAGTCAACCTCGGATTTCGGCTGCTCTTTCTTCACGGCGGGAGCCTGAACCAGGGCTGCTGCCTGAACCGGTTCGGGTGTCTGCGGACGGACTGAGTAGGTTTTTGCACCGAGTTCAGCTTCGGTTTCTGCGTCGTAAATTGCGGAAACCGGAGTGTCGTCGCGTGCAACGTCTTCGAACCGTTTGCGTGATAATGCTTCTTCTACAATTGATCTCATGAGTAATTCTCCAATCCCGGTATTTTGATGGATGTCCTAACCACTTTCGTGACCATGTCCGGCGTGATCATTCTGCCGTCGGGAAGAGTCACGGATTTTCCGGCAACAAGCTGCCCGTATAACGGACCTGAAGGGACCCCGAGCGTGCGCGCGAGCACGGGGTCAAACTGCCGGCGGGCTATTGTGATTTGATCACCTTCCACCAAACTATCCTGTGTACGTGTTATTTGTTGAACGGATAAGACTATTAAATCACCTGATACCTTCTGCCTGTTTTCAGCAGAAGTCAACAGAGTCGGCATAATTTTTCCGCCTTTACCGGTCGTGTGAAAAATATTTCCCATTTTGTCCAGCTCTGCCAAAAAAATCTCCTCATACCCGAGAAACGCTGCGGAAAACAGATCCGCGGGGAGCTCGACCACGGCCGGCTCTCCGTCGGATATTCTGCCGTGCGGGAAGATTTTCAGATCAGGAGCCTTCAAAGCGGCCAGATCACGATAGGCGACCCAGGTCGCCAAAGACATCGCGTTCATTTTTCGCAGATCGCCTTCGGTGATCTCCTCCAGCCCGAATTCGGCAAGGATCCCTTCGATATGAGAGATCTCCTGCTTCGACAGCGCTTTCCGGTCAACATGCGCGGCAAACACCCCGCCGGACTTTGCGATCATCTGGGAAACCATCTCCTTCGACACAGAACCGACATCACGTGTATGCATCATATGCCCAAACGCCCCCTTCGTCTCAAGACCGATTGCCGTCTGACGAACCGCATAATGCGTCCCTCCAAACCCGATCAGCGGGATCGGATCCGGCGACGGGCAGGCATACAACACACTCTTTGCCGCCGCAAGGCAGGCCGCGGAATCATTCCACTCCTTTTCCGTACTCCCCACCTCGACGAAAAAAAACGGGACCGGAAAATCCGTCGGACCGTGATGCGTGATCTCATAGGAGACCCGGTACCCCTCCGGAGCGAACTCTGCATGATTCTGCAGAACCGCCTTCATCCAGGCAGGACTCGTCAGACCCAGTTCCCGGTCGTTTCCGCCAAGCCCCGCAATCCCGAAGTTCCCCGCCGGATGAACCGTTAGAACCGGAACCGGGTTCACACTTGAATGGCGCGAAACAACAATGATCAGATCCGCATCAGGATTCACCGCGGAT
>ENA-UOOH01001938-UOOH01001938.1-fermentation-metagenome-genome-assembly--contig:-NODE-1938-length-18996-cov-6.482815_pt1 | contig 18996 bp, 19 predicted proteins | sample MGYA00245778_ERZ724025 | MGnify/ENA primary metagenome ERZ724025 (study PRJEB28704, sample SAMN03018313) | fermentation metagenome | biome: anthropogenic terrestrial biome; feature: soil; material... | reverse complement strand
GCCGACGGCCCGCCTGAGCCCCCCACGATGGTGAGTTCGCCGAAAACATCGGTGGCGAACCTCACGCCCTTGCTGTCGCCGGTGACCTGTGCCAGGAAATCCTTGTACGGAACGGGCGTAGGCTTCACTTCTATGCCGACATCGTCCGCAGTGCGGACGGCCCGCCCGATCAGGCGCAGGGTGCGGCCTTGCACGGCCCAGTAAGCTATCTCCCTCGATGTGACTTCGGTTATCCCGGTGACCTTCACATCGCCGAGCCGCTTGCGGGCGCCCATCGCAGCATTGGCCAGGATCAGTATCTTGCACGCTGTATCAATCCCGCTCACATCTCGCTCAGGCTGGGTTTCTGCCAGGCCCATCGCCCTGCTCCTGCGCAGGGCCTCTTCGTAGGAAAGCCCATCGTCGGACATGGCTGTGAGGATGTAGTTGGTAGTGGAGTTCAACACACCCTCTATTGAATCGACTTGCGCCCCTGCGAGGCTCACTCTCACCGTATCGATGGCCGGAAGGCCCGCGGCTGCGGCGCCGCTGAACTTCAGACAGACTCCCGATTCCCTGGCAACCTGTGCCATGCCGTCGAAATCGGCCACAAGGGGAGCCTTGTTGAGAGTCACCAAATGGCAACCGCGCCGGGCCGCGTCCTTGAGCCTGGACAGCGCAGGCTCGCCAGTATCGAGACTAGACCACGTGGCGTCGACCAACACTCTCACATCCCCTGCGCGCATCGGGGGAAGCCACGCGTCTAGATCGCCCGGGTCGCCGCCGACGAACCCCTCCTGATCAGATAGTGTTCCCGCATTAGCTAGATTCACCAGAACCGGGCAGCCTATGCCGGACTCCGCCCGAATTCCGCCTTTTCGGGTGACTATGGATACCACCCGCGGCTCAAGACCGTGGCGCGATTTCAAGTACGGCGCCTTCCTGTTGAGCAGCCTGACAAACTCACGTCCAACATTCCCGAAACCGTAAAGACATATCGCGATCTGCAAAATGATACCCCCCTAGGCTTGCGGTTCTCCTCTCTTCACCTGCGTCATGAAGATCAGCGCGACCAGCGTGCAGAGCACGGCGAACGGGAATAGCGTCCTCATGCCGAACAGATCACGCAGAAAGCCGAACACGGGCGGCCCTGTGATTGCCGCGAGCGACGAGAACAAGTAGTAAAGACCTGTGTATGCGCCGGTCTTCGATCTTGCGGCCATGTCCACCACCATCGGGTATGAGTTGATGTTTATCGCCGCCCAGAACATGCCGGCCAGCGCCAGAACGGCCGGGACTATTATGGAAGCCCGGGCGAGCATGGCGCCTACAATGGCCAGCTGACCATCGGCGCCCACCGAACCGGCAAAGAACAGCCCGTTGAGGAGGCCAAGCACCGGCCTGCCCAGGGAATCGCTGCCCACAAGGCCTATGATGGCCAGGCAGACGGCCAACCCCACGATGCCTATCTTGATGGTGCGGGCTCGACCGATGGACGTGGCCAGAAAACCCGCGGGTATGGCGAAGGCCACGAGAGCGAGCGAGAAGAACCCCAGATACAATGCGCCGCTGGATTCGGATATGCCCCACACGTCCTTGCCGTACAGCGTAAAGAAGGCCTCGATTCCGTTCCAGGCGATGAACCAGAAAAAGATGGCCAGGAGCATGTGCATGGCGCTGCGGTCGGGATCCCGTCGCACCTCGCCCAGAGCATCCAGTATTCCCACCGTCTGTCCGTCTTCCCCAACGCCCTCGACAACCTCCGGTTCACGAATCCGCCAGCGCAGCACAAGAGTGATCAGGATCATGAGAATGCCCGCGAAAACAAAGGGAAGCGTAGGGTTGATGTTGTAGAGCCGCGAACCCACGAAGAACGCAAGAAGCGCCCCGAGCCCTCCCATCAGATTGATCACGCCGTTTGCCTTGCTCCTCAAGGCAGGCGGCGTGATGTCGGGCATCAAAGCCACTGTGGGCGCCCGGAAGATGGACATGACCAAGTTCATAGCGATCAGGGCCGTCATCATGGCCGCCAGAGAGGAGCGGAACACCGGAACAAGCGCGAAGAAGACAGCGCCCAGCGGCATGCCCACCAGGATGTAGGGCATGCGCCGGCCGTATTCGTTCCACGTCCTGTCGCTTGCGGCGCCGAAGTAAGGTTGCAGGGTCACGGCGGCAATGTTGTCGAACGTCATGATCAACCCGATCAGGGTGCCCTTCAGTGCGGTATCGGCCAGGACGTTGCTGAGGAAGACGGGTACGAACGCATTGTACAGCGCCCAGCAGAGGCTGATCGCGAAAAACCCAAGCCCAAGAGTGAAGGTGCGAGGATAGTCGAGCCTCTCATTCATCGCATCGATTCCTCCTCCCGCATCCTGATCGCCAATGCCGCATCGTTGGTTATGATCGCGTCGACGCCTGACGCCAGCATGCGGCGGATGTCGCCAGGGCTGTCGATGGTCCACGGATTCACCTGCACTCCTGCGGCATGAGCGCCTGCCACAATCTCCGGGAATACGGTGAAGTGGATGGGATGCAGAGCCTCGGCCCCCAAACGCCGAGCATAGTGCCATGGATCGACCAGCGCGCCTATGTACAGGAGCCCGATGGCCATCTCAGGCGCCAGCTTCTTGAGGGCCAGCAAGCTGTAGTGATTGAAAGAGGAGAAGAGCACCTGATTCTGCACGCGCCGCCTTCGCGCGAACTGTACCAGCTTCTCTTCGATTCCGGGGTACAGCGCCACCCCGCTCTTGATCTCTATGTTGATCAGGCGGCACGCATCGCCCACGGCATCGAATACCTGATCCAGGGTGGGTATCGTCTGAGTCTCGAAGTCATGCCCAAACTTGGCCGCCGCGTTCAGCTCCGCCAGCTCAGCGAGGGACTTCTCCCCGACGAGCCCGCTTCCATCAGTCGTGCGTTCCAGGCGCTCGTCATGGATGACCATGAGATGGCCATCGCGCGACAGATGCACGTCCAGCTCGATACCATCCGCTCCAAGCTCAATCGCCTCACGAAATCCGACCAGTGTGTTCTCTGGGGCCCGAGTGGGAACACCCCGGTGCCCCAGGATTAGGGGCGCCCTGTTCAAGATGGATCACACCCTCCCACGTGATGCAGCCGAATGCCGCGCTACTGAGGCGGTATTTGACATCGGCTTCGGAATTCCTCTGTGAGAAGGCCCGGTTCGATCAGGGCTTCGACGGAAATATGCCTAGCCTCGCGAGGAAGACGATGCCAACGCTCTCAAACCGGCGCTGAACGCCCGGATGCGCCGCGCCCAAGTCGCCCGAGACCGAGCGCAGCTGGTCAAGGGCGCGCGCGAATTCGGCGATGCTGCGGACCCTCAGCGCATCGGCTCGGCGCTCAGCCAGAGTCGCCTGGTCGCACAGCATCCGCCCCCTGGATCCCCCCACCACGCCCGGCCGAACCGCAAGCGTCGCCCCCATCCGCCAGCCGGGTCGGGCCGAGCGGTGACTCCACTCGAAGCCCGCGGACAGCGTAATCGCGTCAAGCAGGCTATCAGCGCCTCCGACCTCTGCCAGGCAGGCCTCGGCCTCCATCAGATCGGGATCTCGGTCAAGCCACTGATCGAGCAGCGCCGCAGGGTCGGTTTCAACCGCGCGCTCGATCAGTTGAGCAAGGCGCGCCAGCCCATCGCCGGCAATCGCCACCGGCCTCACCTCATCGAAAGGCAATCCCACAAGCAGACCTAATTCGGCGTACGCTCGCACCGCACCGGTCGCATCATCGCGCAGGGCGGCCGACTCGGCCTCCCCCAGCAACTGCAGCGCCGCTGCAATGGCCCGGGCCTCGGCCAGGACGACTCTGGACTCGGCCACCCTCACTTTCACGTGTGCCAGGGTGCCCGCGCTCGCCCTGATCAGCCGCGACACGCACGACAACGGCGCCTCGACCGCTCCGCTCCACATCGCCTCCCTCGCATGCTGACCGGAATCCAACACGCCCGATTCGTACGCCAGATGGCCCTTGACTCCCCAGGGCCCTTGCAGCATTGCCCATGACTCGACTGTGGTAGACGATGCCTCAAAGCCGACCACGGGCCGCCAGGCCGATGCGCCGCTTGCAGCTGCAAGTTCCGCAATGAGACACTCTCGGGCCTGTGCGCAGTTGGGATCGAGGCCGATAGCCGCTTCGAAGAACTCGTCGATCGTCATGGCGACCGGTTCCACCTGCGAGAATACCCGAGATGCCGCGGGGGAAGCCATCGCCTGCCGACCTTCGCCAGACAGAATCGCCAGGGCCAGCGCCGCAACGCACGCGAGCGCGGCCCCATGCCGAAAACCACGCCCAGCCAACACTCGTGTCACAAAACTCCTCCCTCTGCATTACTCTCCTGGCAACATACTAAAGCGACCTGAGCAGCTTGCCCATCGCCCAGCTGGGTGATTTTCAGCTCCGCTTCTGAACGACATAATGGTCCTCGAGGGTCAGCCAGTTCTGCGGGTAGTCGTAGAGCAGGTTCCAGTAGCTTGATCCGCGCAATCTGAACGTCTCAATGAGCGCATGCGCCGCCACCGATGAACGCACGTCTTCAAACCACACCTCGTGCTGCGCGCCTGCCTCATCTGCGTACCGAAACCAGGGCGCCTGGGCGATCCGGTCAAAATCGATGTTCACGCCGTGGCGTGCTGCCACTTCGACAGCTTGCGGGGGAGTTACTGTTCTGGCGAATGCGCCTTCGGGGGCCGGCACCGTCCAATCGTAGCCGTACAGGGGTATGCCCATCAGGATCTTGCTCGGCGGCATGGTGCTGACTGCGTATTCCAACACCCGCCTCACCAGGTTCACGGGGGCTATGGCCATTGGCGGACCTCCCGACCATCCCCATTCATACGTCATCAGCATGGTGAAATCGAGATGCGGAGCCAGCGCCGCATAGTCAAACGTCCCGACCCAGGGCAAATTGGGCCAGTCGGCCCATTTCGGGGCCATGGCGTTCGACAGGGTGAGACCGCGCGCGTGGGCGGCGCGCGACAGCCCCGCGATGAACGCCGTGTATAGCTGCCTGTCTTCCGGGAACATGTTCTCAAAGTCCACGTTCACGCCCTGGAAGCCCTCGGACACAGCAAACTCGACAATGCTGGCGACAGTTGCGGCGCCCATCGTCCCCGACATGGCGTCCCTCGCCAGATCCGGGCTGAAGTTGGAGCCGTCGAAGTTGGACACCACCGCAAGCGGAACGACGCCGAGCGAACGAACCGCGCTCACCGATGGTCCGGCAGCCCCCGGGGTATACACTACTCCGCCTCGCCCGTCTACAGGGAAGCTGAAAACACTCGCGTATGTCAGATCATGTGAGATTCCCGAGAGTATGCGCCTCGTAGAACTCTCCGATAGAGGGAAGATGTAGCCGTTCGTCTCCGCCGGCACTCTGGGCGCAACCGGAGCGGATCTTGCGGGGATTATAAGCGACTGCCCAACGGTAATCAGGTTGGGATCAACCAGGCGGTTCACGGCGGTCAGAAGCTGGACAGTGACGGAGAATCTAGTTGCCAGCCCAAGCAGGGTGTCGCCGGCGGTCACCGTGTAGAGCTGATAGGTCCATCCGGGAATCACGAGCTGCTGGCCCACGTATATCAGGTTGGGATTGGCGATCACGTTGGCCTCGGCGACCGCCCGCACTGTCGAGAGGAACAGGCTGGCTATCACATATAGGGTATCGCCCGGCCTCACAGTGTAGCTCAGCGGGGCCGATGGCGGACGCGCCTGGGGAATGGCCAGAGCCTGCCCCACCACAAGAACGCTGGGATCGGAAATGCCATTGGCCGCGGCAATCGACTCCATGGACACCCCGTATCTGCGCGCGATTGCGTACAGAGTGTCGCCAGACGCAACAACATGGATGACCATTCTCATCACTCCTGCAGGAAACTGCACATATCATCATATTGGCACTCCTGCAGAAGGTGAGCCGCCGCCGACTATGACATGGACGCGTCCTCGCGCGCTGCCAGCAGTTGATCGCGTGTGCTACCGTCGACCGGGTGAGCGACAACGCACCAGTCGAGGTCGGGTCCTTGCATCCTGACGCCGTCTCGCGCGATTGGAGTACACGCCACTGTCCTGCTGATCCTGTTGGCGACGATCTGGCCCCGTGGTTTGTCGGCGCCGGGCAAGAGCACCGCGAATTCGTCATCGCCGAACCTGGCCGCCGCATCGCTGCCGCGGAAACTGCGCTTGAGCGCTCTGGCTACGGCCTCTATGACCGCATCTCCCATGCCGTGTCCGAAAGCGGCATTGATCTCGCGCAGTCCCACTATATCCAGAAACACCACCGCGAACTGCCCGCCATAGCGCTCAGTTCGCGAGATCTCCTCGTCGATCCGTTTCAGAAGATGCTTCCGGTTGTACAGGCCGGTAACGGGGTCCTGATGCAGTGCCTGCGCCAGATTCTCCGTGGCCATCTGGGCTTCGAGGATGACCGCCAGGCAGTCGCACAGCTCCACATGTACCCTGAGATCATCGGCGGCAAACGCGCCCGCGCCGTGTCCGTAACAAATCAGCGTCCCGATGGAGCGCCCTATGCCCGCGAGTGGAGCCGATATCCAGGACCCGTCCGGAGCGAGTGCAGGAGCCTCGCGGCACGCCTTCTCATCGTGGCAGTCGGGCGCCTCCCCGAAGACCGTGAACTCGAGCATGCCCTCGCCGTTGACGATGCCGAGGGCGGCGGCGCGATAGCCCATGCACTCGGCTGTCTGGCGCGCAACCGCCCGCCAGTAGCTGCCGGCATCCTGCTCCGCTCGCGTTTCCCGCACTATTCGCGACACCGCGTCAAAGGCACGAGTAGCGCCGTTCTCCAGACCGACCATGCCCTCCCCTCCTGACCATCGACACTGAGGCAGGGCTTCAGGCCCCGCCTCTCCCTCTGTCGCAATCAGCGTTCACATCAGAACCACGGTCGGCCGAACCCCCATGGGCCGAATCCCCACGGCCGGCCGAACCCGAATCCCCATGGCCTGCCAAAGCCCCATGGGCCAAACCCCCACGGCCGGCCAAACCCAAACCCCCATGGGCCGAAGCCCCCAAATCCCCAACCTGGAAAGCCCCCAAACGGCCCGAACCCGGGGAAAAACTGTGCCGCGTTCACCCCTGATTGGATCTCAGGGGCGGCCATGGCGCCCCCAGTATACCCTGGGTCGTCCACAATGGGCTGCGGGTAGAGCACATGCGCCACCTCCGTTTCACGTCCTAGACCACGCACGACAGCATATTCGCAGGCGCGCGTAGGCGGACTGCTCGGATTGGCACATGCGAACCGGACATGTCCGGCGCATACCGGCTATCTGGATATCGTGAATCGGCCGGCGCTGTAGACGCCTACTTGGTATCCCTTGACGCTGAATATGGCCCGCATGCTCTCTGGCGAGACCCCAGGGAAAAACCGGGCCAGCCAGTCCATTGCCACGGCGCCGGCCTCCGCATAGGCCGCGGCGACCTCGAAATCGCTCACGCTGAAACTGGCCGCCCCCAGGTGCGTGTCCCACCCTGGCTGAGTACGAGTGTCTACGAACAGATCGATGGATGTGGGGCCAAGGAAGCAGCGCGCACTCTGCCTCACCAGCTTGGTGGTGAGGGTGCCGGGGCAGTTGTAGTAGGCCGTGACCCGTATGGCGGCCAGCTCCGCCACTGACACCTTTGCTTCCTGGTTGAACGCCTCGGGAAGGTACGGCAGCGATGCAGCATCCGCCGATCCGGTGCCCCCCGGCAGGCCGAGCAGGACTATGCCGGCGACCACCGCGGCTGTGAGTAGGACTGCGAACGCGAATACCATCGACACAAAACCAGACTTCTGCTTCAACACGCTTCTCCTCCTTGCGGGCCGGCCACCGAAAGGGCCTCGCGCCGCACGCAAGCTCAACCGCGTGATTCCTCCAGACGGCTAAGGAGCGCAGCCCGCCGCTCCCGGCTGGCGAAGGCGCACTCCGCAGCGCGCATGTTCATGAGGGCCAGATCCGCGCGTGTCAGCCCGAAGGCCTCGCACACGAGTTCATACTCGCCTGTGAGCGTTATGTTGGATATGCCGGGGTCGTCGGTGTTTATGCAGACTGCCGCGCCGCGCTCAATCAGCGCGGGCAAAGGATGGTCCCGGATAGACGAGGTCGCCTGAGTGTGGACGTTGCTAGTGGGACAGACCTCCAGCAACACGCCTCGGTCGATCAGCATATCGATAGCGGCGTCGCTCTCTATGGACCGCACTCCGTGCCCTATCCTTGTGGCCCCCAGCTGCTCCACGGCGGTTCTCACCGAAAGCGGGCCTTCGGCCTCGCCGGCATGAACCGTTACCCCGAGCCCATTGGCGCGCGCCCAAGCCATTGGACGTACATATTCCTCCAGGCCCAGCACCCGGGTATCGTCGGCGACATCCACGCCGCTGACTCCGTCTGACATATAATCGGCTGCCAGCCTAACAGTGTCCCAGGCCACGCGCTCGCCCTCGGGCTGCGGCACAATGAGGATGAAACTCACATCGATACCCCGGGCGCCTCGCGCACCCCGAATCACCGCTTCAACCGCCGCCGAATACGAAAGGCCAGTGAGCCGCCGGATGAAAGCCGGCGAGAACCTGAGTTCCGCGTACACAATGCCATCTGCGGCGCAGTCCTCTACGGCTTCAGCAGTGATGCGCGATATGTCGGACGCTGTCTGTATGCACGGCATGAAGAACTCGAACTTGGCCAGGAAGTCCGCCAGAGATCTTTCAGACCCCGTTATCTGAATGCAGGGCAGAATCTCCCTAAGCGGAGTGTCCAGATACTCCCGCCGGTTCTTGCGGAACAAGTCCAGTATAGTCGCAGGCCTGATGGCGCCCTCCAAGTGTCTGTGGAGTTCGACTTTGGGAAGGCTCTGCATGCCCACAAACTCGCCCACCGGCATCCCCCCAAAAACACGCGTAGAGCGGCGAAACGCTGCGCCTGCCGCCGCTCGTGCAGTAGTCAGGCTATCGATAACGCCCTATGCCGAGGTACTTTCCGATGTTGGCCCCATCGTCCAGAACCGGCTCGATAACAGGAGAAGCGCATGTCATGACGGTGGCCACGCCGGGGCCATGGCCTGCCAGAAGACAGTCGGAGTGAACGACGACGCCAACGCTCACGGCGCCGCGCCTGTAGCTCCTCCCGTAGAGGTTATCACAATCGGCCAGCGCCACGATGTCGCCAAATCGCAACTTGTCGAGGCCCAGGCGCGCTATCTCAGCCTTATCGGTAGTTGTGATGTCGTAGTCGCCGGAAGCCGCGTCGGCACTGCCTATTCCCGACCCCATCAGCACCGCCGGCACCACAGCCGCGACCTTAACCTGCAGGCGGCCGCCAGCCTCTCCCGGCTCCATCAGCTCAAGGAGACCCGGGTCTACGTTGAAGAGCTTTACGTCAGGGTAGTCCGGCAGCCTCAGACCCTGACCGTACGATCGGATGAGTATCTTGTCGTCAATGCAGAGTTTGTCGAGGGTTTCATCGTCGAAGTCTACTAGCACGTGTTCGATCCCGCCGTGATGCCCCGTCACCACACCCCGGGCGCCCTTAGCGTCTCCGCTCACCACGCGAGCCTCGTTTCCAATGCATGACAGGATATTGTAGCCCCGGTTCTCCTCTTCTCCACGCTTCTCGTACTTCGCCGCCGTAGACACTCCCGGCTCGATGTGATCGCCTGCCCAGCCAAACACAGGATCGCCCACACGTACGTTGTAGGTGATGCCGCCCACTCCCGGCAGCGCGAACGGCGCCCCTTCGGCATCGATGCGGAACGCCTGCCTCCTGACGTGCGGCGCCACAGCGCCCTGAACCGATATCATCACAAGCTTCTCTTTGTTAGTCCTCAACGTGTCGGCCACCTTTCCTCAACTCGCTGTGTACGATTGTTGATATTCACCTCCAAGGTCGGGATTCCTCCCGCGGGCAGGCTCAAATGTGCCGCCTGCATGCCTCCAGGTTGGACGTGCCTGAATATGATGGACTGGACCATTACCGCGTCAAGGGAGGAAAGCACATGGACTGTCATCACCCGATCGGTCCCGCGCGAATGGAGTTAGCACGGGCGTACGTGTGCCCTCAGCCTGCATATGCCCAGAGGTTCAACCCGATTGAAGGCCTGAACCACGGGACCATCTTCCCTGAGCTTGTCAGGCCATACGTTCCCGAGCAGGAGCGCCCAGAGTGCCCCAGGGAGGTGGGACAATCGTGCCGGCCATGAACTGCGATGAGCTCATGACGAGAATCCAGGCCCTCGAGTTCACGGCGGTGGATCTCAACCTGTACCTCGACACTCACCCGTGCGATGCTCGCGCTCTTGCCGACTACAACCAGGTCGCCGCGGCATTAGCCCAAACCGTAGCAGCCTACGAGCGAGTGTGCGGACCGCTCGCCAATTTCGGGCAGTCGCAGTCCTGCGGAAGATGGGCATGGGTCGAACAACCCTGGCCGTGGGAAACGCATGGATGAGCATGATCAGCAGAGAGGAGGCTACCCGAAGTGTGGGTGTATGAGAAGAAGCTTGAGTATCCGGTGAAGGTGAGCGGACCTAACCCTAAATTGGCCAAAACTGTTATTACCCAGTATGGAGGCCCTGATGGCGAGCTCGGGGCGTCTTTACGATACCTGACGCAGAGGTACTCCATGCCCACCTCCCAGGCCAAGGGTGTCCTGACCGACATTGGCACTGAGGAACTGGCGCACATGGAGATAGTGGCGGCGATCGTCTACAACCTGCTCAAAGGCGCCCCGCTCGAGCAGATCAAGGCAGCCGGCATGGAGGGCTACTATGCAGACCACGACAGGGCGCTGTTCTTCGTCAACGGCGATGGCGTGCCGTGGGTCGCAGCCTACATTCAGTCAAAGGGCGACCCCATAGCCGACCTGCACGAGGATATGGCGGCCGAAGAGAAGGCCCGATCCACGTATGAGCACCTGATCAACCTGTCGGACGACCCCGGCGTCACTGACGTGCTGCGCTTCCTGCGCGAACGGGAAGTCGTCCATTTTCAGCGTTTCGGCGAAACGCTCAACATAGTTCAGGAGCATTTGTCTTCCCGCAAGTTCTGGTAGGCGGCGCGAACACTGCATCGAGACACAGTGCGCCGGGCGAGTTCGACCCGCGGTCGGAGGCCCGGTCCCCCGACCGCGACTTCGTCTACACCTCTACACCTTCGGCTCACGCATCGGCCCCTGCGCAAACAGGCTGAGATATCGGGCCAAATGCGTGGTGGACAGGAACCGGCGCCTCACGGTCTCTCTGGCCTCTCGCCCCAGCGACTCTCCAACATCGGGGCGGGAGAGAATCTGGACTATTCTGGCCGCGCACTCTTCGGTAGACGCGATCAGGTAACCGTTTCGCCCATCCTCGATCTGCAGGCGGCATCCGGTGGCCTGTCCGGCAACAACCGGGCGCGCCTTCCACATGCCCTCGGTTATGGTGAGTCCAAATCCCTCACGCACCGATTTCTGGATCACAACGTCCGCCTTCTGCTGGAACGCCGCCACTTCGGCGGCGTGCACCCCGTCCTGATTGGACAGCACACGCACATCGGGGTCGCCCCCTGCGGCCCCCTTGAGGTCGTCCAGCAGCCTCACCCCTTCAGGATCGTCAAGAGCTATCGATCCCACCAGAGCAAGCTGGACATCTGGATACTCCGCCTTCACAATCCTGTACGCATCGATCACCCCGAAAGGGTCTTTCCACGGATCGAACCTGGACACCTGAACCAGCAGCGGCCTGTCAGGATCCACGCTGAACGCCGAAAGAACCTCTCTGGCCCTACCTGGATCGACCAGCAAGTTCTTGGGGCTCGTGGGATCGATGGACGGCGTTATCTCCGCAACCGGCACACTTATCTCTTCCCCGGCGTAGTCCCGGCTGGTGACTATGGCGCCATCGTACCGGTTCACCCAGGGGTGCAGTAGTTCCCACGTGGACGCAAGCGGTGTAGACATGTCGATGTGGCAGCGCCAAAACCACTTCGCGCTTTGGGCCCCGCCCTCATCCACGCCCGATGAGATGGAATCTCGCACCAGGGCGCCCATCTGAAGAGGCTGGGGATCGTGTATCACCACAAAGTCCCAAGGTCCCCCGGGGAAGCCTGCAACCAGGCTCCTATTCACTTCCTCGTAGAGCGCCCACTCCTCCGAGGTGAGACCGTCCTCCATGCCCTGCAACGCATTGTGGATCTTCTTGGTCACCTCGAAGAACCGGCCCGGCGCTCCGTCGATCACGTACCATCGAGCATCCAGCCCGGCATCGCGCATGAGAGGCACGATTGTGTGGAGAAGCTCGGCCACTCCCCCGCCGTACGGCGTGGAGCTGATATGCAGCACCCGCGCGCCCGAGAGGTTCCGCGCCAGGCGCCTCGCGTCCTGCACAGCGGCTTCGCCGGCGTACGGAGCGTGATCGTCCAGCCGGTTCAGTGCGACACCTACTTCGGTGAAGAACATCCTGCATCCCTCCGCGAAAACTCATGAGTTACTTCGAAGTCCAACCGACCATGCCTCTTATGTAGTATCTTTGCATGATAGCGAACACTGCGATCGGGATCATCATCACAATCACGCTGCCCGCGGAGAGAACGCCCCAGTCAACGTGGTAGACGCCGCGGAGCAGAGGCACGCGCTGCGTGGCCAGGAGCTTGTCGGGGGAATACACCAGTATGAGGGCTAGGAAGAAGTCGCTCCACACCCACATGAACTGGAGAACTGCGGCGGAAGCCACGGCCGGCAGCGACATGGGCACCACGATCTGCAAGAATACGCGAAGATCGGAAGCGCCGTCCACCTTGGCAGCCTCCTCTACCTCGACAGGCACCGTGGTGAAGTAGTTGCGCATGAAATACATGATCCACGGCAGCCCCCAGGCCGCATGCACCAGCACCAGCCCAACATAGGAGTCCACTGCGCCTAGTCCGCGCATGATGCGGTATATCGGCACCGCGATCATCTGCTGCGGCAGTGTCATCAGCGCCACGATAGCCATGAACAATAGATCTCGAAAGCGGAAGCGAAAGCGCGCGAAGCCGTAGGCAGCAGTCGACGCCACAATGAGCGGCAGTATGGTTGCCGGCACAGCTACGCGCAGGGAGTTATACATGCCCTGCCCCAGCGGCGCCGCGGGGTGGTTCCATGCGCCCGCGTAGTTACGGAGAGTCGGGTTGAACTGCTCGAACCTCCACCATCCCCGGAGCACCTCCGACAGCGGGCGTATCGACGCCATGAACACCCCAAGGAAGGGAATGAGCCAGATGAGGGCCGCAAGCCCTGCAACAACGTACAGAGCAATGGTCGAAGACCTCGTGCGCGCGAAGACGCCCATGGATCTCACGGTTGCTCACCCCTGACCGATCTGAACGTTGGTATCGACACTGCCAGGGCCACCAGCATCAGAAGTGTGGCCACTACAGCCGCTGAGTTGGCATCGAACTCGCGGAACGCATACATGTACATCTGCAGGGCGAGCACGTTCGACGCACCGCCCGGGCCGCCCATGGTGGCAACGTACACGATATCGAATATCTTCAGCACCCACAGAAAGGTCATGGTAATGACCACGCCTGTAACCGGTCGCAGCATGGGAACGGTGATAGCGAAGAAAGCCCGCATCGGCGATGCGCCGTCGATCACAGCTGCCTCATAGACGTAGTCGGGTATGGTTTCGAGCCCCGCCGAATACAGGATCATGCTGAAGGGCGTCCAGAGCCACAGCGACCCCAGGATCAAGGAGAACAGCGCAGTGTCGGGGTAAGCTGTGAGAGTGCGCCTGGGGATCCCGACAATCGACATCAACGAGGGCAGTATTCCCACATTCCCGTCGAACAGGAATCTCAGTATCACCCCGCCCACCACCATGGGCGTAACCATCCCAAGGAATATTATGGACTTCACGATGGCTCCGCCCCTGATCTCGCGCAAGATCACCGCCAACACCAAACCGAGGCCGGCAGTGAGCGGCAGATGTATGACGATCCACATCACGTTGTGCACAAGCGCTCCGTAGGGAAACCCTCTAGCGAAACCGCGCGGATCAAACATCTCCGGCTGCGACAGCACCTCCCCGTAGTTCCCCAGCAGCGCAAATTGGCCTTCGCTGGTGAAGAAGCTCAGCCACACCGTATTGACGACAGGGTACACCACAAACACTGCCAAGAGCGCCAAGGCCGGGACGAAGAAAAGCGCCCTGCCACGCAACGTGCGCATGTTCCCGCCTCCTTCGAGGTCCTCCTTGATGCGGCCGGTCGCCGCCGGCCGAAGTCTCTTGTCGAGCTACTTACCCGCCTTACGCTGGAGAGTGTCGAGAACCTCCCCCACCCTGTCCGGGCTTACCCACAGCAGTTTTAGCTGGTCCCAGAAAGCTGGTTGCCACTCGCCGCCTATGGTGTCGTCCAGATCCGGCAAGGCCTCACGCCCCCGGAGCAAGGCAGCAACCTCGCGGTCCACTGGGGGATAAACATCCAGAGGCGCGCCAGTGTATGTAGCAATGTGGCCACCCGCAGCCACCTGCAGCGTCTGGCCTCGGGTGGCGAGGTGCGCCAGCAACTTCCTGGCCTCGGCAGGATACTTGGTGTACGCCGGAACGAAGGCATAGTCGGTGCCAAACACCAGCCCGCGAGCTCCCGGCAGCGCAAACACTCCGAGGTCGGCCGGATCCTTCACCATCCCAGTAATCCAGCTTCCCATGAAGAACAGAGCATAGTCGCCCGCCCACCACAGATCGGCGGCCATGGTCCACTCGATGGGCTCGCTGAAGTAACCCGCCTTAAGCAGCGGAGCTAGCCGGTTCTCGAAGATGGCGCGAACCGCGGGGTCAGTCCATTTCACCTTCCCGGCGATCAAATCGCGAGTCATCTCCGGTCCGCCGAATGTGGCAATGAAGTGCTCCGTCACATCGGAAAGAGGCCAGCCTACGCCGTTGCCGCTGGCGATCGGCGCGCGTACGCCGGGCAGTTTCTTGATCCGTGCGCACAGATCCACGAACTCTTCCCAGGTATTCGGAACAGCCAAGCCATGCTGCTTGAAGAAAGACTTCCGGTACCAGAACCCGGGCTTGATCTTGCCAGTGTAAGGGGCGCCCCACAGCTTCCCGCCTGATTTCACCGCGTCCAGAACGCCCGGCACGAAGTCCGACTCATTCAGCGCGCCGGTCACCTCAAGAACATGACCGTTCTGCGCTTGCTTGTTGATGAACCACGCCCACATGAAGATCACGTCAGCCGGAGCTGTCTTCGAATCAAACTGAGCCGGAAGGAGAACAGCCAGGTCCTCGGCGCGGTAAATCTGGTAGTCCACGCGGATCCCAGTCTCCTTCTCGAACTCCTTGAGCACCGGCATAAACGCGTCCATCTCCGGTCCAGACCATCCGCTTATCACCGTGAGCTTCTTCTCAGCGGCCAACCCGGTCAGACTGAAGACGGCAAGGACAGTAAGGAGCAAGAACACTACCTTTCGCCGCATCATAGTCCCTCCGTTCTAGTGATCTGCGCAAGTCCGCGGACGTACTGACATTCTTGTGCCGTATCACCCCCTGTTGATCGCCTCTGCCCGAGTGCGCGGCGGCCCCACCGAATTTGAGGGTCGGTATTGCACGGGCAGGACGCAATGGGCAGGGCCGCCTTCGCCGCTCATCTGCTCGATGAGAATCTGCACCGCCATTCTGCCCAGCTCCTGGATGGGCTGGTTGACCGTAGCCAGCGGCGGGTCAACGTACTCGGCCATGGCTATGCCGTCGAACCCCACGACCGACACGTCCGCAGGGATCGCCAGACCCGCCTCGCGCAGGGCACGCATGGCCCCAAACGCCATCACATCGTTGCACACGAACACTGCCGACGGCGCCCGGCCTGAATCGATGATGGCACGCATGGCGGTGTGCCCGCCTGGCTGAGTGAAGTCGCCGGCTTCTATGGTGTTTCTGTCGATGGGCAAGCCGGCGCCGGACATGGCCGACCGGTACCCCTCGAATCTGGCCTTCGATGCAGTTTGATCCGGCGGCCCTGTTATACACGCTATCCTGGTATGCCCCAGGCTTATCAGATGGTCAACTGCGTCGAAAGCCCCAGCCGTGTTATCGCCGCTGATCCAGGAGACCTCCGGATCAGACGCCACACCGAGAACTACGAAAGGCAGTCCGATACCGTGCAAGAGCGCAATACGCTCATCGTTCGCCTTAGGCTCGGTGAGGATCATCCCATCGATCCGGCGCGGATCGGCAAGCTCCGCGTGGGCGCGCACGGCTCCGGCGCCGTCTCCATCTGGAGCGGACAGAAACAGGCTGTATCCGCTGCGCATCGCCGCGTCGCCGGCCGCTCCCAGAAACTCGAGGTAGAAAGGATCCGAAAGCGACCTGGGCGCCCACGGCACAACCAAGCCGATCGTGTTGGTCCTGCGAGTAGCGAGAGCGCGGGCAGTGGCGTTAGGCCTGTAGCCCATGTGCTGAGCCAGCGACGACACCCGTACCCGTGTGGACTCGGCGACCCGCGGATCGCCCGACAGCGCCCTCGAGACCGTGGACTTGGAGAGCTTGAGGACATCTGCAATGTCTTGAAGAGTGGGACTCATGCTATCACTCCTGCCATGTCACCATATCAAGCGGTTGCAACGATGCTTCTACCCGGTTTATACGGCCTTTTATCGACTCGATATGTCTGATTGTGCAACCGGTTGTATCATTCGACGCAGGAAACCGGATTCCTTCTGCGCAGTATCACAACGCAGGTATCGCTCGAGCTGAGCCACTGGGTCGAATCCACCCTGCTCGACCAGGGACGCCGCAAGACACAGGGCCATAGACGTATCGTCGGTGAAGGCTCCCGCGGGCAGCCCAGCCCAGCCTGCCTACATCAGCCCCAGCTCACGATGCTTCTGGGCGATCTGGTCGGCCAGACGCTCTATCGCCTGCAAGTCCTGGCTGCGAGGCAGTCCCTTGCACACCACAGGTTCGAGCGCTTCTGCCCGGAGGTTGCCGATCAACCCCGAGATCTGCTCTACTGCTCGGCCGCCCCAGCTGTAGGAGCACAGAACCGAAACGAACTTGGTGCGCGGACGCAGGGCGTTGGCGAGCAGCGCGATGTGGGCTGCAGCCGGATGCGCCCCGCCCAGCACTGTTGGAGCGCCGATAACCACAGTTGCGGCATCCACCAAGGACATGGCGATGTGGCCTAGATCCGATGCGGTAAGCTCGAACCTCTCCACCGCCACGCCGCGGCTGACAAGCGCAGCAACCAGCGCGTCCACCATCACGCGCGTGCTGCCGTGCATGCTCACAAAGGGCAGGCAGACCTTGTTGCGCATGGGACCCGCGCTCCACTCTCTGTAGCAGTCAATAATGTAACTCGGGTTGGACACGACCGGACCATGGCTGGGCGCAACCATCTCTATCTGCAGGCCATCGAGCTTGTCGAGATTCTTCACGATGAGATTGCTGAAGGGCATCATGATCTCAGCGAAGTAGCGCTTAGCCGCCTCGCGCTCGCCCGGGCGCCCAGTCGAGTACAGCTCGCTGGTTGCGAGGTGAGAGCCGAGGAAATCGCAGGTGAACAGGATCCTGTCTTCAGGCAAGTAGGTCAGCATCGTCTCCGGCCAGTGCACCCATGGAGCGTGCACAAACTGGAGAGTCCGTCCGCCCAGGTCGATGGTATCGCCATCGCCAACCGTCACGATGCGCTCCTGGGCCACGTGCAACAAGTCGATGAACATGGCCTTGCCCTTAGGAGTGCATACCAGCGAGGCCTCGGGATACCTGGCCAGCACGGCGGGTATGGAGCCGGAGTGGTCCTGCTCCGCATGGTGCGCAATTAAGTAATCCAGATGCTCCACCGAAGCCAACTGGGCCTCGAGGTGATGGTACATGGACGGATCGACCGTATCGAGCAGCGCGGTTTTGCTGTCGCCCGTCACAAGATACGCGTTGTAGCTGGTCCCATCTGGGAGAGGAACTAGCGCATCAAATAGCCTGCGATCCCAGTCGACCGCCCCCATCCACAATATGCCTTCACGAATCTGCCTGGCTTTCATTCCTGTGTCGTACCTCCAATCGATTACGGCATCGCATGCGTTCCAACGGCCACGCCGCGGTCAGCGCCGCCGTCACCCTCGGCCGCCCTGCCGTAAGAGAAGCAACACGCCGGCTGCAACGAGCAGCGCAGGCCACCACGTAGCAACCCATTGCAGTACAGCAGGAGCCGCGCTCGACAGCACCAGCGGAACGCCCACGGCGGTCATGACGACGGCCGGGACGAGCGCCCAGCGCTGGGGGGCACCGGCGAATCTGACGGACAGAACTGGTATCAGGAACCAGCCGATGGCCATACCGAGCAAGATCACCCCTGCGTTCGCCGGGCTGTTGAGACGCCAAAACACCTCGTTCGACAGAAAAGACCCTGTGCCGCTGCCGAATACAACGCCGCCGACGATGATCAGCCACGCGCTCCTGTTAGCCGCGCCCCAAACCAGGCAAAGCGCCCCGATCCCCGGCGCAGCCAACATCCCCATTATTCTGCCCGGGACAAACTGCGACGCCAGCAAGTAGCAGCCCACTAGGATGAGCGTGACGCCAGCCCAGGTTCGCCTCCTGCGGGCCCGGAAGCCCTCCGTGTTCTCCGAAGAATTCCTTTCTTCAGCCATCTCTCATGCCTCCCGTCCCCCGGTGCGCCGGGGCGCTGACTGTATGTTCAGAGGTTCAGCCGTCCAGTAGTCCTGAAGTGCAGTTTGGCATAGTCAGCCAGAGCATCGCGCCCGCTCCCCGGCAGGGTCTGCGATGCCGCGATCTGCGATGCCGCCTCGAGTATCCGCGGATCCGACGCGCCTTTGGGAAGCTCGATACCCGCCCGCTGTGACAGAGCGGCAAGCCTCTGTACGAACTCGGCGCGCGCCAGAATGGAGGCGGCGGCTACCGCCACGTCCGCCTCAGCTCGAGGATGTTGCTCCAGCGTAACCTGTCGCCCCTTCTCCATGAGAGCTTTCATGAGATATGATTCGTTTCCGAACTGATCAGACACGGCTAGCCCGCATTCCACGTTGGCCA
>ENA-UOOH01001936-UOOH01001936.1-fermentation-metagenome-genome-assembly--contig:-NODE-1936-length-19018-cov-11.218636_pt1 | contig 19018 bp, 18 predicted proteins | sample MGYA00245778_ERZ724025 | MGnify/ENA primary metagenome ERZ724025 (study PRJEB28704, sample SAMN03018313) | fermentation metagenome | biome: anthropogenic terrestrial biome; feature: soil... | reverse complement strand
CGTACTTCCCGAAGATTGGAGATATGAGCCAAATCAAGCAGCATTACTTGTTAAATGATGAAGCTATTATGCAACCCTTTTATAATATGATATGTTATAATTAATGAATATGAAAACAGATCCGTTACTAATTGAATTTTGTAATGAGAGAAACCTTTCGGATAACAGCGTAACGCATTATAAATGGGCTTTAAATAAATATTCTGTTTTTAACGGTAAAAATTTAACAGAATTAATGAAAGAAGCAGATGAAGAGGAAGAAAAAGGGATAGACATAAAAATAGGCAAATAGTAAAAAGGCTAAAAAATTTCAGGTCACATCTGATCAAAAATGAGGCATCATCAAACACTATTCAATCCTATTTTACAAAGGTTAAAACATTTTACCGACATTTTGGCATTGAAATCCCATATATTCCTCCTGCTAAGATGCCAGTAGGTAGGCATGAAAGATTTAGTGATATTCCCACGATAGATGATATACGCCTGGTCGTAGAATCAACAAGTAATCTAAAGCATAAAGCAATTATTCTTTTTATGTCAAGCAGTGGAACTGCTAGGAATGAAACAACTTGTCTAACAATACAGGACTTTATAGATGCAACTAAGGATTATCATAGCTCATCCAATATTATGGATGTGTTAGATGAGTTAGAAGGACAAAAAGAAGTTATTCCTATCTTTGAAATTATCAGGGCAAAAACAAATTACCTTTATTATACTTGTTGTAGTCCAGAAGCAACCATAGCCATAGTTAAATTTTTAAAATCACGATCAAAGATAAAAAAGAGTGATAAACTATTCGATGTAAATAACAGTGGTTTTAAGGCAATATTCAATCGATTAAATGATAAAAATCGATTTGAGAAGATAGGATCAAATACAAACTTTTTTCACAGTCATGCTCTCCGAAAATTTCATGCAACAACAATTGAAGATGTAGATTTAGCCAATGCATTACAAGGAAGAAAATCTAATCCAATTAAAGAATCATATTTTAAAACCAATCCGAAACGATTGAGGGAACGATATACACCCTACCTAAATAAATTAATGATTAATAAAGTAGAAACTTTCATTGTTGAATCAGAGGAATTCAAAACAGTTAAACGGGAATTAGACACCCAAAAAAAGCAAAACACGAAAATGGAAGAAAGAATGCAATCCATGGAAGCTCTTATTCAAGAAATGGCTTATGAATTACAAAAACAACAGTCTAATAAATAAATACAACGTTATAAGTACCTTGAGGGCATGCCACTTTTAGAAGATTAACAAAATATTTTACATGGAAGTATTGCACCTCTTGCATCTATCACTTATCTAGTAACTTGCTCCATAAAACTAGGATCTATATAGCCTAATTCTTTTAGAATTACCCCAAACTTTTTTAAGTTTTTAAGCCTTTCCTCATCTGTTTTTGGATACGTTAAACAGTTAATAAGTGTATTCCTAAGTATATGGGTTTCGTGGGATTCCAAATAAAGAAGTATGCTACCAAAGATGTCTTCTACATCTATAGAACCAGTTGGAAGGATTTTAACATCACAATGCTTTAAATAATCTTCATTGGCCATGCAACCATTAGAACCAATAGCTTCATATTCAGATCGTTTTTTAGGGAATCCTGTAGGTAACGGATTGATGGATCCTAGACATGACCTACTTTTTAAGAAAGACAAATGGGTGTAATTTTCCTCATTCATAAATTCTTTCTCCCGGTCCATGAATGATTTTAATTTATCGAATCTATCTCCCGGGATACTACGCAGAGAACGCAGGATGTATACATCAATATATTCTTTAATGGTTATATCAATGCTAGGATCATCAAATTGTAATTTATCATCAAGTATTCGCTTTAATTCCCTTATAACTTCATCATAAGGTAAGCAAACAACACAATTTTTTATTTGATTAAAGATTTCAGTTTCCCAAATCCTATACTCCTCAAATTTCTTTTCAAAAATCTCTAAGAGTGTATCTTCAGCTTCATCATATTTATCCATATTATTTGATTCAAGCCATATAAACAGCCTATGAATGTGTTTCTTTGAGTATTTTTTATTTTCTAAGTCAAACCTGAGAGAATCCACCTTCAATTTTTGTTCATTTGTTCTTGTATCTACTACAAAAGGGTCATATCTAATTTTAATATTTCCCGCTTCTTTCTTCAAAACTTTTATTAAATTTTGTTCAAAAGTGGGGTCGAAATTCACTGGAGCTTTCGGGCTTAGCTCTTTTTTAACATGTTTTTTTAAATCTTCACCTGTTATTGACCCTTCTTTAAGTTTATTTTCTATTATTTTATGTATTCCAAAGCCTTTTCGTCCCATGTTTTATCATATCCATATTTTTTTTGATATTATCAGTAAAAATCTATAAATCTTCTTCTATTTCTGATATCTAGTCTTATATAACAGTTACGGTAATGGAGGTAGAATTATGAAAATTTCGAGAACAGTAACCATTGATCTGGAAGATTTGATGAAAATCAACAGTAGAATAGAGAATGGAGAATTTGAAGGTGTAAGCGACTTTGTACAACAGGCAATAAAAAAACATCTTAAGGAATGATACCTAATGTCAAAAAAGCTAAACACTGAATTAATAAACCTTTACAACTTCTATAAATCACAGGAAACCCCCCCAGACCTAATGGTTATCATTAAACATTTTCTCTTAGAAGTAGAGGGAATAGACCCCGATAAAATAGACACCAACACCTGGAGGTTAATATTTCATGAATATAAAAGGAGATAATCGGGAAGTCATACAACTTCCCTCAAGTGAATATGGAACTTATAAAAAGAAAAAGCTTTTGGGCGAAATAAAATCAGAGAAAGATTTTTTAAATAAAATAATATTGTTAGCGCCTGAATTAAAGTTAACAGAATCAGAGAAAGAATGTTTGATATCACTTGCAGATGAATTAGACAACATACGGGATAGGCTGGAATTAATTATGGTGATTTCATGAATCAAGGGCCGCCAATTCCAAAATCATTAGAAAGTGATGAACCAGAGGAAATCCAGTTAATTTATCCTACCAACCATCTGAAAGGATTCAGCGAACTAAGAAAATCTACCAGACTCCAAGGAAAAGAGTATATCTTAATACTGAAATCTCTTTGGTATTCCCTGCTATCCTGTAAAAATAAATGTGTTATATTAAGACTGAATAACTTGGTAACGGATGGAAGAATCCACCTTCTAATACCGCTTAAATCGGGAAAAGGTAAAAAAGAACTTAAGAGGGTTATTAAAAAAGTTGGTGAAGGTTTAAATAGAACTGTAGTTGAACCTACATCATTGCATCCGGAACAGCTGGTAGGAAAGACTTCTACTAACCGTGTGAAAGGACAAGTGGAGTATATTCCGAACATTGGCTATTTTGGGGATGATTACATAGTCATTGATGAAGGAAAAACATTACTCACATCAAATGAAATTAACTTTTCAGAATCTAGAAGATACCTACGTTTAGGTTTAGATCCTTATCCTGATAATATCATAACTAAAAAACCGGTTGATATCCCTCGGGGTGAAGGATTGGAGTATACTCCTTATTTTAATTGTTGTATCTTCACCCAACCTTACTATTTTGAGGCAGAATTTGCTACTGATGGAGATTTAAGACGGTTTATCCTGCCATACATTAATATGTCTGGAATTGATCGTACTGAAGCTTATAAATCCCGAGTACTAGAAGTGAATCAGGATAATAACGAACCAATATTAGCATTTACAGAATTTATAAGAAGCCTACCAGATTCTAGAGAATATAAAATTACTAGTGAAGCTAAAACCGAGCTGATAGAGGATCACTTAATTTTAGTAAAGCGTGGGTTCAGTTATTCCACAAAGACCCGTAACTTCATGGATTTATATTATTTCACCATACAAGACTTATTACTTAAAATGAGTCATATACAAGCCCTTCAAGAAGGAATAAACACAATAACCAAGGATCATGTTGCTAGGGCATTTATTGACTTGATTGAATTTACTGAGCATCTCTATCAATTTATTGAAAATAAGATTATGGGTTCACTAGATTATGATGAAACCTGGAATGGTGCAACAGATAAAGATAAAGAGCTCCTAAGATTTTTATACGATGAAGGGCTACTTCGCGGGATGAAAGCACCGTTTCGATTATTGCTTATGAGAATAAGATTCAAGAAGTTTTTGAAGTAGAGAAAAGGCAATCAATAAACATCAAACGGAAACATGAAAGGAATGGTTGGATTAAATCCAAAAAGGGTAAACACGATTCTTTGGTGTGGTTAGAATTTGAACCAGATGTTAGACCTGCAAGAGATGCAATGCAACCTACCAACTTAAAGAAATTATACCTAGACAAAATAAAAAATTACATCCCAGATTGCAAGTTACCTCTTACACCACTTGATGATAAAAGTGTTGATGCCCCAATTGATGAGGTTCAGCCCTCCAGTGGTTATAAAGAAACCGATGAGATTGATTATGAATCAATGCCTTATGAGGAAATTCAAAATAGAGCAAAGTTTCAAGATGACCATGATGCCCAAGCAGAATTAGATAGAAGGCTATTAGCCAAACAAATGGGGGGAAGTGATTAAAATTACCACTAAAGCTCCCATACCCCACTTATTGTACAGAAAAACTCTTCAATTGTACCAATCCTGACACAACTGGCCCGGGAGCTGGTTAAAAAAAGCCCTGGGATGTACATAGGAAATTTAAAATACTGGTTATTAGAGAGAAATCCAGATGCTACAAAAATTGAAGTTGAATTAGCATTCAACCAGTTAATAAGGCAAGGATACTTCTTAAGCTATGAAGAAACCATCTACCCTCCGAATATTATAGATGAACAGGTTAAACAGATAACCATATATGCTAGCAAATGTAAATTATCTTTAACAGATTATGGAATCCTCTACGAAGTACACCGTCATAATGGATTTAACTCCCGAGAATTGGTTAGCAGAGGATGGGGTGATGACGAAAGGAAAGTTAAAATCAGGATTTCAAAATTATTCCAGGAAAAAATCATTATTGAAAACCAGGGAAACATTTTAATAAACTGGAAACTGATCCTGGAGGCTATTCGATGAAAGGTATACTGCCCTTTTATCAATTATTTTATGGTCTGAGCTTTTACAGATATTTTACCAGGCCTCCTGATTTCATACCACAAAACAGATTCCAGATTAAGTTCACGATAAAAGATGCTAAACAATTATATCTACATGTATCTAAGAATAATGGTTTTCACCCATGTTATGCATCCATTTATGATCATGGCAGTAATGATAACTTAAACCAGAAGATTAACACCGAAACTATAGTTTATGATAGGGTCTTCTTTGATTTTGACATAGACAATCATCAAGCCTACCAACTAAAGAAACAAATACAGGATCTTAGAAGCCAGGGCCTAAACCACCAAAAAAAGTTACAGGATGATCTTAAAGAAAAACTTCGAAACCTTATTTTAGATCAAAGGATAGCAAAAATAGCCATAGATGAGGCTAAAGCCTTTTCAATCCAGATTAAAGAATGGTTTGGAAGCTATCCCGTACTTTTTTTCAGTGGATGTAAAGGATGTCATGCTTACACATTCTTTGAGCCCATAAATAATGTTGATATAAACCAGAGCCTCTTCTGGTTTGCAGAGAAAATAAAACAAAATAATCAATATCAAACCCTGGATTTATCAGTTAATAAAGATGCTAAAAACAGGCTCTCCCGGGTCCCGTTCAGTAAACACCAATATACTGGTTTAACAGTAGTGCCCTTCCATGTAAATAATAGTTATGAAGAAATAATGACTAAATCAATCGCCCCAAGGATTGACCCCTTCACCAGGGAGGCTTATTATAGCGGCTTTGGAGAGTATCTTCAGGAAATTGATCTGATCTTAAAGCATAATTCGAAAATACCGAAAGAAAACCAGATAAAGGCGGCAGGTGTCAATAAAAATAAATCATTTACTATTGTTGGTGACCATCGATTATTTTTTAAATCGATTATCGGAGAACCCATAAAGGAATATCCTGGTAAGGATTATGTGATGTATCGTTGCCCATTCCAAGATCATGAAGATTATAACCCTAGTTTCCAGGTCAACAAAACTGGTTATAAATGTTATGGCTGCAATCGTAAAGGTAACTACTTCCAATTCTTAAAAGACTATAACAAATGGAGTGATGAAGAAGTTAAAATCCATCTAAGAAATATGAAAAGAAAATAAATTTTAAAAGGATGTATTAAGATCGGGCTACCGAACACAAATTAGTTAAAATAATAATGAAATCAGAAAAGAGTATAGCCACCTCTACATTTTATTTTTAATTTATATTATATAAATCTTCTTTTCTGCATAAATAAGACATGAATGAGATTTTTTAAGAATAAAAGTTCTATAGTAGAAAAAGTTAAAATTTATTCATAAGACTTCAATAGATACTCTTTTCATTTTTCAATTATTTTAAATCAATGAATATATAACTAAATAGTATGGGGGAAGTTCCTTGTTATCAGATGATTTTAAAGAAATATTAGATAAATATCCTATAGAGAAGAAAAAAGATATTAAAGACAATCCTTTTGCATTTAAAATGCGTAACGATTTTCTAGATGATTTTAAAAATTTTTTAGCACCCATGCTGGATCTAAATAAATATAAGATAAAGATATCTCATGGGCAGGGTACATGGGTTGAAAAACCGTGGGCTGGAATTACAAAGTTCAATAGCTTCCAAAAGGGGCTTAATATGGGGTTTACTTTTTTTCCAGAAGAAAAATTAGCTTCATTACACATTGTACAGGGATATAGTAAAATCTCAAATTCAACATTTGTTGAAAGAAACAAGGTTCTAATTGAGATAATTAATCAAAATAAGGATTTATATTCGAGATTAGAAAGGCATAGTTTTACAGTGGAAAATACGATAAACACTGAAGATAGCGGTTACGTTTTAGAGAAATTTTATGGATATGATGAACTTAATGATGGCGACTTAAAAAAAGATTTGGAAGTACTATTAGAGGTTTATCAGAAATTAATTCCAAAATATGAAGAAATGATGGGAGAAAAAACAGATTTTCATGATTTAAGTTCTATTTTGAAATATACAAGTAGTATATCAAATAATCCCAATTTACATGATGGTTCTTATGAATTAGTAAATAAAACAGTTGAGTTTATCTCTAAGGTAAATCCGTCAAAACTTAATGTAAAAGATATGGATTTATTATATTTAATGACTATAGGAACATGGAAATGTGGATGGTACTGTAAGGAACAGAGAATTGAAAACAGTAATCTTAAAGAGGATGATAAAAAGTCATTGATTCAAGTTTTAAATTCAGTCCATGGGAAATTAGAAAATGGAGAATACAATAATTCACAAGATCATGTAGGAATGTTTGGAACTGGATTTATGACTTTTGAAGGAAAATTGAATGAAGATGATGCCAGAAAATTTTTAAGTCTATGTATAGAACTCAAAAAAGCTTATGATGATGAAGTAATGTTCAAAGAAACTGAAAAAGTTGTAAGTGGAGGAATTAAAGGTTTAGGCGTTGGTACTGTGTCACAAATTTTACATTGCTTAAAGCCATTCACATTCCCTATAATCAATGGTGCTATGAATAAAGGCACAACAGTCTATGCTAAGCTGGGGATTGAGTTAAAAAAGCCTGTCTCAGAATCTAATTACATAGAAAATTCGAAACGAATTAAAACAATTAAAGATACTAATTATGATTTTGTTAAGAATTATCGGGCATTTGATCTTTTAAATTTTGATAATGACATAAAAATTGGTAAAAATGTTTGGTTATTAAGTCCTGGTGAAAATGCTGTGTATTGGGATGAATTTAGAAAAAATAATATAATAGCTATAGGTTGGGGTAATTTAGGAGATTTATCCCAATTTGGAGGAGATAAAGAAAAAATTTTAAAGGCTCTAGAAAAAACATACCCCAAGAAATCAGAATCATACCATGCTCCGGGTTCAAATAAAACCTCTAAACAAACAAATAATGCAAATGCACTCTTAGATTTTTCAAAAGTAATGAAGATAGGAGATATTGTTTTTATTAAAAAAGGCATAACCACACTTTTAGGCGTAGGGATTATAACTTCTGATTACAAATTTTCTAAAGAATCTAAGATTCCTATTAAAATAAAAAAAGAAATCGATTATAATCATTTTCGTGAAGTTAAATGGTTGAAATGTGGAGAATTTAATGTAACCACTGAAGGTAATTTGGTACAAAAAACTTTAACAAATATTACAAAGTATCAATCACAAGCTTTTGAAGGATTGCTTTATTATCAAGCTTTAGGAAAGTTAATGGATTTTCCAATTGATGAATATTTTAAAGGTAATATAGAATCTGAAGGGAATGGTTGTGAGGACATCAAATATAGCAAAGAAGATTTTTTACAAGAAGTGGTATTTTTAGAAAAAAACTATAATCAATTAGTAGATCTCTTAAAAAGAAAGAAAAACATCATTCTTAAAGGCCCTCCTGGTGTTGGGAAAAGTTTTATAGCAACAAGATTAGCTTATTCCATCATAGGATGTAAGGATGAAAGTTATGTTGAATTTATCCAATTCCACCAAAGTTATTCATATGAAGATTTTATTCAGGGTTTTCGTCCTGTTGAAGATGGATTTGAATTAAAAAACGGAGTTTTCTATAATTTCTGCAGGAAAGCACAAGTTGATCAAAATAATGACTATTACTTCATCATTGATGAAATCAACCGGGGTAATATCAGTAAAATCTTTGGTGAACTAATGATGCTCATTGAAGAAGATAAAAGAGGAGAAGAATTTGCAATACATTTAACCTACTCAGACGAGGATAAACCTAAATTTTTTATTCCTAACAATGTTTATGTTATTGGAATGATGAATACTGCAGATAGAAGTTTAGCCATGATAGATTATGCTTTAAGGAGAAGATTTGTTTTTTACTCTGTTGATCCCCTCTTTGAAGAGTATGATCTATTTAAAGAGCATTTAATTAGCATGGGACTGGAAGAAGAACTAGCTGAAAAGATTATAACTCGCTTCAATACATTAAATCAGAAAATTTCAGAAGATGAAAGTTTGGGGGATGGTTTTAAAATTGGCCATAGCTTTTTCTGTGGACAAGTACACTTAACTGATTATCCTAAATATGATGAAGATTGGTATAACTCCATAATAAAATATGAAATAGCTCCTCTTTTAGAGGAATATTGGTTTGATAGTTTAAAAACTGCTCGAGAAGAAATTGATAAACTTATTAATTGATTTTAATGATAAGCGAAAGTGAATCCGATAAAACAAGAGGAACTGAATATCAAATAGCTGAAGATATGGTTTCCAGTAAAAATGAGATTCCTATTAAAAATATTTATTACATGCTTAGCTATGCTTATACAAACCTTAAAATTGATGATAATGTTAAAAAAGAATCTGAAAGCTTTGAAAATATATATGAACTGTTATCACGGGTTTTAATTTCAGGTGTAAACAATCTTATAAAAAGAGGATTTTATAAGGAGTACATAACAAAAGATGAAGATACAAGCAATATCCGCGGGAAAATCAACATTACTGAAAGTATAAAAAGACAAACACGCATCTATAAAAGGTTGAATTGTCTTTACGATGAGTTTAGTGAGGATGTTTTGTTTAATTCTATAATAAAAACCACGATTAATAACTTAATTAGAATTAAAGATTTAAATAAGAAATTAAAAAGTGAATTAAACAAATTAACTCTATTTTTTGATTCTGTATTATCAATTGATTTAAGCAAACGCGTTTTTAGTTTAATTCTATGGAATAGAAATAATCAACATTACAAGTTAATAATAAATATATGTGAATTGATCTTCAAATTAGAACTTCCTGATGAGGCTAAAGATGGAAAAATCCATTTTAAAGACTTCATAAAAAGATATGAGAAGGAAATGGCCATACTCTTTGAGAAATTTGTATTTAATTATTATAAAAAAGAATTTAAAGATTTAAAAGTTTATAACCCCGAAATAAAATGGTCTTTAGACAAGGAATACGAAAATAATTTTAAAAACACCTTTCTACCTAATATGTATACAGATATTGTTTTAGAAACCAAAGATCTAAAACCTAACAATCCTAAACAACTTATAATTGATACCAAGTTTTATTCAAATATTTTATCTGAAAATTCATCTTTGAACTCAGGAAATCTTTATCAAATCTATTCTTATGTAAATAATAGCCCATTTGAAGGTGAAATTAGGGGAATGTTGCTTTATGCTGCCCTTGGAGAAGAAATTAATTTAGATTATAAAATTGGAGAACGTATCATATATATAAAAACTCTTAATCTTAATCAAGATTGGAGAGAAATAGATAAAAGATTGAAAGAGATAGCTAATTTAATTGCTTTTTAGAACTTCGATCTTTAATCTGATTGACTGACTTATTCTGTTATTCTTAAGGATAATCTATAATTGGCTGTAATATGGTAAATGAAAAGAACATTATTATAATAAAAAGGAGTCATAAATGGGACATTTTTAAGACATTTATTCTACAGTAAAAAAAAATAGGTTTCCTCAAATTTTTCATTTTTAAGATTTCAATATATTTAATTAGTTATCTATATCTAGGTTAAACTAAAGTAACAGTTGACTAATTAGTAACTATATTTAAAAGAATGTTGGATTTATTAAAAGAAATTAAAAGTAGAAAAAAGTGAATGCACCAATACTTCATTCTAGAGCTTCCCGGGGTGGTATGGGCAATCTGGTAACAGAGTTTGATAATCAGGAGTAAAAATATTATCCTTACATTTAACCTAGTAGATCAACTATTTCGATATCTTGCAAATTTTCAAGTTTAAACTGTATGAATAACAAGCCACCATCAATACTATAATCTTCTGGCTCTTTCCAACCCCAAGCTTTTTTTTCTTCTGAAATATCTAAATACATATTTACTATATTACCTTCAATTTCTATTTTACTTGGAACCCCGAGTATATGGAGACCATTTAAATATACCGCAAATTCATCATAATATTCTTTTTTTATATCATAAGCTATATCTCCATGAATAGGTTCAATTTCATGATAAAAGCCTGATGATCGGATTTTATCTTTCAAATCTTCTAAATCCATATAATACCCCTCCTTTTAATCAAATAAATAAATAGATTTCCTTTTTATTCCCATCCTCATAAACCAGGTGATGAGATAAACAAACGAACAGGTTTATCTGATTTTTAAAATCTATGCATTTTTCTATGTTTTTGCAGGAAATTTTGGTGTGGTTTAAATTTGTCTTTTTTGGGCAATAAGATTTTTTTGCCCTCGAATTTATAAATTTCTTTAAAATTTTCATCTTCCTTGATCCCAGGATGTACAATTATATGATAATCATCAGTAATCAGTAGCAGACCATTATCAAATGCCCAATGATGTAATCTACACAATGAAATGCCATTAATCACTTTATCGGGCCCATTTTTTTCTACAGGATAGATGTGAGCAGATTCAACTTCAGCCCTATCACTTCTATTAAATCTTTTAGTCTCACAAACAGCACATTGATAATCGTATATTTTTTTAACATCATCAGAAAAAGCTCTACTTCTTGCTTTTCTCTTAGAATTTTCAATATCACGCTCTTCTTCTGATGTTAAAGAAGGATCTGCATCTTCCACATATTCTAATTCATCTTCAAGTTCATATGGAGAGCTTAAATCAATATTTTCTAATTTAAACTCAAATATTCTTTTTCTGTTTTCATTTTTCCCTACTATTGTATCTAATAATCTATAAATTCCCAAATAAGTCCATTTTTTTTCACCTTCCCCTCTTTTAAACCCAAATATTATTCTACCGTCTGCATTACTCTCAGCTAATCTTTTATTACCCAACCACATCTTTTGATCCTTATTTGCTGGACCATGACCCACATAATAAATAATTTTACCATCCATTCTATCTTCATATTGATTACCGGGTGTGGAAAACAAAAAAAGGTATGGTATTTTCATCACTTCCCCCGGATCTTTAGGTAAAATTCCGGGTAATTGATTTCCTAAACCTGTTTTAAAAATAGATTCGATCTCTTTTTGCATGTATTTTTGACCTATTTCTAAATCAACATCCATTAAAACACCTTGGTCCTTATTAATAAATCATTCATCCATTTTTCAATTCAAAAACAATCGCATCATACACTTCCGGGAGTATTTCTTCAATGTCAGACTTATTAAATCCTAAAATTTGTAATAATTCACTATCGAGCTTTACTCTACCTTCAAAATGATTATCAAATTGTTCAATCAATGAAGGGAATTTATAATCCTTTAAATTATCATATAACTTTAATAAATCCGATTTTTGTTTTTCATTAATTTTATTTAAATCAATTATGTCAAAAGAATTTATTTGCTCCCTTATATCTGTATAAGCCTCAGTAGTTTGTTCTTTTAAAAGTGTTAGGTTTAAAACTCCCATTACAGAATTAAGATATAAACAGTTTATTTTTGCAGATTCTAAATCTAGATATATATTTTTAAAAGTGTCAGGTGCTACAAATTTTTTATCTGAACAAAATGCGAATAAACATGTATTTTTCGAATTTGGTCTAAATCTCCTGGCTGTAACTAGGTAAGTCCATTTATTCTCCATTTTTTGTTTTATTAGATTATAACTAAATTTATCTTTGTTTTTAAATTTAGATAGGTTTAAAACCAATTCGTAGTCTTTAAAAGTATCTGTTATTATAAAATCTAATTTATCTCCAATGTCCAAAGTGTTAATATCAGTTAAGGTCCTAAAAGCTGGTTCTAAAATTGTTTTATCTATTTTAAAAGTTTTTTCGGGCAAACCTTTAATGTCAACATCTATATGATCATCATGTTCTTTTTTTATGGTTAAAAATGCTCTTTTAACTCTGTTAGGGCCAAAATTATTAGTTATGAATGCCATTTGAGATAATCCTGCAGGTGAAGCGTGAAATCCTTCTGAAACTTCATCTTTACTAATTTTCCGTATAAAATTCCCGAATTTATCTAATATTTCGGTATTAAATCTTCCTAAAACTTTACCTGAATTGGTATTCATTAGACCAAAAAGAGGCATTAAATTATTTTTATTTTTAATTATGAGTTCATAATCATAGTCTATAACATCTAAATCCCTACCAGAGGTGAACGATTCTCCTTTGATGTATTTTGAAATGTTGTCAGCATCTTCAAAGGTTAATTCATGTAAATCTTCATTGATTATAATGAATCTAGTAGTATCTGTTTGTTTTGGTTTTCTGCGTTCAGCAATGAATAAAACGTCTCTTAAACTTGCATTTTCACTAAATGCGGTATTTTTACCAGATTTAACAACATATTTTATTTTATAATTCTCCAAAATGTGGTTCCTTATTTTTTCGGTTGCTTTACCCCTAAAGATATTAATTGGAATTACAAATCCCATAATTCCATTTTTTTTCAATAATTTATCACAAAGGGCTAAGAAATACCCCCAAAGATTAACTTGAGCCCCACAAATAGTATTTATTTCTTTATATGTGTTTAGAACTTCCAAGTATGAATTTGGCATTTTTTCTCTATCTGAGAAAGGAGGATTAGCCATACAAATATCAAAAGAATTTCTATTTAGTTTAAATTCTCCCGCATCCCCATCAGCTGAAACAGCCCCAGTAGAATCTGATGCTAAGTAACCTGTTAATCTTTTAGTAGGTCCAAATAAATGTAAAGTGGTTTGTAGTTCTCTTGAGAAACTTTCCAATCTATAAACTCTATGCTTTTTTAATTTTTCAGAAAGACTTAATGAATCCATTACTCCAACCCTTAATTTATCCGTAGTTGATTCAATAGACTGCGATGAAAGGTTTACAGCGGTTAAATGGGCTGCAAATGGCATTATATCCAGTCCACTAATTTCCTCTTCAACGAATTGCTTATGAATTTCAGTGATTTCCTCTTCACTTAATTCTTTTTTTCTTCTATAGGCCGAAACAAGTAAAGTTCCAGATCCGCAAGCAGGGTCTATGACCAATGAATTGGACTTCTCTATTATTAGATTTGCTAGGATTTCTGCAGCTATCGGATTCGTATAAAATGCCGCTAGAATTTTCCTGGTTTCATAGGGTAATAGATCATGGAATAGCCTTCCAATCAAATCATGTTCGATATTTTCGGGCTTTGCAATCTTAAAAATTTGAATTACTTTATTTAAAGATTCTGTTATTTCTTTATTTTCAGGTAATTTAGAAATTAAGTCAATTTGATATATTACTTTATAATTAATATCAGTTATTTTATCAAATTGACTAATAAGGTCTTTTAATTGCTTGATTTCGGTTAATTCTGGAATTAATCCTGATTTTTTAGAATAAACATGATAAAACAAAATTTGGTTAACAATTAAATAGCCAACTATATTAATTGCCATATCTTTAACTTCATCTTTCTTTTTCAACTCAGAAAGTGCCATAAATAAATCAAATTTCCCAGTAATCAAATTTATTAAATTTTCCATATCTTCTTCTGAAATTTTCTTCAAGGTTGAATTAATTTCCTGAATTGATTCTGAAATTATTTTAATAACCGTATTTAAGGAAATTTCCGATGTTTCAGAAACTATTTTGGATTTAAGCAATGCCAATAAATCTGAAACTGCAATGTCTTTATGATAATTCAAATAATCGGTGAATACAGCTGTATTAACGAGCGTGTTTAATGCCAATTCTTCTAAATCATTAATGAAAGCAGTTCTTATTTCAGGAGGATAATTTAAAACAATTATATTATGAGTATTATATTCCTTAGAATACCTCATGGCTTGAGATAAACCCTCAATCAATTTTTTACTTTTATCACCAATTTTAATCTCAATAATAAAAGTTTCATCGTCAATTTTAGCGAGAATATCAAGTTGTCCTGTCTTAAATTTTATTTCGCTTACAGATTGAAACCCTAATTCGCCTAAAAATTTATTTATAGGTGGATAAAGAGTTCTTTCTGTTATTTTACCTTCAGTCATCAAGGACACCATCTAAAATTAATTACAATTTATATCAATAATTATTCAACATATTCGATAATTATAATGGTGTTTATAAATATCCTATTTATTTAAAGATACTATATATTGGATTATCAGATAAGTACGGGGTGTAAATTATGGATATGCATGAGGTTTTTCGTGGAATTTCATCTCAGTTAACCTCTGAATTTGAGCGGATAACTACTCAAATAACACATCCAGGTTCCATAGGAACATCGCGGGAAAGGATTGTTCAAGATTTTTTATCTAAAGGCAAACTCCCGAAGAAGTATGCAATTGGAAAGGGCGAAATTATAGGACCTGATAGTAATGTTTCCAAACAAAGTGACTTAATCATATACGATGATATGAATGCTGTACCTTTACTTTATAATGAGGATACACAAATTTATCCTGTAGAAAGCGTGTGTGGTGTTATCGAAGTTAAGTCGAAGCTCTCTAAAACTAAATTAGTAGAAGGGCTTGAAAATATAAAATCTGTTAAAGAAGTTGCTCCTAATGATTATGTAACATATGAGTCTTTAAAAAGAAGTGATATAATGGTTGCTTCTAGTTTTAAACGTCCTGTTCCTTTTGGGATAATATTTGCTTTTGATTTGGATGATAATTCTTTAGATTCCCTTATGAATAATCTTAATGACTGGGAACAGGATAAAGACTCCCGATATTGGCCAAACTTGATTGTTGTTTTAAATAAAGGTATTATTTATCATCAAAATTCTGATAGACAAAAGATGTTAACTGATGATGAAATTACTGAGGACGTGTCTCCTGGTTATACTGCATATGAAGAAGATACCCTGTTACATTTTTACTCGATTTTATTAGATCTATGTCGTAGTATTCCCATTATGCCCTTTAACTTACTACCTTATTTGGATTTACCAATTGAAATCGGAGAATTTAATGTTAAAACACAACTCCACTACTACCCTATTGATACCGATGAAGTGGATCCAAATTATAATAGGCCATTTACATATTCTGAGTCTTTTATCGAAGAAGTTTTAACTTATTGCAAGGAAGTAGGTAAAATAACATATGAAGAAGCCCTGATAAAACAATTAGGCACGACTAATGGGATTAATCCCGATAGGTTGAATAGTGAAGTATATCTTTATAATCCTGAAGACTTACCAGGATTACATGAGGTTGATGGTGATTTTAATAAGCCCAGTATTGCGGGTTCAACAACAATTCTTATTGATAATGAAAGCTATATCATACCCCACCAATATATCACAAGAGATAAGCTTGAAGAGTTAGTTGGAAGAAGATTTATTTATCAAGGTGGATCAATACAAAATTGAAGGATTAAAAATATGCAAGGATATTATTTAATTTTTTAAGATACATCGATAATCTTCCTAATCGCGTACTCAACGATCGTAATGAGCTTATAAATAATGGGTTATCATTTCTCCATGTAATTCCTGAGTTTTCCGCCAATCTTCCTCACTTATGACCAATGGGATAAGTTGCGGGTGTTCTTTTCCACATTCTATACATTTTATTATTATACAAATTGCTTTGAAAGTGTTCATGGTATCACATTTAATATTAAAAAGTAATACTTATTTAATATTTTATATGTCAAATTTGTGTAGTTTTCTACAGTAGAATAACTGGAAAATAAATAAAAAATAAATAAACCAATACAAACCTCTGCTAGGGTTATTTTATGTAAGTAATATGGATACTTTGAATTAATTGAAACTAGGTTTTTTAATATCAAAAAACTAAAGACCAATTAATTTTATAAGAATTTGATTTAAATATATCATTAAAATTCAAAAGAAAAATATTTTTGTTTATCATTTAAAATACGTTGAGAAGGCAATAATGGGTGTTGGGTGATTAAATGCGTATCCTTATTGATACAAATATTTTTATATACCGTGAAAATCACAAAATTGTTTTAGAAAATTTGCAAAAACTTCTTGGAAGATTAAATGAATCTGGAGAGAAAATAATTATTCATCCGGCGTCGATTAGCGAATTAGAAAAAGATCGTGATGAAGAAAGAAAAGAAGTAACACTTTCAAAGATTAAAACTTACCCAGTACTGGAATCTCCTCCTGATCCAGATGGAGATTCGTATTTCTTAGATATTGTAAAAGCACCAAAAAACGAACATGATTACATAGATAATTTGATCCTATACTCTATTTATAGAAATGCTGCCGGATTTCTACTTACAGAGGACAAAGAGATACATAAAAAAGCGTTTAATTTAGATATGGGCGATAGAGTATTGTCTATTAACGATGCCTTAAAAATTTTTGTTTACAAACGATACCCATCACATCCTTCATCTATTAAGGAAAAAAAGGTTTATAATCTAGATATTAATGATGAAATTTTCGATACTCTTAAAGAAGAATATGAGGAATTTGAGGAATGGTTTGAAAAAATTTCAAGAGAAGGGCGTGACTGTTTAGTTTATTATGAACCAGATGGATCAATGGGGGCTATTTTAATTTATAAAATTGAAAATGAACCTATAGACGTAGGAAAAGTTTTACCCGCAAAGAAAAGATTAAAAATAGCAACTCTCAAAGTTTCAAGCATAGGAAATAAAATCGGAGAATTATTCATGCGTATTTCTGTTGATTATTCTATAATTCACGATCTTCAAGAAATTTATTTGACTCATTTCTCTCAATCATCTGATTATTTGGTTGATTTGATAGAAGAATATGGATTTTTGAATGTTGGGAAAAATAGTAGGGGCGAAGAAGTTTTTATTAAAGAGCTCTTCCCTGATGCTGCTAAACTCCAAAAAGTTGATCCTGTTACTATTTCTAAATATTATTATCCTAATTTTTACGATGGAGAAAAAATAAAGAAATATATCGTGCCAATAATACCAGAATATCATGATAGGCTATTTAGTGGCCAAGAAAGACAATCAAGCTTACAAGAATTTTTTAATGAATTTGTAATTGAAGGAAATACAATAAAGAAAGCATATCTTAGTCATTCTAATATAAAACAGATTTTACCAGGAGATATATTAATATTTTACCGATCACAAAGTAATCAAAGTGCTACATGTCTTGGCGTAGTGGATAAAGTATTTACTGATCTTAACACTGCAACTGATATTCTTGAACTTGTGGGTAAAAGAACAGTGTATTCCAAAACTGAAATTAATACAATGGCTAAAAAAACTACACTCGTAATTTTATTTACTCTTAGTGCTTATTTACCTACTCAGTTAAGCATAAATAAATTAAAAGAACTAAAAATTATAAAGGCAGCCCCTCAAACAATACAAAGAATTAAACATGATAAATATCTTATATTAAAAAAGGAGAGTGCCATTGATGAACGTTTTACTTTCAATTAAACCAAAATATGTTGAAGAAATCAAAAAAGGGAATAAAAAGTATGAATTCAGAAAAAAAGGGTTCAGTAAAAAATCAATCAATGAAGCTTACATATATTCCACATCTCCTATTAAAAAGATCATAGGATCATTTAAAATTAAATCTATAATAAAGGATCATCCAAAAAACCTTTGGGCAACTTATGAAGACTTTTCAGGCATCTCAGAAGATGAATTCTTTAAATATTTTGGAAATAGAGAAATAGGTTTTGCAATTGAAATTAATAGGTTTAAAATGTTTCAAAATCCAATTGATCCTGAAAGAATGATCCCAAACTTCGTAGCTCCACAATCATTTCGATATATTGATATAAAGGAATTAGATAGCACAGAATATCTTACATTAGATCAATATAAATCAAAATAAATTTAAATTTTTTATTCACAGTAGTTTAGAATTTTTAATTAGCACCTGATCAAAGATTAAATTATCAAAATTTATATTCAAATAGTAATACTTCTACAGGAAATTTATATGTCAAAATCAAGCAAAAGTGGTGCATATCAACAGCATTACTTGTTAAGTGAACAATTTCAAGACATTT
>ENA-UOOH01001934-UOOH01001934.1-fermentation-metagenome-genome-assembly--contig:-NODE-1934-length-19030-cov-65.306667_pt1 | contig 19030 bp, 15 predicted proteins | sample MGYA00245778_ERZ724025 | MGnify/ENA primary metagenome ERZ724025 (study PRJEB28704, sample SAMN03018313) | fermentation metagenome | biome: anthropogenic terrestrial biome; feature: soil... | reverse complement strand
CAGTCATGGCGATAGCCGGGAGGAAGCCGTGCCAGGGCGTACCCCGGAGTATGACTTCCTGAAGCAGGTGTGCGAGATCCGATGGTGCTCTCCGGTTGTACTACATATTGAGAATCGATGCACTAGACAGGCGATCTTCCGGCGGTGATCAGCCGTTCGTCGACCTTCGCCTGGACGATCCGCGGGAGGTCTCCCCAGCGGATCGCCACGTCCCCGACGATCGCAAGCACACCCTGGATGCCGGTCCCGGGGAGGGCGTCGAGGACGGACGTATCGTCTGCCGTGATCCGGTTGCAGATCGCCGTCGCCCAGGCGTCCGCGGCAGCGACGTCGGGGGAGAAGACCGTCACGGCGTCGGCGATGCCGAAGCTGATGGACGGACCCACCGTCGCCGATGAGGTGCATATACCGAGGATCTCTTCTTCTGGCGGGAGCAAAAACGCTATACGGCCACTCAGGGAGGACCCTCCCGCGAAGACGCCTATCTTCACCTCACGGTCGCTCACAAGAGCAATATCCCCCCCGTTATCGACGAGGCCGAACGGCGCGCCGGCCTCAACCATCGCCTCCACCCCTGCCCAGGCTATGGCGCCCGCCACCGCCGCCATGGGCCCGACACCGGCCTCTCCAGCAGCCCGTGCCATGCGACCGACAGCCCTGCCCGGGTTCTCCGGGGTATACGGCTCAAGTGTCGCAGAAAAATAGGGGTCAAGAGCGATCTGCCGCTCGACCTCCTGCCGGGCGGCCATCATGCCGGATCTGGCTGCAGCAATATGCCGGGGGTCGTCGGCAAGGATCGTGGCGATCGTCTGCCGGAACTCGAAGTGCTCCCGGATCATCCCTGTTGCGAGAGAGCCGAATGAGGGCATGCCCGGATGCATTTGCCGCAGAGGACGCACCGCTCAGAGTTTACCCGGAGACGCCACTCTTCGTCGAAGGAGAAGACACCCTGGGGGCAGACACTGATGCAGGCCCCGCAGTCGATGCACTCCGTCTCATCGAGAGCGATGGCATTCTCCATCACACTGACCGCGACCCCCATCTCCTCGAGGTGTCGCCGGACCAGGTCCGCGTCCTTATCGGGGACGTCGATCAGCACCTCGCCGGCCATCGAGTCGATGTTGGCCTTCTCCACGTTGATGAGGACGCCGGTCTCCTTCACCACCCGGGCGATCACCGGCTCCCTTCCCGGGTCGTGCTGCCCCCTCCGGGTGAATGCCAGGAAGAGTTTCATCGCCGCCGCCTCCCGCCGAAGAGTTTACCGAGATCGATCGCCGAGAGGATGCCGACCACCCGGTTCGTCGTGTCCACCACCGGGAGCGCGCTGATGTTGTTGCGTTCCAATTTCTGGGCGGCGATATCCACCGGCTCGTCGGGGGTCGTCTTGATCACCTTCCGGGTCATGATGTCTTTCACCTGCCGCAGCCTCCCGTCGGTCACCACCGCCTTTGAGACATCGTAGGTGGTGATGATCCCTACGAGCGTGCCGTTGCCGTCCAGGACCGGGAGGTGGTTCGTCTCGTCCTTGAGGAGCCGCTTTGCCGCCACACGGATCTCCTCGTCCTCGGTGATGCTGATCACCTGCCGGTTCATGATATCGCGGACGCGGGGGGTGACGGCCGTCTCCCGCATGGGCTTTGCACGCTTTGTCGGGTCAAGCCGCCGGGTGGGGAGCGCAAGCTCCATCTTCCCCCGCTCTACCCGGTCCTTGAGTTCGAGCGCCACCGCCCGTGCCCGCCGGTAACTCGAGAGCGACGACGTCCGGACCGTCTCCCCGCCGATCTCGACGGATCCACTCCTGAGGTCGGCGTAACTGACCGTCGCCATCGAGGGCCGGTCCCGCCGGGGGGTGCCGTAATCGATGATCTCGGTCAGGATATCCTCGTCCCGCACCGCGGTGCTCCGGACGATCCCGGTATCGAGCACCGGTATAGGAACCCCGACGCCGATATACAGTGTCACGCCGTAGCCGTTCATCACCGCCGCGCGCAGGAATTCCTGCCGCATCTGCTTCATGTCCCCGGTCACCATCAGCGTCCCAAAGCCGCCGCCTGCCGAGTGCTGGGTGCCCTCGCCGACGACCATACCCTCCGCGCCGGCAAGGAAGATCGGGACGCCGCCCCCGATGACCCGGAAACCGGGGTCGTTTGCGAGCGGCGAGAGGGTTCCTGCGCCTGAGTAGGAGACGTTGCCGCACCGCGGGAGGAGGCTGCCCATGTAGGTGTAGAGCGTCCGGTCGGTGGTGTTCGTCGCCGCGTTGTAGCGCTGGTAGGAGTTCCGGGGGTTCACCATGATTGCCTGGTTCATGTCCTCAAGCAGCAGTTCCGTGGTGATGCTCCGGCGCGGATAGCAGTCGGTCCCATGGGAGGTCGCCCGCAATTCGACGGTGCCCCCTGCGACGAGCTCTTCGAGGACGTGGGCGCCCCCGTAGACACGGTCCTTAGCGTCGGCTTCCTGGGTTGCGCCGAGGTAGGCGTCGACCGCTGCTATCCCTGCGTATGCTTCCACGTCATTGAGCCAGACGTGTTCCATCCTGATGGGGGGGTCGGCGTGCCCGAAGTTGAAGAACGCACCGGAGGAGCACATTGCCCCAAACGTCCCGGTCGTGACGACGTCGACCTCCTCCAGTGCCCCTTCCTCTCCTAACTCGTCGACAATGCCCGGCATCTCATCGGCGGTAACAACTCGTGCAGTACCGTCGCGTATCCGGGCGTTGATGAGGTTGAGGGACTTTTCCATGAACGTATATTCATTTTTGGAATATTTATAGGTGTTGATTATTACTTTAGGTAATATGGAGCCCGAGCATAGGGGCATCCCGGTACGGTCGATCCGGAATAACCTCCAGGAGATGCGCACCTGGCGCCTCCCCCGCTTTGTGCCAAAAAAGAGACGGGATCCGGGACCGTTCAGTCCCGCTTCCGCAGAGCAGCGGCGAACCCGAGGACGGCGAGCGCCCCTACAACGGCGAAGGGTGCCATGCCCGCCTTCGCCGCTGTCGGGGTCGGCGTGGCCGAGAGCGAGGCCGAGGCCGAGGCGGTGCTCCCGGCGCCGACCTGGAGGCTGGTCGACCAGTCACTGTACCCGGCGAGCGCCACCCTGACCGCATGGGTGCCGGCGGCGACGCCGTCAACGGTCAGCGGGGTTATGCCTTTATAGGCGTTGTCGATGTAGATCTCGGCGCCGGAGGGAGAGGAGGCGACCGCAATAGAGCCTGTTGCGCCTACCGGGGCGGGCTGGAGGGCCGCGCTGACATAACTTGTCGTTGCTCCCCTTACGTCGACCGACGTCGTGTAGTCCTGGTACCCGCCAAGGCCGACCTTCACGGTATGGGTGCCGACCCCGACGTTCGAGACCGTAAACACTCCTCCCGAGAGGGTCTGCCCCTGAAGATTGCCGTCAAGGTAGACGTTCGCGCCTGCCGGGGATGAGACGACGTCGATAGCCCCTGTGGTCGCGGGGGGAACGGCTGCCATCTGGGCGTTGACGTAACGGGTCACGCCGGAGGTCACGGATACGGTCGTCTTCCAGTCGTAATAGCCGTTGAGGTCGAGCTCGATGTTGTGGGACTTTGCCGAGACGCTTGAAAGCGTCAGGGGCGTCCGACCCTTGTAGACCCCGTCCATGTAGACGAATGCACCGGAGGGGTTCGAGTTGATGCTGACCGACCCGTACTGCTGGATAGGCGTCAGGGTGAACTGGGCATCGGACTGCTTTCCGGCCTTGACCGTGACGGTGGTCCGGTCGGAGTAGTAGCCCGAGCGGTCGGCCTCGAGGGTGTAGGTGCCGGGGACGAGGTCCTTGATCGTGAGCGGCGCCACTCCCCGGTAGTTTCCGTTCAGGTAGATTGCCGCACCCGAGGGGTTCGACGTGACGTAGATCGAACCGACGGTCTCGACCGGCTGCAGTGTCACGTAAACGTCCGCGATATCACCCTTCACAGGTTCTCCGGGCAGTTTTCCCGTGTATGTCTGGTAACCGCTCCGTTCGACCCTGACGGTGCTGTAGGGCGTGCCGGTGGTGTAGACCGGGACATCGAGTATTCCATTGTACGTGGTGCCCATGTAGGTTCCGTCAAAATAGACGTCGGCACCGTCGATGTTGCAGTGGACGCGATACCATCCCTGATCTCCTCCAATATCTGCGGCCACGGCAGGTATGCCTGCGCAGAGGACGAGAAGTGTCATTCCGATAATAAGAGTTTTCAGCATAATCGGTTCTCCGATAGGCGATGAACGAGTGTTCATTTCTTCAGGGATAATTATTTCTATACGTTACGCACAATCTCCGCGGACCTCGAGCGAAATTGCCGCTTTTCCTCCGGCAAAAAGAGTAAACCATCCCGGAACCCGGATGCCCGCGCCGCCCGGGGCCGCGCACCTCCGGGCCCGTCCCGGAGGGGGAGAGCGTCACCCCATTCGGGGCTCTCCCGGACTCAGCCTGGTGTTCGGCCCCGCCCCCGATGAGGCGGGTGCCGGATCCGGATTTTTCTGGGATCTCCCCGTGCACTGGACCGTGGTTGATATCGCCACGGGGGGAGAGGGCCTGCCCCTCCCCGCATAAGGCGCTACGCTCCGTCCCACCCACCCCACCTGGCCTCCGGCCTTCCGAATTGTGCGAAACCCGACCGCTTCTCTCTTCTGTTGAGGGACCGAGAACCGATGCACGCGTCGGTAGTGCTCCAGCATATACCTGATAATTGATCTCAGAGGATCCGACCGGATTACGTTGCGCACCAACCCGCGTTCATGACAAACAATAACCTGGGGAGAAGATTTCCATTATCGGGCTCTGGTGAAGCCCTATTCTGGCTGTCATTCTTCCCTGACGAGATTGGTGCCGGACCTGGCCTGAAGTTCGACCTTTTTCCTCTCAAGCATGTCCTCATGCCGTGGACCGTGGTGGCTATCGCCATGGGGGCGGGGGGCAGTTATGGCGATACCCAAGGGAAAGCCGTGCCCCGGATTGCAATCAAGCGGGAACACCCAGATGAGATCTCAACAAAGTTGAGTATCAGTTGTTTCGTAGGGCACTACCCACGCGTTCACCCTTTTTATCTCGGGAGTTCCACATGGGATACTGCATGGATATCCGTAGGTTCATCACCGTGATGGAGCGGGTTGCTCCGCCCGAACTGGCCGAAGACTACGACGTCGGGAGGATCGGCCTTATCGTCGAGGGGAAGGGCGATATCGGGACCGTCTGCTGTGCGCTCGACGCCACGCAGCGGGTGGCTGAGGCCGCAACTCTTGCCGGCGCGGATATGCTGGTCGTCCACCACACGCCCCTCTGGAACCCGGTCACGACCGTCAGGGGCGCAACGTCGCACCTGCTCCGGACACTCCTCTCCGCCGGCATGAACCTCTATGTAATGCACACGAACTTCGACCATGCCGAGGGCGGCGTCAACGACACTCTGGCCGCAAGGCTCGGCCTTTCCGCGACTGAGCGGATGACCGCCGGCCTCGTCGGCGACTGCTCCCTCGACGCAGAGGAGATCGCCCGCCGCCTCCCCGGCGGGGGAATACGGGTCTACGGGGAGATCGGGACGATCCAGCGTCTCGCAGTCGTGGGGGGGAGCGGGTTTGACCCCGACCTGATCCGGGAGGCCGTCGATCTTGGGGCGGACGCCTTCCTCTCGGCGGAACTGAAACACAGCGTGGCCCGTGCATCACCCATACCCTGCCTCGAGGCCACCCACTACGCGCTCGAGGCCCCGGCCATGGAGGCGCTCTCCTCCCGCATGGGGTGGCATTATATTCCTGATCCGCCACACGTAGTGGTAGTTCCATGAGCGGCATCTGGCAGAAGATCGAGCAGAAGAGAGCGCTGACGCCGGAGTTTCGCACCTGCATCGAGCATGCCTACAAAGACCGGGGAAGAAAGGCACTTGCAGCCGTCGATGAACAGCAGGTGAAGCGTTACCTGGATTTCTTCATTGTGGTGGGGCACAGCGACGAGTACATCGTTGAAGGCGACTTCTGCACCTGCAGCGACTTCCTCTTCCGGGGACGCGAATGCTGGCACATTCTTGCGGTACGCATCGCAGAACGAACAGGATTATACGAATCCTACGATCTCTGGTACCAGGACACATGGAAACTTTAAACGGTCCGCACAAACAACTATATTAGTTCCAGTCATACCTGATTATACTGCGTGATTTTCAATGCTCGAAGAAGAATATACGCTCGATTATTTCCGATCTCAAGGATTTGAGCGGAAGGTCTGCAAGAGTTGCGGAGCGGCGTTCTGGACCCGGGACCCCGAACAGGAGTTCTGCGGTGACGCTCCGTGTGTGACGTATAACTTCATCGGCAACCCGGTCTTTAAACCCCACACCGTTGATGAGATGCGGGAGGCATTCCTCTCGTTTTTCGAGCGGCACGGTCATACGCGCCTTGAACGCTACCCCGTAGCCGCCCGGTGGAGAGACGACATCTACCTCACCATCGCGTCCATAGCCGACTTCCAGCCGTTCGTCACGAGCGGGGTCGTCCCCCCGCCGGCAAACCCGCTCACCATCTCCCAGCCCTGCATCCGCTTAAACGACCTCGACTCCGTCGGCAGGTCGGGGCGCCACCTGACGCTCTTTGAGATGATGGCTCACCATGCCTTCAACACACCGGAGGAGCAGATCTACTGGAAGGACGAGACGGTGGCCCTCTGCGACGAGTTCATCGCGTCCATCGGGGGCGACCTTGACCGTGTCAGTTATAAGGAGCACCCCTGGTTCGGCGGCGGGAACGCCGGAGCGTCCGTCGAGGTGCTCATTGGGGGCCTTGAGGTCGCGACACTGGTCTTCATGAACCTCGGGCGGCAGAAGACCGATCAGCCGCCCGTCGCGGTGAACGGGGAGACCTACTACCCGATGCGGCTGAATATCGTGGATACCGGCTACGGCCTCGAACGGTTCGTCTGGGCCTCGAAGGGTTCGCCGACGATATACGATGCTGTCTTCCCGAAGATGGTGAGCCGTCTGATGCGTTCGGCCCACCTCGAGAACCTCCTCGACAACCCGGAGTTCACGAAGATCATGGGGCTCAGTGCACGGTTCGCCGGAGTGATGGATATCTCCGGGACGAACCTCCATAACCTCCGGATGAAGGTCGCCGAGGCGATCGACGTGCCGGTGCAGAGATTGGAGCAGATCGTCGTCCCGATCGAGAAGGTCTACTCCATCGCCGACCACACCCGCTGCCTTGCCTACATGCTCGGCGACTGCATCGTCCCCTCGAACGTCCGTGAAGGGTATCTCGCCCGGCTTGTGCTTCGCCGGACACTCCGGATGATGAACGACCTCTCGATGGACGAGGACCTGGGCGACCTGATCGAGGCACAGATGCAGGTCGTAGGAACTGCGAACTTCGGGCAGGACGTCGATGTGGTCAGGGAGATCGTGGAGAACGAGGAGGCGAGGTATGCTAGCACCCTCGAGCGCGGGACCCGGATCGTCCAGAAGATCGCCCGGAACTACAAGGCGAAGAGCGCACCCCTTCCCCTCGCGGAGGTGATCACCCTCTACGACTCGCACGGTATCCCGCCCGAGATGGTGAAGGATGTCGCTGCCGCCGAGGGCGCTGTTGTGGATATCCCCGATAACTTCTACTCGCTCATCGCCGACAGCCACTCGGAGTCGCAGAAGGAGGCGAAAGGGGAGGATCCGCTTGCCGCCTACCGCGAGCGGGCGAAATCCCTGCCCCCGACGAAGAAACTCTACTACGAACTGCCGAATGAGGTCGAGTTCGAGGCGATGGTGCTGGACTACTTCGACGGGATGGTGGTCCTGGACCAGACCCTCTTCTACCCCGAGGGAGGCGGCCAGCCGTCGGATACCGGCACCCTGGTGACATCCGAGAGCATGGTGCGGGTGGAGGAGGCGACGAAACTCGGGGAGGTGATCCTCCACCGGGTCACGGGAGGCCCCCTCATGCGCGGCGACCGAGTGAAGGGCATGGTGGACGAGGAACGCCGGTGGTCGCTGATGCGCCACCATACGGCGACCCACGTTCTCCTGCACGCCGCAAAGATGGTGCTTGGCGTCCATGTACACCAGGCAGGCGCCCAGAAGGGGAGCGAGACTTCCCGCCTGGATATCCGGCACTACAAGCATATTACGCCTGAAGAACTCCAGAAGATCGAGGTCGAGGCAAACCGTATGGTCATGGCCGATACCCCGGTCTATATCCATATCGAGGAGCGGACAAAGGCCGAGCAGAAGTACGGGTTCGGCCTCTACCAGGGCGGCGTCCCGCCGGGCCGGGATATCAGGACGGTGCAGGTGGGGAGCGATGTGCAGGCATGTGCGGGAACGCACGTCCGGACAACCGGCGAGATCGGGCCGATCCGGGTCATCGGCGTCGAGCATATCCAGGACGGCGTTGAGCGGCTGGTCTTTGCGGCCGGTATCGCTGCCGTGCAGGCCATACAGCGCATGGAGGAACTCCTCCAGGCATCCGCTGATGTGGTGAGCGTCCAGCCCGAGAACCTGCCGGCGGCGGTAGCGCGCTTCTTCGGGGAATGGAAGGAGCAGAAGAAGGAGATCGAGCGTCTCCAGAAGAACGTGGTGGATCTCCAGATGCAGCACCTCGGGGGCGAGGTGGTGGGCGGGGTCAGGGTCGTCGTCAGGCAGGTGGATGCGGCCCAGAAGGAACTCGTCGCGCTCGCCATGACCGTCTCCGGTGAGGGCGGTGTGGCGCTCTTCGCATCGGGAGACGGGAACGTGAAGGTAGTGGCGGCGTCGGGGGCACCGTCGGTGAACGCTGCCGACATCGTGCGGGAGGTCTGCAGCGTCCTCGGCGGAAAGGGCGGCGGCAAGTCGACCCTTGCGCAGGGCGCGGGATCGGACGTCTCCCGGCTCGAAGAGGCGCTCGAACGCGGGCGCAGAGAGATCGTTGAAGCACTCCATGGTTGATGATGTTGTAGTTATCCAGCCGGGCGATGAGCGGGCACAGAAGATCGCCCGGGCAATGGCTAGCCAGACGGCGAACGCGGTCATCCAGGCCTTCGGTGGCGGTCCGCTGACGTCGTCGGAGGTTGCCAGGGCGATGGCGATCCCGATCACCACCGCTTCCTACCATATCGAGAACCTCCTGAACGCCGGGCTTCTTGAGGTTATGGAGACACGCTGGAGCGAGAAAGGGCGCGAGGTGAAGGTCTACGGCCTGGCAAACCAGGTTCTCATCATCGCGCCGCCGGTAAGCGACCTCCGGTCGGTGCTGAAGAAGTACGCAACGCTGTTCGGCGTCGTCGTCCTCGCAAGCCTCGGGCTCTGGGCGATTCTCCCCGCGGTGCTGCCCGCCCTCGAGGGTATGCCGCCCGAACCGAGGCTTGCCGGGGGCGGGGGGGAGGAGATCACTGCGTTCAGGGCACCCCTGGCCGATGCCTCTGGGGCGCCGCCGGTCCATGACCTGGTGATGGGCTTCTTCTTCGGCGCCTGCGCGGTGCTGCTGGCGTTGCTGGTCTACGAGGTCTATTACTGGTGGCGCACTTCACCGCGCTGCCAGGCGGAAAAAGAGCAGGAACGGATAAAAGAAGTTCAGTAAGGGAATCTTCGAGGTTTTTTACCGTCGCCCCCTGGCAACTCCAGCTTCCTGGGGTTTTCCGCTCCCGGCCTCAACCTTTGCTCCGCATTTGGGGCACCGCGTCTTTTTTGGGTTGATCTCTGCACCGCAACTGTAGCACTTCGGCATAATCTGTCACCACATATGCCTGATCGGGCTGTGATACCATAAGGTTATCCCACAGGGATTCCGGTCAAAACTCAGGCAGCGGGCCGGAAGGCCCGGAGATCGGGGCTGAAATGCTTTGGACGACGCTCTTCTCCGAAGGTATTCATCAGTCTGGTATTAGGGAGGGGGAGGGGAAGTCCCCGCATATCCCAGGTACAACCGCAGGCCCGTACAGGGGGGTCACCCTGCCCCGCCCGCCATACTTCTTCGTTTGCACCTGTCCCGAAATTCCGGTGCAACGGTGCGACCATACGGGGCGTCGTCCTCCTGGAGTCTGCAAGGAGGCCGGGGGTATAATCATCAACCGTCTGGGCAGCAGCAAGCGAAACGGTGTCCGGATCGGATACGGAAAAACAGGCGGCAGGCCAACTCCGGCGCTGCCAGAAAAATAAGCCGGAGAGGGCGGGAGAAAATTTCCGAGGTTTTATCCCGCTTCTCCGGCATCCCTTGCGCCCCGGCACGGGCGCATCGAGGTTTTTCTGGAACTCAAGATGGTTGTTCGGCGGTCGTCCGCACACCCGCCGATCCGGCCGGGTGCAACGTATCCTCTGTAGTCACTCGCACCTGCGGTGCTCAGGCGACGGGCGCTCCGCCCGTCGTCTGCACACCTCGTATCCCCTCCGGAGAGAGGATCTTACTTAAACACGTTGAAGATCTGGTCGCTGCCGGTCGCGAAGAGCCGCTCCCGTTCAGCCTTCTCTTCAACGATCGCGAGGACCGGGAGATCCATGTCCACACCCGGAGTGTGGCCGAACATCTTCTCCATGTCCGTCTGCAGGGCGTGCATGTAGAGCGAGTTCGCGATCTCCATCGGGCAGTTCTCCTCGCACTGGCCGCAGTTGACACAGGAGTCCGCCACGTGGGCGTAGCGGATCAGGTGGAACATGAACGGCACGGGGAGCACGCCCGGCGGCACCAGGTAGGGCTTCTTCGTGCTGCACTCGACGCAGTAGCAGATCGGGCAGTTGTCGATACAGGCGTAGCACTTGGTGCACCGGGACGAGTCCTCCATCATCTTCTGGAGGCGTTCCTTCCCGCTGCCAAGCCCCTCGAAGTAGCGCGCCCGCCACTTGTCGCCGAGTTTCAGCATGGCACCCTCGACCTTGCCGCGGATCTCGATCCCCTTCGGGTTCGCGGCATCGGTCTTGAGGCTCCCAGCCTTCACCGCCGCGTCGAGGAGGTTTGCGCCCTTCTCGGAGCAGACCTCGACGAACGTGGCCTTCCCGGCCTTATCGCCGATGACGCCCCAGTTCCCGCAGGCGAGGTCGGCCTGGCGCGGGATCTTCATCTTGCACCGGCGGCAGTTGGACCGGCGGCCGAAACCCGCTTCCTCGAGTTCGTCCATCGAGATGCCCTTGTGCTGGCCGTCCTTCGTCACGATGATGAACTGGCCCTTGTCGATCTCCTCCTTGACGACATCGTTCGGGTCGACCCCGAACTTCTCGCGGATCATCTTCCGGGCGGAAACCGGGCTCACCGAACCGCCGCAGTTGACACCGATCAGGAGGAGGTTGTCCAGGTTGACCTGGTTGCGCTTCGCGAGTTCGTATATGCCCATCGCGTCGCAACCCTTCACCGTCACAGCGATACGCTGATCCTGGGCGCCGTTCAGGTACTTTTTGATCAGTTTCGCGAGCAGAAGCGTCCCGCAGTGGAGCGAGCCCGCCGTCTCTGCGAGGTCTGCGGGATCGGTGATGAACGTCGGCACCGCATCGTAAAGGTCAACACCTTTCTTGACTGCCAGCACGCCGTCGACAATATTGTTCTCCAGGGCAAACTTGAGGAGCCCGGTCACTGCGCCGCCGCATTCCGCCACCTTGGCGATATCGGGGCTCGTCGTCCAGGCGTATACCATATCTCCTTTAGCTGCCATCTCACTGCACCCCCGTGATCTTCTCGACAGCAACCGCACAGTGCTTCAACTCCGGCATCTTGGAGAGCGGGTCGAGAGCATCGTTCGTCAGCATGTTCGCAGACGCGTCCGCGAAGTGCATCGCCATCATCAGGACGCCGGGCCCGACCTCATCGGTCACCCTGGCGAGGCTCTCTGCCTCACCACGCCTGCTGCGGAGCTTGATCTTCTCTCCGTCCTGGATCTTCAGCCGCGCGGCATCCTCTTTGTTGATCTGCACGTAGCCTTCGGGCACCTCGTGGTGAAGCATCTTCGCCCGTCCGGTCTGGGTCCGGGTGTGGTAGTGGAAGATCAGACGTCCGGTCATCAGGGTGAACGGATACTCGGCGTCGGCGACCTCCGCAGGCGGCCGGTACTCGAGCCCGAAGAAGGTTCCGAGGCCGTCGGCCGCGGAGAACTTCTCGCGGTGCAGGATCGGCGTTCCCGGGTGCTCCAGGGTCGGGCAGGGCCAGTGTACAGACTCCGGCTTCTCCATCCTCGAGTAGGGGATGCCTGCCATCGACGGAGTGACCCGCCGCATGTCGTCCCAGATATCCTCCGGCGAGTTGAAGTCGAATCCATTGAGGCCGAGCTTGTGGGCCAGGTCGACGAAGATCTGCCAGTCTTCCTTTGAATCTCCCGGGGTCTGCACGGCCTTCCTTATACGGTTGACACGCCGTTCGGCGCTGGTGAACGTCCCGTCCTTCTCGGCGAAGGATGCGCCGGGCAGGACCACGTCGGCATACTGCGCCGTCTCGGTCATGAAGAGATCCTGCACAACCAGGAAGTCCAGTTTCTCAAGCGACCGCATAACGTGGTTCGAGTTGGGGTAGGAGACGACCGGATTCAGCGCGAAGATGTACATCGCCTTGATCGGGTCGCCGCACTGGGTGATCTGCTCCGTCAGGGTCACACCGTAATCGCTTGCAAGCCCGGTGACGCCCCAGAGTTCTTCCATCCGCTTCCGGGCGGCAGGGTCCTCGCACTTCTGGTAGCCGGAGAAGACGTTCGGGTAGGCACCCATGTCGCAGGCGCCCTGGACGTTGTTCTGGCCGCGGAGCGGGTTGACGCCAACTCCCGGTCTGCCGATGTTGCCCGTGAGCATCGCAAGGTTTCCAAGCGACCGGACGTTGTCCGTGCCGGTCGTGAATTCCGTGATGCCAAGACAGTAGATGATCACCGCGTTCTTGGCGCTCGCGTACATCCGGGCGATTTCCTTGACCCGCTCGGTGGGAACGCCGGTGATCGACTCGACATCTGCGTACTTCTCCACGACCTTCCTCATATCCTCGAATCCCTTCGTCCGCTTCGCGATGAACTCCTTGTCGTGGAGGTCCTCCTTGATGATCCAGTACATGATCGAGTTGATCAGGGCGATGTTCGTCGAGGGGTTGTAGCGGACGTAGTGGTCGGCCAGGCGCGCGGTTGGGGTGTAGCGCGGGTCGCAGACGATGAGCGTCTTCCCTGCCTTCTTTGCCTGGAGAATCCGGCGGCCGGCGAGCGGGTGTGCCTCAATCGAGTTTGCCCCGATCATGAAGATGAGGTCCGTGTTCGCGAGGTCCTCGAAGGGGTTCGTCGCGGCACCGGAGCCGAACGAGAGCGAGAGCCCCGCGACGGACGGCCCGTGGCAGATACGCGCGCAGTTGTCGATGTTGTTGGTCTTGAAGGCCACGCGCGCGAGTTTCTGCAAGGCGTAGCATTCTTCGTTCGGCGTCCGGCACGAGACCTGGAACCCAAGCGATTTCGGCCCGAACTTGTCGCTGATCTCCCGAAACTTGGAGGCCACGAGACCGAGCGCCTCATCCCAGGACGCTTCTTCAAATTTGCCGTTCTTCTTGATGAGGGGCTTTGTCAGCCGGTCGGGGCTCTGCACGAACTCCCAGCAGGAGACTCCCTTGGGACAGAGTTTTCCCTCATTTATCGGGCTCCTCTTCAGGGGCTCTACCCCGACGAGTTTGCCGTCGTTCACCACAAGGTTGAGTCCGCACCCTACTCCGCAGTACGGGCAGGTCGTGGGAACGTAACGTAACTTTCCATTGGTTTCAGCCATTCACATTCTCCCGATTGTTGCATTCAACGTCGGTTTCTGAGCATGTCAGGAAAGCACAGACACACTCACATTAGTTTTACTCTACTAAGTAGTATATAAATTTAAACTTACTCATTTAACATTCTGACATATTCTATCGAGTATATTTGATCCGCACCATGTTCAAACCCCGGCCCATAGAAAGTAGAACATATTTACGCTCTTTATGCGATTAAGAGATAAATAACGACGAATACACCAGAATTAAACCATTTTCATTAACTAAACGTAGTTGAACAATCCAAAATGTTTACAAATAACCTTGACCAAACACTCTCCCGTGCAACCGAGACTGAACCATACATGGGACGATATCGAGGCCAGGCTCGAGTCAAAAGGCTCTACTCCGGGATTGATAAAGCATTTTCGGAGATGTATCGACTTTCACACCTTCGCAGCTCCGGGACTTCTGGTCGGAGTCTTCATGGTGGACTACGCCCTGGAACTCCTGAACCCTCCTGAGGGCGAGAAGATCTACGCCGTCTGCGAGACCACGAAGTGCCTGCCCGACCCCCTGCAGGTGATTGCCCACTGCACAACCGGCAACCACCGTCTCCGGGTGATCCCGATCGGGAAGTTCGCCATCACCATGAACGGGCCGGCCGAAGCCCCATACGTGAGCGGGATCCGGGTCTTCGTCGACGGCGAGAAGATCGGGCGGTACCCGACGTTTGCCCTATGGTATACCAAAGACCCGCTCTTCGACCCGAGGACCCGGGGCACCGCGCTGATCGACGAGATCATCGAGGCAGGGCGCGGGTTCCTCTCGCACGAGCGGGTGCGGGTGAAAGTGCCCCAGAAATGGCCCTGGAGATCTGCAATCTGCTCCATCTGCGGCGAGATGGTTCCTGACAACCTGCTCGTCGACGGAGCCTGCGCCGACTGCCGGTCCCAGTCCTACTACGAGAAGAAGACATACTGAAGAGATCCCTCCCGGGATGGAGGGCGCAGGGGGGGGCGTAACCCCATCGAGACTGAATGCACCACATGGAACTCTCCCCTATCGGGCTTGTGCACTCAAGCATCCGCTCACGCAGCGATATGCCGGTCCAGGGCGTCGACGCCGAGATTGAGATCTTCTCCGCGTACGCCGGGGCGCTCTCCGGCGTCGAGGAGAATTCGCACCTGATCCTGATCTGCTGGCTCCACGAGGCGGACCGGAGAGTCCTGAAGGCGGTGGCCCGGAAGGTCTCCTGCGACCTCCCGGAGAAGGGCGTCTTCTCCCTCCGCTCTCCGGCGCGGCCAAATCCCCTCTCCATATCGGTGGTGCGGTTGCTCGGCATGCGGGAGGAGCGGGTTCTTGCGCTCGCAAACGTCGACCTGATCGACGGGACGCCGGTGATCGACATCAAGCCCTACCAGACAGGATGGGACTGCGTCTTCTCCGCGACCGGCCACGACCGGACCGGGAAGATCCAGAAGATGGGCCCCGGCGAATACCGGGAGGGCCTCATCCGCGAGGCCGTGAACTACCATGGAGAACTCTGCCCCGGCGTGGCGGTCGCGGTGCGGGTCGCGGAGGCAGCAACGCGCATCCTCAAGTGCGACCTCTCGATGCCGCAGGTATCAGTCACGCTCGGCTCCGACCCCTGCGTCGCCGATGCACTCATCGGGATCACCAGCGCGCGCCCGGGAAACCGCCGCCTGGGGTGTTCGGGAGGAGACTGTTACGTCTTTGCCGGTCCCGGAGAAGAGGCGGTCTTCTGCCTCCGGCAGGGCCTGGAGAACGTCGACGCGATCCTCATGGGCAGTGAAGCGTCGCTCTTCGACTGCGATGTCCGCTCCCGGCACAGTCAATAAAAAATGGTTATTTTTTGACTGGAAGTAACGAATACGCATGTACCTGCCGGGAGGGGATAAGACCCCTCCATCCGGCACGCCACCGAGGAGACACAAGATGCCACGCCGATACCTGAATCTTACACCGCTTCCAGAAGCGCTCGCGGCTATGCGACGAGCGTTCCCCCCGCCGGACCATGCCGAGACCGTGCCGCTGCGCCTGGCTGTCGATAGGGTGACGGCTGAACCCCTGTACGCAGGCTACTCCGTCCCCGAGGTCGATATCGCGAAGTTCGACGGCTACGCGGTGAAGAGCGGCGATACCCTGGGAGCACAGGACCAGCGGCCGCTGCCAATCACGGACTGTGCTCGCATTAATACCGGCGAGCTGCTCCCTCCGTCATTTGACGCCGTCGTCATGGTCGAGGATACCTGGGACGACGACGGCATACCCTGGGTCAGGAAGTCCGCCGCGGCCTGGCAGAACGTCCGGCATGCCGGCGAGGATATTCGGGCCGGCGAACTCGTCCTCTCGAAAGGCCACCCGATCCGGCCGTTCGATCTCGGGGCGCTCGCGACCTACGGCATAACCCGGGTGCGCGTGCGATCGGTCCGGGTCGGCATCGTTCCGACGGGGAGCGATCTCGTGCCGCTCGGCGTAGCGCCCGAGCCCGGTCAGACGGTCGAGACGAACACCCTCATGGCGGAGGCCTACCTCACCCGGATGGGGGCGACCTGCCGCCGGTATGGTATCGTCCCCGACGACCCCGACCGGATCCAGGAGGCGGTGCAGGAGGCGGTCGCCGAGAACGACCTCGTCATCCTCTCAGCAGGTTCGTCGGCCGGCACACGGGACTTCTCCCGGGATGTCGTCGGCGCGCTCGGGGAGATCATCTTCCACGGCATCGCTGTCCGGCCGGGAAAACCTGTGCTGCTCGCAAGCGTCGACGGCAAACCGGTCCTCGGAATGCCGGGCTACCCGGTTGCCGCGCAGACCGTCCTCCGGGAGGTTGCCGGGGACCTGCTCGCGTGGTGGGGGCTCTCACCACTCCGGGGCGAGGAACTGGACGTCCGGCTGTCGCGGAGGCTGGCGTCCGATCTCGGATTTGACGAGTTCGTCCCGGTCTCGGTCGGGCGGGTGGACGGCACCTGCTTTGCGACCCCCCATCCCCGGGGGGGCGGCATCCAGATGGCGGTGGTCCGGGCGAACGGTTACATCCACATCCCGGCCGAGCGCGAGGGGATCGAGGCGGACGAGGAAGTGCGTGTCCGGCTCACCGTCCCGCCGGCCGAGATCGCCCGCACGCTCATCTGCGTCGGCCAGCGCGATCCAGCCCTGAGCGAGCTCAGAAACTGCCTCTCCGATACCGGTTACATGCTCCATTGCTGCAACGCATCGACGGTTGGAGCGGTGCTCGCTATACGGGCGAAGACCTGTCATGCCGCGTCAGTCTGTATCCCGGAGACCGAAGCGGCCTGGAACGACCAGGTGCTCCGGTACCTGCCGGAAGTCGACCTCCTGCGGGTGCAGGTAACCCGGACGGAACTCGGGGTTGTGTCGACCGCCGACCTGGATCCCGGCAGCGTAGCGTCGCTCAGGTTCATCAACCGCCCGAAAGGGTCGGCGGCGCGGGTCTTCCTCGACGCATGGCTGGACCGGCAGGGTATCGATCCCGGCCGCATCACCGGATACGAGCATGAGGTGCGGACGCCCGGTGCCGTCGCCACGGCTGTCAGCAACGGGTTTGCTGACGCAGGTGTCTGCCCGGCCCGCATGGCGCGGGAGGCGGGGCTCCGGTTCACCCCGCTCGGCTACGAGTCGTGTGAGCTCCTGATCCGGGAGGAACTTGCCGCGGACGAAGGCGTCGCAACCCTCATCCGGACCGCCCGGTCGCCGGAGTTTCAGGAGCGCCTCCGGTTGGCAGGCAGGTAGCGCCGGACACCGGGCGGGGTGGCCGCCTATCCCGCTCGGAGGGTTTCGGATACCCGTGCTTTGTTACACTAGACGTCGGACGAACTCCTCGGGCATCAAGGTGCGCTTTGCGGTCTCCTCGACCGAGATTCCGCTCTTAAGGAGTCTTCTCGCCACGCTCTCCATGGGTTCCCCGACTTCAACAATGTGCATGTCGGGATCGTACAGTCGGACGACTCGCTGCCCCCAGGGCTGCTCTCTTAACTCGTGCACATAGTTCACGGAGTCTATATCTCTCAGCCTTTCAAGGAAGGTATCCAGGTCTTCCTCTTCGAAGTAGAGTTCTGCATTATTGGATCCGGAAATGATATCGCTCTCGTCGACGGTTATCAGGTCCGCATAATGCGACCTCAGGTGTATGGCAAAACCCCCTTCAAAGAATACGTTTTCGCCGAGATCGCACCCCACCTTCTGGTCAAGCACCTCTTCGTAGAAGGTTTTTGAGACTTCCATGTCACGGACAACAATAAGCGGGCATACAAACTTCATGGTATCATCTCCTGCAAAACCTGTTTCGCCGGCCGCCGACGTTCAGGGCGCAGCCGTGCCGGAGCGACCCGTGAACTGCCTAACAGCCCTGAAGTCGCCGGCCACCTCGTTATATCCGTCGTGGATGGTCCTAGTGCTTAAGCCTTCCGTTATCAGCCCCGGCACAGTGTACTTTCGAAAAAAACATCTCCCTTTCAGCAAGACTATAATTCATGCCAGTTAGCGAGCAGACGCAGAACCAGATCATGGCGGTGCTCCGGCGGATGGCGGAGGCCACCGCAAAGAAGGATGTCGATGGCGTGGTAGCGCTCACCGACCCCGGTTTTCGGGCGTTCGGGACCGGCCCCGACGAAAAGGCGATCGGGAGGGAGGCCTACCGTCGGCACCTCGAACGCGACTTTTCGCAGGCGGAGGCGATATCGCTTGAGTTCTCCGACATCCATATCGGTGCCGAGGGGACGGTCGCGTGGGTCATGGCCGATATGGCGTACCATATCGTCGCCGACGGTGCCCCGCAGACCCTGAACGGGCGGCTGACAGCGGTGCTCCGGGGGACAGGCCATGCATGGGTCTTTGTCCAGATGCACTACTCTCTCCCGGCGTCGGACCAGGAGGCCGGGCAGTCGTATCCGACGGCGTAACTCCTTTTTCGGCCCGCTGCAAACTCTGTTCCGACCCTGGCGCTCGTCCCCGCCCGTGATGGGGCGGGTGCCGGATCCGGATTTTCCCGGGTTCATCCCGGGCACCGGACCGTGGCGGCTATCGCGCCGGGGGGTTTTGGGGACCGGGAGGGGGGCCTCTCCCTCCCCCCGAACGACGATATCCTCAAATTCCCCACCCCGCCCGGCCTCCGGCCTCCCTCCCGCCCCCCCTTCAGGGGCAGGGGCAGTGCGTGGCGATACCCGATGGAAATCCGTATCCGGGGGCACGAGCGTTCCAGACCCTGGTTCTGATACTGATACGTTTCATAAGATACGCCCATGATGCGCTGTTTCAGGCTGGACGGTAGACCGACCCATTTTTTGGTAGTGCTCCAGCAGAGAACTGATAATCGATCTCGGTGGATCCGACCGAAAATT
>ENA-UOOH01001931-UOOH01001931.1-fermentation-metagenome-genome-assembly--contig:-NODE-1931-length-19048-cov-5.664192_pt1 | contig 19048 bp, 20 predicted proteins | sample MGYA00245778_ERZ724025 | MGnify/ENA primary metagenome ERZ724025 (study PRJEB28704, sample SAMN03018313) | fermentation metagenome | biome: anthropogenic terrestrial biome; feature: soil; material... | reverse complement strand
TGACCAAGGCAGTTGTTGAAAACGGCTCCGATGTAGGTCCCTTTTCCCCCCTCCCGATACACCTCTGCGCCTCTGCGCGAGGCCTCCCCATCCGGATCCGAAGACCTTTTCGGACGGGCTCTATCTACAGGCCCCGGATCACTGCCCCTGGATAGTAACGCTGCAGGATATTCTTTGCAGACCACCCCTGCTTCGCGAGATTGCCGGCCCCGTTCTGGCAAAGCCCAATCCCATGCCCCCAGCCCCTGCCCTTGACCTGAAGCCTTCCACCGGTGACCTGCATCGAAAACCATGTACTTCGCAGTTTATCCACCCCCAAGGCGCTGCGGAATTGATGAGCCGTGATCTGTTTTCGCCCCGCGTCCGAAATCACCTCGATCTGCGCAGCCCGACCGGTAGAGGTCTTCGAAGAAACCCGCAGGCTGCGCACCGCTCCCCGCGCCGCCCCAATCCGCTGCATCGCCGCCTCGACCTCTCTCCAACTGTACCCCGCCTCCCACTGGAAGAAACGCGCATCCCGGCACCAGTTGCATCGAACCGCCCTCGGAAACGCCCCGGTCTCCGGGTAGATCGCACCCACTTCCTCTGTGTGCCCCCCGCAGGTCGAAGAGAAATAGGCAGGCAGAACCGCACCCTTATAAAAAAGGACCTTTCCCTGCGTTCGATTCACCGCCGTCCGCACCGCAGGCGTCTCCGCCCCGACTCCCCCATAGGCCAGGGTCACATTCGCCAGGATGTCATACGCCTTCTTGGCGTTCATCCGGATCCGATCCACGGCAAAGGATCGCGCCGCGATCGCTTGCGCCTCCAGCGCAGCCGCGGGCCAGCTCGCGGGAATCTCCCGCCCCACCATGCCGTAGAGGAACTCGTCCAGCTTCAACTCGTTGATGACCGAGAGACTGGAGGTGTCCACCGCTGTGGCCCGGATCGCCCCACGATAGCGATTCCCCTCCACCGAGAGAAAAGCACGGCTGTTTTGGGGAACGATCAAGACGCTCCTCAAACCTGTGCGCAATCCTCCTACCTTGATCGTACCATTCTCGCAGGTCAGGTGCGCGTCCAACCATCCGGCACGCGTGATCGATTGACGGGTATCCGGATTCACCAGCATGACCGTGCTCTCGTGCTTCACCGGGACATGCCGCCCCGACTTCACGATCAAGACTCGAATCTTGTCCGGCAGGTTCGGGGACCGTCCCATCGCATGCGCCGTTTGGGCGGGATCGAACCTCCAGGGTAATGCCGTTATCAGTAGGACCACGAATGGAAACAGGTTCCGAATGGAAAGAGCTCGTCCCCTCATGCGCTCGCTTTCTGCAATGTGCCACGTGGAACAGTAGGGAGCATCTCCCATATCACCATCTTCCCACGCAGTACGTTCCCTCCACATGTCCCGACTACATCCCACCGGCCCCCATCAATCGCCGTATCCGTGGGGATGCCCCTCATGCCAACGCCATGCCGTCTCCACGATCTCATCCAGCGACCGGTATCGGGGAACCCAGCCCAACTCCTCGCGGATCCGACTCGAATCCGCATACAACTTGGGAGGATCGCCCGCTCGACGCGGCCCCTCTGTGTACGGAACCTTCCGCCCCGAAATGCGCTCCACCGATTCGATCACCGCGCGCACACTGTGGCCCGATTCTGTCCCTAAATTGTAGAATAACCCGGCTCCGGGGGTCAGCTGACGCATCGCCAGGAGATGGGCATCGGCCAAGTCGTTCACGTGGATGTAGTCGCGGATCGCGGTCCCATCCGGCGTCGGATAGTCGGTGCCAAATATGGTCAGTCCCTCCCTGCGGCCCAGTGCAGCCTCGATGACCAGCGGGATCAGGTGGGTCTCCGGAGCGTGGTCTTCACCAAGATCCCCACGAGGATCGGCACCCGACGCGTTGAAGTATCGAAGACTCGCAAAGCCTAAGGGCGTGCTTCGCGCCAATGCGCGGAGGGCGTTTTCGATGTCCAGCTTCGTCTGGCCGTATGGGTTGATCGGACGCTGCGGCAGGTCCTCCGAAATGGGAAGCGACTCGGGGACCCCAAACGTCGCGCAGGTCGAAGAGAAGACAAACCGGTGAATCCCCGCCCGTAACATCTCCTCCAAAAGCAGCAACGTGTTCACCACGTTGTTCCGATAGTACTTCATCGGGCGCTCCACCGATTCACCCACATACGCAAATGCAGCAAAGTGCATCACCACATCCGGTCGGTGCGTGGCAAATATCTCACGTACCCACGGTTGATCGCCAAGATCACCTTCGAAAAATGGGACCGCTGGATTCAATGCGCCCCTGTGACCGTTGGAAAGATTGTCCATCACCATCGGCTCGTCACCCATCTCCAAAAGCCGACGGACACAATGACTCCCGATATAGCCCGCTCCTCCCACTACCAGTACTTTCATCGATTCCTCGCTCCTTGCTGCACAACCCAAGGGCGCCACCACGCCCAATCGCAGCGCCACCCTCGAACCATTTTTCCCGGTTGCCAAACCGTATCGCGATCCTTGGGCGGGCCTCGTCGGAACAAGCTAGTCGCCTCCCTCCAGCCTGCCCCCCATTTCCATCCGGAGAGCCTCCCGCAGAGGGCGCGGTGGCGTTTTCGATCTGGCCATGGAAATGGGTAGGTCCAATGCTGTGGTCCAAACTATTTTTTGGAGAATATCCCTACTAACTGACCAAAGCAGTCGCAGAAAGCAGCTCCGATGTTTCTGCATTCCCCCATCTCTATAATCCTCTGCGATCTCTGCGCCCTCTGCGATCTCTGCGGGAGTCCTCCCCATCCGGACCCGGAGCCCGCCCGAAATGGTAGCCGCTTTCCCAACCTGATCTCCCCATTCCCATCCGGAGAGCCCCCCGCAGAGGGCGCGGTGGCGTTTTCGATCTGGCCATGGAAATGGGTAGGTCCAATGTTATGGTCCATCCAACATTTCTTTGGAGAAGATTGCTAGAGGGTATCCGAAAAGGTCTATGGTGAAGCAAGATCGGGGTCGGGGTCGCTATCGGTCTCGGTATCGAAAGAACGCGGGATGGGATTCGGACCTGAGAAACCGGGTACCGCAACCGTATTGTTGCGGTTATGTCACAACTCGGCAGCGAAGTTTGAGCGGTCCATGAGGGCCAGGTGCCAACCAGAACGGGAATCGATTCCGATCCCGATTCCGACCCCGACCCCGATTCAGGCAATGATTGGACTGATCGGCCACGATTGCCTGGAGGCAACGCATGAAGGAGCGTACCTTTTCGGACGACCTTGAGCTAATGGTTGCCCTGCGTGTTCTGGGGGGGGCGGTCGGCCAGCAGGCTCGGCACGAGCAGGCTCAGGAGGAGACCGAGGCCGGAGAGGATTGCGGCCTGTCCCAGAGCGAATCGCAATGTGACCACGAAGACAGGCAGTGCCAGGGCGACCATGACTGCGAAGGGGGTGGGGTCCAACAATCCGCGCGGGGGAATGGGGAGGCCCTGAGGGAACAGGAGGGCGCCCAGAAGCAGCACAAAAAAGAGCCAGAGTGTATGGCTGAGGAGGAAGGCGGGGGGGCAGTTTGCCAGGATCAATTCCCCGTTCCAGCGAACGAACCCGGGCCATTGGGTCATAGCGGGGAGTGTGCCGGCCAGAAGCAGGGTATTCAGCAGGCACGTGACCAGTGAGAGTCCGAGCCATGTGTTTCGGGTGAGGGGTTTGCGGCTGATGATCCAGAGGAGCTGCCATTGGCAGAACGCGAGGATGGCGAGCCAGATTGCCCCGGCGATGAGCATGGGGGTGACTGGGGAACCGGGGGCGAAACGGATGGCACCGAAGGGCGCGCCGCAGGCGTAGGAGAGCCCCCAGCCGGCGAGTTCCCAGGTGCAGATCCACGCCAGGATTCCGAGAGGGTGTCGGTGACGCGAAAGGCGGATTGCGGAGAGTGCGGTGGCTGCCCATGCGCAGGCGAGCAGGGCGACGATAAGGACTGGATACACCGGGAGTGGCGGGGGCGGGAGTTCGGCGTTGAGCAGGAGGAGTGTCTGACTGCCGCAGAGGAGGAACATCGTGAAGAACAGGCCGATATTGATCCGTTTGTAGCGTGCGACGGTGGGATGGGTCGTTGGATTCGGGCCGGTCATGAGAGTGCCTGTTCGAAGCGGTCCCAGGTCTGAGCGGTCCATTGGTCCAGGATGTTGCGGGCGCCTGCCTGGAGCAGTTCCTCGTGGCTATAGGCGGTTGGCATTGCGAAGACGGGCAGGCCGGCCGCGCAAGCGCTCCGGATGCCGCTCGGTGCGTCCTCGACAACGAGGATCCTGTTCAGGGGGATCGGTCGCCGCTCGTCCCCGACGAGCTTCTCGGCGGCCTTTTGATAAGGCTCGGGATGCGGCTTGCCGAATTCGCAGTCATCGAGAGCGATCAGGATCGGGAGTTGGGCCTCGAGTTGATACTTTTGGAGGTTGGCGTCGATCTCCTCCCTTCGGCTGCCGCTGACGATTCCGAGGGTGGCGTGTGCGGGAGCGGCTGCGAGGAAATCCAGGAAGCCGGGGGCGAGGGTGTCCTGTTCCAGGATGATCCTCAGGAAGTACTCGGTTTTTTTGGCCATGTAGCGACGGATCGCGGCATGGTCATGGATTTGTTTACGTTGAGAGAAGATATGGATCATCACCTCGGTTTCGCCGACTCCGGCGTATCGCTCGAAGTATTCGGGATGCGAGATGTGGGGGAGGTTCATCTCCTCGAGCAGGAGGTTGAGGGCTTGCCGATGGAGGTCCTCGGTGATGGCGACCACGCCGTCATAGTCGAGGAGGATCCCGAGGGGAGGTTGGGTGGAGGAGGGATGGGTCATTGCGGGGAATAGGGTTCAGGGGCTGATGTCGAACTACGTTGACCGAGCATTCTGCGCGGCGAAGTGGGACCGAAAGTCTTCCAGTACACAAAGAGGGCGATTCCCAGGAGAAAGAGGTCGAACACGATATGGAACCCCATGGAGTCGAAGAATCGAGCCAGGCCTTCCGGTTGGTCTTTCACGGAAAAGCATCCGCAATTGGTGATATCGAGTCCGCGAATGGCGGCCTGCCCGATCAGGACGAGGAAGGCGAGCATGAGGCCGGCGGTGAGGATCAATGCGCCCTGGAGAGCGAAGCCGGTGAGGAGAAGAAATCCGAGCAGGAGTTCGAGCACTGGGATGGTCAGGGTGACGAGCACCAGGGGCCAGCCTTCCAACCAGGGGATTTGATACCGCTCGATAAAGGATCGGAACTGGCGAGGGAAGAGGAGTTTATCTTTACATGCCGCGAACCAGATGGCGGCCAGAAAGGCGCGCTGGATCCAGAGGCCGATGGGTGAGGACAGGGCGAGATTGAGCCAGTGCATGATGCCGGAGCGACGTTTCATGGGATTTCGACCTCCCTTCCCTGTTCGACCCAGCCTTCGAACCCTCCGACCAGTACGAACACGTTCGTGTAACCCATCGAGTAGAGCTCGGAAGCGAGTTCGTGGCTCAGCGAGCAGTCTCCGCCTTCGCAGTAGCAGACGATCGGCTGTTCGGGAAAGAGGAGTCGGGCGCTGACGGCGGGGTAATACGCCTCGAATTGTGTGAAGGGGAAATTGACGGCACCGGGAATGTAGCCGCCGGCGTAATCTTCGGGATTCCGGGAGTCGAGCAAGAGTGTGATGCCGTCGTCGGCCATCGCCGTGAGTTCATCTGCGGTGATGTCTTTGGCGTGGCGTGTCGGGGGGGCGGCAGAGGTTGAAGGCTTTGCGGATTGCGTGGTACCGGGGGTAGAGCCTTCGGCAAGGGTGGAATCCGCGCCTTCGGTCCCGGTGAATTCCGCTGGGATCTTGGGTTTTGGCTTCAAGGGGAGTTCTCTGGTACTATTGAAGGCAAGCGCAAGGACAAGGCTTGCCACGAGAATCCCGACCGATTGAGTCAGACCGCGGGTCAGATTGGCCTGGGCGTGCCGAAACGGGGTGGTGGCTGGGTTTGTGAACATGCGTTTACCCTAGGGCATGGTTGGGCTGTGTTGGGCGAACCGCGAACGGCCTTGCTGCCGGTCGCCGGAGTATCCCGCACTATAGCGGAAGGTTCGTGGTCAGGCTATGGGGGATTGCAGGGATCTGGCGGACGGCCCTCTATTCGCGCATTGTTTGAAGATCGACAAGTCATGAAGAGTGCATTCTGGGACAAATTGATTCAGCGTTTGGACCGGTTGGATCCGGGGAACCTGCAGACTTTCGTCGAGCGTCTGGCGCGGGAGCGGGGGTTCTTGGAGACCCTGTTCCAATCGATCCAGGAAGGGATTGTGGTCGTGGACGGGGTGGGTGCGATCCGCTATTCGAATCGTGCCGCCCAGGACCTGGTTGGAATCGTGCCTGAAGCCGCGCAGAACGGGCATCCGATTGAGCGCTATCTCCCGGACGTCGGCTGGTCGGATATCCTCGGTCCGGAACGTCCGTCGTCGGCAGGGGTCTTGGCACGGGAGCTCGAGGTCTTTTATCCCCGACACCGTTTTCTATCGTTTTACGTGCTGCCCATGGATGTGGCGAGTCCGAACCTCGACGAGGCGAGCGAAGTTTTGCCGCCGATGGCGTTGGCGCTGATCATTCGGGACGTGACCGATATGCGCCGGCAGACGGAGGATGCGATTCAGCGTGAGAGTCTTTCGGCATTGACCTTGCTGAGTGCGGGCGTGGCCCATGAGTTGGGAAATCCGTTGAACTCGCTCAACATCCACCTACAGCTGATGCGTCGGGAATTGGCGGATGTGCCGCAGCCGAACCGTGCTGATTTGGAGGATTTGGTGCAGGTAGCGATCGACAATGTCCGGCGCCTGGATCAGATCATCTCCCGTTTCCTGAAGGCGGTTCGTCCTACGGCGCCCCAACTTCAGGAATCGCACATTGCCGTGATCATCGGTGAGGTGTTGGAGTTTCTGAGCCGGGAGCTGCATGATCGCGGGATCGTCATCGAACAGGCGATTGATCCGGAGGTGCCGCGGATGATGTTGGATTCCGACCAGATCAAGCAAGCCCTGTTCAACCTGGTCCGCAACGCGCTTCAGGCGATGCCGCATGGCGGGCGATTGGGGATTCGCCTCCAATGGGACGAGGCCAGATCGAGGGTGGTATTGGGGATTTCCGACAACGGAACCGGCATTCCCAAGGACCACATGAGCCGCCTGTTCGATCCGTATTGGACGAGCAAGCCGGAGGGGACGGGGTTGGGATTGATGATCGTACACCGCATTGTGACTGAGCATGGTGGTGAGATCGAGGTCCACAGTGTGGAGGGGCAGGGGACGGAGTTCCGGATCTTTCTACCCACGCAAATCGTCCGGATGCGGATGCTGAAATCGGGCGTCCGCGAGTCGAATGGGTTAGGGAACAGCGAAGGGAATCCTTCCGAGGGAGCGTTGGATGACCAATCATGAACCAGAGCCTCCGGTTTCTCCGAAGTTCATAGTCCTGATTGTGGACGATGAGCGGGACACTCGAGAGGGTTTGAAGCGGGCATTACGGAGTCGCTATGAGGTGCGGACGGCGGAGTCCGCCGAGCGTGCCTTGGAGATTGTGGAAGCGGAGGCGATTGACGTCGTACTGACCGACCTGCGCATGCCGGGCATTGGCGGGATGGATTTCCTGGCGATGCTGATGGGCCGGGACGACGCTCCGGTGTGTGTCATGCTGACCGCTTACGGCTCTGTAGAGACCGCCGTTGAGGCGATGAAGCGGGGGGCCTACGACTATCTCACCAAGCCGGTCGATCTGGATCGGTTGGATGTCGTCCTGGACCGGGCACTGGGTTCACGGCGGTTGGAGCGGGAGAACCGCAACCTCCGCTATCAGCTGAACCAGGAGGTCGGTCTGCAGAAGATCATCGGGCGGTCTCCAGAGATGCAGAAGGTATTCGACCTGATTCGTGCGGTCGCTCCCTCCCGAGCGTCGGTCCTGATCGAGGGCGAGAGTGGGACAGGCAAGGAGTTGGTGGCTCATGCGGTGCATCAATTGAGCATGCGTTCCAGCGGCCCATACATTGCGGTCCACTGCGCGGCTCTGACTCCCTCGCTTTTGGAGAGCGAGCTGTTTGGGCATGAGAAGGGAGCCTTCACCGGCGCGTACGATCGTCGAAAGGGGCGATTTGAGATGGCCGATGGCGGGACGCTATTCCTGGACGAGATCGGGGAGATCGACGCGGGGATTCAGGTGAAGATCCTGCGGGTCCTGGAGGAGCGTTCCTTCGAGAGAGTGGGGGGGCAGGCCACGATCGAGGTCGACGTGCGATTGGTGACGGCGACCAATCGTGAACTCGAGGCCCAGGTCCAAGCTGGCGATTTTCGGGAGGACCTATTCTACCGCCTGAACGTGGTTCGGATCCGTGTCCCGCCTCTGCGCGAGCGCAAGGGAGATTTGCCCCTTTTAATTCAACACTTTCTGCGGCACTTTTGTCAGGAGAATGGCAAGGAATGTGACGGGCTCACCCCGGAGGCGATGGAGATCCTGCATGGATATCCGTGGCCGGGGAATGTCCGACAGCTCCGGAACTGCATTGAGCACATGGTTGTGCTTGGGCGGACGCCCCTGCTCGGGGTGGAGAGCATTCCGGAGGATATTCGAAAAGAGGTGAGGCCCCCCCTGGATCCGTCCGAATCGGGGACTCTGGATGGTGGGGATGCCTCAGACGAACGGGGTGCAGCGGAGGCGATCGGGTCTCCGGACGGCGTGGTCAGTCTGGATCAGGCCGAGCGTGATCTGATCATGAAGGCGCTGGAGGAAACCGGCGGCAACCGCACAGCGGCCGCGCGCAAGCTGGGGATCAGCCGCCGAACGCTGCATCGAAAACTGAAGGCCTATGAGATGGAAGGCGTTGAAGGATGAAACGACAGTTGATGTTCGAAACACCCACGTACAGGAACCTGCGACTATGGAGTGGCGCTTTGGGTCTGGTGGTTCTCTCGTTGATGGCGATTGCCACACACGACCTTTTCGCCCAGGCGCCGACGGCCGTTCCGGACATCCAGTTCGAGGCCAAGGTATATGATTTTGGCGAGGCCCAACCCAACCTGACCGTCAATCACACCTATCGTTTCAAGAACGTAGGTCAGGCGCCGCTCAAGGTCCTCAAGGTGACGAGCAGCTGTGGCTGCACGGCGACGGGGTTAAGTAAGGATGAGCTCCTGCCTGGCGAGGAGGGCGAAATCTCGGTTGCCCTGACGGTCCCGAGCATGCGTGGTGCGACCACGAAGAGTGTCTACGTCGAAACGAACGATCCCGACGAGCCGAGGAGTGTGCTTTCGATCAAGGGCAAGGTGGTCACGGAGTGGGTCTTCGACCCGTCCGAGCGGATCACCTTCGGACGAGTCTCCAGTGAAGAGGTACAGGAGCGCCGTCTAAAGGTCTATCCTCATCAGAACCGGGCGTTGGATATTACGGATGTCCGGGTGGAAGCGCCCGATTTCGATGTGAGCTTTGACAAGGTGTCGGATGAGCCGGTCTGGGAGCTGGTGGTCAAGACCAAGCCGAGTGCAGGCTTGGGGACCAAGAAGGGATCGGTCTTTCTGACGACCACTTCGGAGCGGGTTCCGGAGGCGGAAATTGGGATTCTGGCCTTTGTCACGGGCAGGATTGGGGTGACACCGGAGCAATTGGTCATCCGTCCGCGGACGGCGGGCAGCATCAACGGCTATCTTTTCGTCCGCAGTTACGAAAACAAGCCGCTGAATGTGACCAAGGCGGAGTCGACGATTGCCGGTGCGAAATTGGAAATGTCGCCCTTGAGCAACGGCACCATCTGGCGGGTGATGCTCTCCCTGGAGGACCCCCCCGAAAGAAACCCGCTGTCGGGGGTTGTGACCATCACCACGAGTGATACCAACCCGCGTTATTCCAAGTTTGAAATCCCGGTCACCATCTATCCCCCGCTCGCCTCGCAGGCTGCTGCGATCAGGCCTGGGGTGACCCGCCCGTCTGCGGCGAGTGCGAATGTGCAGTCGGCCTCCCAGCCGGTGCGCATTCCTTTGCCGCCTGCGGGGGAGCAGGGAAGTGGGACGCTGCCTCCGCTGCCGCCGACTTCTCTGGATCGATGAGTGTAGGCGGAGGGGTGGGTGGGGTTGTGCTCAAAAAACCGAGACGTCTGAAGCCGGGCGACCGAATCGTGCTTGCGTCGCCGAGCAAGGCGCCGGAGCCGGCTGCGGTTGAAAAGGCCGCCTGCCGGCTTCGGGCGTTGGGCTATGAGGTTGTTGTGCCGGACGACCTCTGTTTGCGCAGGGGATACCTTGCCGGGTCCGACCGGGCCAGGGCCGAACGTCTGAACGGGGCCTTGCTGGACGAGGAGACGGCATGTTTGCTTTGCATGGCCGGTGGGTATGGCGCGATGCGGCTGCTGCCGTTTTTGGACTGGGACCGACTTGCGGCTCGCCGGATTCCGCCTGCCATTGTGGGGTTCAGCGATATCACCGCGCTGCACATTGCTTTGAACCGCCGGTTGGGTTGGGTGACCTATCACGGTCCCATGGGGATGACGATGTGGGGAGGCGATGAGCCGCCGGCGCCGGCGCTTGCGGAGCAATTCTGGGCATCGCTCGGGGCTCTGGTGCCGGGCGGAACCTCGGTTTTTTGGCCATTGCCTTTTATGGAGCATCCGGTACCTGTCCCGTTGGCCCCCGGAGTTGCGGAAGGCCGATTGTGCGGGGGGAATCTGGCCCTGGTGACCGCCTTAATGGGGACGCCATGGGAGATCGACACCCGCGGTACGATCCTCTTTCTGGAGGATGTCGGCGAGGAGCCGTACCGCGTGGACCGTATGCTTTGTGAATTGGCCCTAGCGGGTAAGTTGGAGGTATGCGCCGGCATCCTGCTCGGCGGTTGGACCCATTGCCACGCGGAGACTCCGAATGCGAGCCTGCGGTTGGAGGAAGTCTTTGAAGACTATTTTGTCGGCCTGGGTATCCCGGTCTTGAGCGGCTGGCCATCGGGGCATCTGCCCAACCAACTCACGCTGCCGTTGGGTGTGAGGGTGCGAATCGACACCGGTGCGGGGCCTGAGGGATTGCTGTCGCTGCTGGAGACACCATGGCAGGAAGCGTGAGCCTTGAAGGAGTGAATTCAGCGGCCTTGAAGGGCAGCCCCGGGTGCTCGTCCAACGTGGACGGCCACGATTCCTCCGGAGAGGTTGGTCCAATGGACATCCTGCAAGCCACCGGCTTCGAAAGCGGAAGCGAGGGAGGGTTGATCAGGGAAGGCCGTGATCGACTCCGCGAGGTACCGATAGGCACCTGGTTCTCCGCTGATCCACCCGCCGACCCGAGGCAGGACATGGTGCAGGTAAAACGGGTATAGGTATTTCAGGGGGAAGCTATTGGTCTTGGAGAATTCAAGGCTGAAAAAGGTCCCGCCGGGGCGCAGCACGCGGATGACTTCCCGGATGGCGTTGGGGATGGACTCCACGTTGCGGATCCCGAACCCGACCATGGCGACATCGAATGCGTGATCCGGAAACGGCATGTTCTCGATATCGCCTGCAAGGAAGGCGAGGTGGTGAGCATGCCCCCGTTTCTCGGCCTTGGACCGGGCCTGTGACAGCATACCTTCGGCCAGGTCGATGCCGACGCATCGGGTCGCCTCGGGGACGGCGGGCAGGACACTGAGCGCGAGGTCGCCGCTGCCGCAACAGAGATCGAGGACCGTGCAGGGGTGCAGCTTGGCAATCTGGAGGGAGACGTACCTACGCCAGCGACGATCGATGCCGAGACTGAGCACCCGGTTGCCGAGGTCGTAGCGGCCTGAGATGCTTTCGAACATGGCACGAATTTGGCGTCGCGGAGGCATCGATTCAGCTCGCAATTGGCGTTATGGCTAAGGTTGTGGGGAGCGGGGACGCAGAGACAGCAGCGGAGACTCAGGTCTCGGTACGTCCGACGATTTCCCGGCCACCGACGATTTCAATGCCGCCGTCTTCATCCATCATCAGGCGCGGCGCCGAGCGGCTGCTGTCGAAATACCGGTCAACGATCTTGTGGTGCATGGGATCGTAGACCGAGCAGCGATGGGTCCGCGGTGCGACACGGTGCAGGATCCAGAGGCGACTGTCTTTGTCGATCCGTATGGAAGGCTGGTCGGAGGAGACGAGCATTCCCAGGTTATAGACCCCGTAGATCAATTGATTCTCTTCGTCGTCGACCCGCAGGAAGAGGCGCATATAGCGACCACGCACCTGTTTCATGAGGCGGTAGTGGCGCTTCTCGCTCTTACCGGCGCTGGTGAATCCGATCTTCTGGGACCAGATGGTCTGTCCCGGGCTGATATCGAAGGAGACGTAGGGACTGGTGAATTCCTCGCCTGGACCGAGATTGACGACGGCCTGAACGAAATAGGTTCCGGGTTCACGCGCGGCGAAGAAGCGTGAGACATTGATATCGACCACGGCCTGGCGGCCTGCAGGGATGTCGAGAACAGGGGACTTCATAGCTTCGGCTGTAGCCGGGACGAGGGTGCCCTCCTCGGTGGTGACGCGCAGGCGCAGCCAATCGGTGTGCGGCTCTTGGCCCAATGCGAGGAGAGTGCCGGTGAAGTTTTCTATTTCCAGGCGAACCGGTACCGGCTCATAGGCGAGGAAAAACTTCTCGGTACCTGTGAGGTTGAGGCGCAGCTGTGCCTGCGCGGTCACGGCGCCGAGGCAGATCCAAACCAAGAGCATTGACGGTCGAATCCATCGATGAAAGCGGGTTGTGTGGGTCATGGGTATATCTCTTAAGAGGATAGGAGGTGGACGGAGCGAATCCGGGGTTGAAAAGGAGTTTTTTATGGTATCGCCTGGAATCCAGCGGCTGTAAAGTATCGGTTCAGGCCATCGAAATCGGGATCGCCATCGAAATCGGGATCGCCATCGAAATCGAAATCGAAATCGAAATCGAAATCGAAATCGAAATCGGGATCGAAATCGAAATCGGGATCGGGATCGGGATCGCGATCGCGATCGCGATCCTCGCCCCATCCTTTTCCCGGGAGACGGGCGGGCTGAGGTCCACCGGCCCTCGATCGGTTCCGTCGCCTGGGCGGTCGAGAGGACCGCTGGATGGAGGGGCGATCATCGTCTCGCACGGGATGAACAGCGGTGCGCCAGCCGATCGATTCCGATTTCGTCGCGGAGGAACTGAGGCCCCCCAACCAAGTGTTTTATACGGCGCGTGACAACTCGCCTGAACGCGGTCGTTCGGGAGTCATGAATCGGCTGGATAAATATGGCGGCCTGCCTTGACAGGCATCGGTCGGTCCCCTAAGATGTAGCGCGTGAGCCAAAGTGGCGGAACTGGCAGACGCGCTGCGTTCAGGGCGCAGTTCCCGCAAGGGAGTGGGGGTTCGAATCCCCCCTTTGGCACCATCATCGTAAGCAGGGTTATCCGCCTCGGCGGGTAACCCTTGATTTTTTCAACCGGACGGGTCTGTAGTCATGAGTTCATCGATGCCCCATCCTGATGAGGTTCAAATCCCACCTGACCTTCAGGCCTCGCTCCTTTGTGACGACGTGCGGCGTGAGCAGAACGGGAAATTCATGCTCATCGGGCTTTTCGACGCGATCGCAACACGCACCTTCCCGGTTGTCCATCCACGGATGTTCGTAGTCAACCGTTGGTGTGGCGGTGTGGGGCGGTTTTCTCAGCGAACGAAGATCTTCAGGCCGGACCAGGTCACGGCCTTGGCGGAGACGCGGGAGTTCAGTTTTTTGCTTCAGCACGAGCACGCCAACGTGACGAACATCGAATGTTTCGTGAACCTCCGCTTCGAGGAGCCGGGCACCTACTGGGTGGAGACGCTGCTCGATGGCGATCTCAAATTGCGCTACCCGCTTCGTGTGGCTGAGATCAAGAACCCCGCCAAGCCATGACGCACCGCGCTGATCGGCCACGGGGATGGGTTGTCGTTACGATGCTGGTGGTGGCGGTGCTTGCCCTCAGTTCGGCGGCCCTTTTCATTCGCTGGTTGGAAGAGGTGCCATCGGTTTCGATCGCCGCGTGGCGGATGGGGTTGGCCAGTCTCATGGTTGGCGGGGTAACGGGCCGTCGGCTGGAGATGCGGCCATGGCAACAGGGGCGCGCCCACGCCTTCCTATTCGCCTTGTTGGCGGCCTGTTTTCTGGCCTTGCACTTCTTCAGCTGGATCGCGTCGCTGAAGCTGACGAGCGTGGCGAACTCATCGATGCTGGTTGCCACCAGCCCCCTGTTCGTAGCGCTCGGGTCGGCCATTTTTCTCCGAGAGCGCCCTTCGACGAGCACCTGGATCGGGCTTTGTGCCGCGATCGTGGGTGCATCCGTGCTCGCGCTGGGGGGTGGCGGCGTGGAGGGATTGCGCTCCGGCCGACTGAGCGGGGACTTGCTCGCCTTGCTCGGGGCGGTGATGGCGGCCGGCTATCTCCTGTGTGGTCGCAGGGTTGCGGGGGTATGGCCCACCCGCGTGTACCTGTTTTGGGTCTATGCGCCCGCCTTTATCATCCTGCTTGTCTTGGCGATGGCGACCCACGCGAAACTTGTGGGGTGGAGTCCGCGCGCCTATTTCTTTCTGTTGTGCATTGCGTTGGGGCCGCAGGCCATTGGGCATTCCACGCTGAACTGGGCGTTGCGGCACTTTCCGGCCACGACGGTCTCGTTGGTTACACTGGCTGAACCGATCGGGGCGGCACTTTTGGCGTGGGCCTTCCTGGCGGAGCGCCCTGGGCTGCACCAGGTGATTGGTGGTGGGATTCTGCTCAGTGGATTGTACTGGGCGTCGCTTCACCGCAGGGCGGAGCGTCGTCGCGCGATGGACTCCGGCACAGGCGCCGGCGACTCGACGCAACCGACTTCAAACCAGAAGGTTCGGAACCTTTCACTGGGTGGGTAAAATGGCCTGGACGCGAATTGACCGGCTTCTTTACTGCTGCTACGGTTCCGTTCCACGAACGGGAGATTCGTTGGGAATTAAGGAGCCGGTGAATGCCTCGCCTCGGTCGGCGCTCGGACCAAGTCGGAGGAGTGGCGATTCCGGGTTCCGAGTCGAGGACTATTACTGGCGAGATCGGCCTTCTTGTTTCACCCTCCCGTGTGCATGGTGGTGCCGGCTCGCTCGAGGTTGAAAGAAAGAATCATGGCTGAACGTCCACTTCGCATTCTATCCGGCATCCAGCCGACGGGCTCCCCGCATCTCGGGAACTATTTCGGGATGATGAAGCCGGCCATTGAGCTGCAGGAAAAGGGAGAGGCCTTTTATTTCATCGCAGACTTTCATGCGTTGACCAGCATTCAGGACCGAACGCTCCTGCGTGAAAATTCGAAACGAATGGCCCTGGATTTTCTGGCATGCGGGCTAGACCCGGAAAAGGCCGTGTTTTTTCGCCAGAGTGATGTCCCTGAGGTGACGGAGCTTGCCTGGATTCTGTCGACCCTTGCGCCGCTCGGTCTCTTGGAGCGTTGTCATTCCTATAAGGACAAGGTCGCCAAGGGGATGACACCGAATACCGGATTGTTCACGTATCCGCTTTTGATGGCGGCCGACATCTTGATTTACGATTCCCACGTCGTGCCGGTTGGAAAGGACCAGAAACAGCATGTCGAAGTGACCCGCGACCTGGCGCAGCGTTTCAATCGAATCTTCGGGGAGAGCCTCGTGATTCCGGAGCCGCTGATTCGGGAGGACACCGCGGTGGTGCCGGGGTTGGACGGCCAGAAGATGAGCAAGTCCTACGACAACACGATCATGCTGTTCGAGTCGCCCGCACAGCAGCGCAAGAAGGTGATGCGGATCGTGACCGACTCCACCCCGGTGGAGGGCGCGAAGGATCCGGACAAGTGTAATGTGTTTGCGCTCTACAAGCTCTTCGCAGAGCCGGTAGAGATTGAAGAGCTTGCGGCGCGGTATCGAGCGGGTGGGATGGGATACGGCGAGGCGAAAAAGTTGCTGAACGAAAAGCTCCAGCGCTATTTTGAGCCGATGCGCGCCCGGAGGGAGGAGCTTGCGGCGAATCCGAAACAAATCGAGGATATCCTTGAAGAGGGCGGTCGCCGTGCCCGATTGATCGCCCGTCGCACGCTGGACAGAGTCCGCAGCCAGATTGGTCTTGCTTAAACTGGTAAGGCGTCCATGGCCGAAGATCCGTATAGAGTGCATCTGCCGGTATTTGAGGGCCCCCTCGATCTATTGCTCCATTTGATCCGCAAGAACGAGGTCGATATCCAGGATGTGCGGCTGGAGGAGGTAACCCAGCAGTATCTCGACTACCTCGATCTGATGGAGCGCCTGGATCTCGACATCGCGGGTGAGTTTCTGGTGATGGCCTCGACCCTGCTGCTGATCAAGAGCAGATCGCTATTACCCCGGGATGTGGACAGACTTTCCGATGCGGAATTGGGAGAAGAGGACGATCCTCGTCTGGACCTGATTCGGCAGCTGATGGAATACCGACAATTCCGGGATGCAGCGGAACGGCTTGGTGGGTTGCAGAGCGATCGTGCGCAGACGGTGGTTCGTTCGGCTGACGATCTGGGGGCGATTGAGGGCGCGTGGCAGCCGCGTCCTTTGAATCAGATCACGCTTTTCGACCTGATGGAGGCGTTCCGACGGGTGTTGGATACCGCGGAATCGCGGGACACCTCGCGGGAGATTGGGTTGCCCCGGTATACGATCAGGGATCGAATCGATCACATCCTCCATCGTCTGAGTCATGGCCCTCGAATGGCCTTTCACGAGCTTTTCCAGGGGACTGCCACCCGGGAGGAGATGGTCGTTTCTTTTCTCGCCCTTCTGGAGTTGATTCGGCTACAGAAGGTCGCTTACGTGCAGGATCGGGCGTTCGGGGAGATCTGGATCGAGCCCCGTGTTCCTGATGCGAACGATGCCCGCCAGGCCGAGATCGAACAGGATGGGGACGAACTAGATGGATGACGGACGTGCCGATGGGATGGCCGCCGAACGTGAGGCCCAGTTCGCATCCGGGCAGCCAGGATCGGGGGGAACTCCGATGGCCGAACCGGAGGTGTCGGCTGTCCTTGAAGCGCTGTTGTTTGCGGCACCGAAACCGCTCAGTCTTCAGGAGATCCGCAAGGCCTTACAGGAGGCGGTGGAGGAACATTTGGAAGGGGACGCAGCCACGGACGAAGATGATGCCGTCGAAGCGGCTCCTTCGACGATCCCGGATTGGGCGATGGCCTTGGCGGCCATCTCGAAGGAGGATCTGCGACATCGGCTCGAAGAGTTGGCCCGCGCTTACCGGCTGGACCTAAGGCGGGGGTTTCAGCTGGTGGAGGTGGCTGAGGGGTTTCAGCTCGTGACCAAGCCGGCGATGGCCATTTGGCTTCAGGCACTGCTCGAGGATCGCAAGAAGGGGCTCCTGACCAGGGCCGCGCTGGAAACGCTGGCGATCATTGCTTATCGGCAACCGGTGACGCGTGCCGATGTCGAGGAGGTCCGCGGGGTGAGCGTCGACGGTGTGATGCGCACGCTGCTCGAAAAAGGGTTGATTCGGATTCTCGGCAAGAGCGACTTGCCGGGGCGACCGATGCTCTACGAGACCGGTCCTCTATTTTTAGAACATTTTGGATTGCGATCTGTCCAGGATCTCCCTGCCTACATGGAGTTGAGTCGGGCGGCGGTTCGAACGGAGAGCAAGGCAGCGGAATGGATGGGCAACGAAGCTTCCACCGGGAAAGAGGAGGAGGGGCGAGATGAATCTTGATTCCTACAGGCAAGAAATCGATCAGATTGACGATCAGATCATACAGCTGCTCAACCGGCGGCTTCGTGCGGCAAATGAGATCGGTCAAATCAAGACGGTTCAGGGGCAGGAGATCTACTCTCCCGAGCGTGAGAAGAAGCTCATCCAGCGATTGGACGCCTTGAATTCCGGTCCTTTGAGTACGGCGACCATCCGAGCGATCTATCGGGAGATCATGTCGGCCGCACTGGCGCTGGAAAAGAACTTGAAGATCGCCTTTCTCGGCCCGGAGGCGACCTTTTGTCACCAGGCATCGCTGTTGAAATTCGGAAGCAGCCTCGATTATCTGCCTTTGGCCAACATCGCGGATGTCTTTGCCGAAGTGGAGAAGGGCAATGCGGACTATGGGGTGGTTCCGGTGGAGAACTCGACCGAGGGTGTGGTGACTTACACCTTGGATATGTTCATTCTCTCGGAGCTGAAGATCTGTGCGGAGCTCTATCTGCCGATCGAGTTGGATGTCATGTCGGCCCCGAACGCGAATTGGCCGCCCCAGCGGGTCCTGTCGCACCCTCAGGTATTTGGTCAATGCAAGGAGTGGCTCCTTCGAAACCTACCGAACGCGGAACGGATCGAGCTGTCGAGCACGACCCGTGCCGCTCAATTGGCATTGGATGATCCCGATGCCGTGGCGATTGCGAGTCGCATTGCCGCCCAATTATACGGACTGACGATTCGGGAGGAGCGGGTGCAGGACTCGACGATCAACATGACCCGTTTTCTGGTTGTGGGCCGGCAGCAGCCCAAGGCGAGCGGTCACGACAAGACATCCATCCTCTTCAGTGTAAAGGATCGAGTCGGGGCGCTCTACGACTCACTGAAGCCCTTTATGGAGGCAGGGATCAACCTGACCAGAATTGAATCGCGTCCCTCCAAGCGCCGTGCGTGGCAGTACTTTTTCTTCGTCGATTTCCTTGGGCACTCCGACGATCCCGCGGTCTCAGAGGTCCTGGATGGGCTATCGGCGAGCTGTGATTTTGTGAAATTGTTGGGATCGTTTCCGCAGGGGGAGGTTGTGGGCGGGCGTGACCTCCGAGTCCCCACGGGGCTGTGACCCCACGCTACCGCGTACAAACCGCCGTCGGCGTCTGTTGGGTTAGAGCTGGAGCCCGTCAGAGAAGGCAATCGGGGCCGAACGCGGCGGATGGGGAGGACTCGCGCAGAGGCGCAGAGGCGCAGAGGGGGGAGAGGGAGGAGAGTCCAATCTGCATTCTTCAATCGCCTTGGGGAGCGGGCAACGGATCCCTTTACTCGTACTCGCACTCGTACTCGCGCACCCAACTTCTCGGGATCCAGTTCCATTTCCATCTTCGTGTACGGGAACGTGTACCGCTTCGCTGTGTACGT
>ENA-UOOH01001930-UOOH01001930.1-fermentation-metagenome-genome-assembly--contig:-NODE-1930-length-19050-cov-7.723506_pt1 | contig 19050 bp, 14 predicted proteins | sample MGYA00245778_ERZ724025 | MGnify/ENA primary metagenome ERZ724025 (study PRJEB28704, sample SAMN03018313) | fermentation metagenome | biome: anthropogenic terrestrial biome; feature: soil; material... | reverse complement strand
TATTCACCTGAGGCATTGTGCTGCCCGGTGTAACCTCAATCGTAGCCTCGACTTCAGGGGGAATACTAATGCTTACCGGTACATCGTGCAAGACTATGGTTTCTTCTGCAGTGGCAGTTATAGTTGTAATCACCGTCACCTTACAGCTGGCCGTTTTTCCACCTTCTGCAGTAGTTGCCGTAATTATAGCTTGCCCCGGGGCTACCGGGGTTACCAGTCCGGTATTATCAACCCTGGCTACTGCAGTATCGCTGGAATTCCAGTAGACATAGGGATAACTGGCATAGGAGGGTTGCACCGTTGCTGCTAGTTTTTGAGCAGGGCCGTTTACTTCCAGGGTTAAGCTACTTTTATCCAGGGTTACTCCGCTTACCGGGTACCACGGGGGTGGGGGAGAAGGTACTGCTGCGTTAACCGTTACACTGATGCTGGTTTTTAATTCAACGCTATTAGGATTTACTAGCCCCGCCGGAAGAGTCACATTTCCATTTACGGTGAAGTTCTGCCTAGTAGTTACAGCCGGGTCATAGGAGCAGGCGGCCACATCCCAGGTCACATTGGCCTGTACGTTTCCGTCATTTGTAACCAGTGTAACCTTGGTTGGCAGTCCCAGGGCTGCCGCTGTTTTGGCAGTACCGTTCGCTATGCCGGTGATGGCAGAAGGTGCGCTGATGCTGACCAGGGTTTTATCAGTAGAAACTTTTGCATTAACCGTTACGGTAGCTGTTATCTTCAGCTCGGTCTCCGGAACTGACTGGTCTACTCCTGCCGGTAAGGCAAAGGTTCCGGTAGCGGTGTAGTTGCCTACAGTGTTGCCATCATAGCTGGCTATGCTCCAGTTTAAATCTATAGTATGGGTATCGTTATTGCTATCAGTTATGGTGGTGGTAGCTGCCAGCGCTGCCAGGGCTATTGCTTCTGCGGTGCCATAAGCTACTTCTACATTACTTACTGCTGTAATGCTGGTTATGGTTGGATTCAATGGTGTCGCATCGGATATGGTAATCGTCAAAGTAGCGGCATTACCTTTGTCAAAATTGATGGTTAAAGCTACCTCGCCAACCGCTTGTGTTGCCAGATATTCCTTCTTGATGGTCAGGGTGGTTCCGGATACTGTGTAATCGGTATTTGCTGTTAAGGTACCATTTCCTTGTTTAACTGCAGTTACACTAGTAGCCGAGTTCCAGTTAATAGTGGTAGATACATCAGCCTGGGCTTCTGTCTTTTTATCAAAGGTTGTGGTTGTCGGGTCGATGTTAGCGCTGGTTGTCAAGAAAGGATAACCAGCGTTTGTACTACCGTTAATATACCAAATAGTTGTAAAATCCCAACCTACATAGGTTACCTGCTGTTTCATTTCCGCTGTGGTTTTGCCTTCACCGCCGGCAGATGAATTCGTCCCTGAGGTATTTATGTCCCAATAACTTTTTTTAATGTTTTCAGCGTAGTAATTTATCGCCACTAATCCACCGACATAATAACTGCCGTTCACTGCACCCCTAGCGTAAGAGTTAATAATCTTACCCTCAGCATTAACCCCCACCAGTCCACCCGCCTGTTCTATACCCGTTACATCACCGGTGGCGTAGGTGTCGGTAATCGTACCAAAATTCCGCCCCACCAGCCCTCCGGCACAAACATTTGCTTTAACAATACCCGCAGTGTAAGAATTAGCAATAGTACCTTTATTATGTCCCACCAGTCCACCCATGTGGAGACCGTGGTAAGGATATATCGGGGGTAAAGGGCCGCGATTAGTACATTTATGATGTTTGAAATTATGTTTCCACAGACGGAAAATAGGGATAGAGTTGTGTGTGGGAACATTAAAATAATTATATCAGTATAGTTAAAAGCATCTGCTGAGAGGTAGGTGCTTTTTAATACCAAAAGCACACAAAATATTATTGTAAAAAATATATTTGACAACAAATTACAATGATGATAAAATCGTAATTACGATAATAACAGGTAAAAATAATCGTAAATGCGAAATAATGATAATGGAGACAGTATGGAAACATTACAAACACGCTTGAAAAAAATTCGTAAAGAAAAAAAATTTACGCAAGACGAGTTAGCAAAAAGGGCTTATTTGAGCAAAAATACAATTTCCAACATTGAGAGGGGGATCACCAAAAAATTAAAGTCTCATGAAATTGAGCTCTTATCGAATGCGTTAATGGTCACGGAAGATTATTTAAAAGGTACTACAAATGAAAGTGATAAAAATAAAGATGGTTTGATTCAAGCGATCTATGTTTTGCCAAACTGGAATTGGCAAGTTGAAATTAAAGAAGTGCTAAAAAAACACTCATGTAACAGGGTTATTGAAACAATTTTAAGAGATTGTGTATATTTTTTAGGACAACTTGGCATTGAAAATCCTAATTATTATAGGAATACAAAAGTCACGATACTTGAGAAAACTCTTGAATTATTAAACTCAAAAGATTTTACGGATCAAAAACTTCTAAATGGATTTTTGGATTTACTACATGAAAATCAAGGGAATACGAGGAGGGACTAGACATGCAAGGAATTAACTATGGATTTGAAACGACAGGAAACATTCATTTTGATCTTGAAAAAATAAATGAAGGTTTCAAAAATGTGCAAAGACAATGTGCTATGCAAAATTATGAGGGCGACTATATTAGCGTGTGGGGATATTATAGTGGATTGGGAAGGGATTATGAATATGGCGAGGATGTTCATGTTTCTGTTAATAACATTAATATTGACAATCAGAGTGTTGACCACGTATGGCTCCGATATGCTGCTTTAGCAAATCCTCAAGTTTGGAGTCTTCTTAGAAAAAATGAAGCTATATTGATACTCGGACGGTGCTACTCATATATTAGTAAAGACAAAAAATATAGTATTGAAGTGGAATGGGTTTACAACGAAAATATTGGCTGGCATTTTATTGATATGCCAAATTTATACAGAACAATGTTGTGGAATTCATAGATAATTTTATAAAATGTTAAGAGAAAGTATGAATTCAAGAGCATCTGCTGAGAGGCAGGTGCTTTTTGTATTGTTTTAGGAATTTGGGGAGCTTATTCTTTCTCTTTTGGGTAGATTGAGGTAAGATAATGCTATGGCAAATTATGAGAATAGTAGTGTTTTGGGGGATTGTTTGTGCATAATGATTTAACTTTCTTTACGAATGAACCGGAACGTAATCTTTATGATAGATTCAATAAAATATTAATGTCTAACACTAAGTTTTATGACATTCTGGTTGGCTATTTCCGAACAAGTGGTTTTTATTTAATGTATCCAGCAATGGATGATGTTGAAAAAATAAGAATTCTGGTAGGGCTAAATGTAGATAGAAAAACCGTCCAAATAATTCAAAAAGCTGAATATGAACAGATGTCGTTTGAAATGTCACATAAAGAAGTGAAAGATGAGTTCTCTGAAGATGTAGTGGAAGAAATGCAAAACTCAGAAGACAGTTATAGGGTGGAACAGGGAGTAAAAACATTTATAAAATGGCTTCGAAGCGGGAAACTGGAAATGAGAATATACCCGGAAGCCCCTATTCATGCCAAAGTGTATATTATGAGAAAAGATATGGAGAGAGTGCCGGATCAATTCGGTGCAGTTATTACCGGTTCAAGCAATTTTTCAAAAGCAGGCCTGGTAAACAATCTTGAGTTTAATGTTGAACTTAAAGATAGCAGAGATGTTGAATTTGCTTTAGAAAAATTCGAAAACCTCTGGGAAATGTCGGTAGATATTACTGATGAATATGTGGAAACCATCAATGAAAAAACGTGGCTTAGGGAAGATATTACCCCCTACGAGTTGTTTTTAAAAACCCTATACGAATACTTTAAAGAAGAGATTAACGAGGACAAAAATGAAACCTGGGAAGAAATGCTTCCCGATGGCTTTATGAAACTCCAGTATCAAACGGATGCAGTAGTTCAAGCCAAGAAAATACTAAATGCTTATAACGGTGTTTTCATTGCTGACGTAGTTGGTCTTGGCAAGACATTCATATGCGCAATGCTAGCTCAACGATTGAAAGGAAAGAAATTAGTAATATGTCCACCCGTACTTAAGGACTACTGGGAAAGAACCTTGCAGCAATTTGAAGTATCAGCCAAAGTAGAATCATTGGGGAAACTTGATAGCATTCTTGAAGATAGTGAATTAATGAAAAATACAAAATATGTTTTTATCGATGAAGCCCACCGATTTAGAAATGAAAAGACGGATAGTTTTCAAAAACTACATGAAATCTGCTATAACAAGAAGGTCATTCTCGTAACGGCTACTCCACAAAATAACTATTCCAGTGATATCGCCAATCAGATATATTTATTCCAGCCCAAGAACAATAGCACAATTATTCCCAATAATAAGAACCTCGAAGCCTTTTTCAATAAACTGGCCGGGAAGCTGAAAAAACTTGAAAAAGGCTCGCCGCAATACGCCGAAAGGTTGAAAGCCAACTCGGTAATTATTCGGGATAAGGTGCTTAGGAATGTAATGATAAGAAGAACCCGTAGTGAAATTATTGAATACTACAAAGAAGATTTAGAAGCGCAAGGCCTCACATTTCCGGAGCTAGGCAATCCTGAAAAAATTGTTTATATATATAAAGATCATATAGAAGCGGTTTTTAATCATACTATCCAAAGTATTCAAAAACTTACCTACGCCAGGTATAAACCCCTAACTTATCTGGAGGATGTTCCTAAACAGGTAGCATCTCTATTGGTATCCCAAATAAACATGTCAGGCTTTATGAAATCTATCCTGGTAAAACGACTTGAAAGCAGTTTTGAAGCATTTAAGAAGACATTGAATAGGTTTATAAAATCCTATGTAAAATTTCTTGCCATGTGTGAACAAGGTGAAGTATATATCAGTAAAAAAGTAGATGTATATGATCTCCTGGACAATGGGGATGATGATAAACTAATGGAACTGGTTGAAGAAGACATAATTCAAAACTTCCCTATAACGGCTTTTAACAATAAATTTATTGCTTCTATAAAACATGATCTGCTTTTATTAAAAGAGCTGCAAGATGAATGGGATGAAATAATAGAAGATCCTAAAAAGGATCAGTTCCTGCTAGAGTTAAAAACCAACAGTAAATTAAAAGACAAGAAAATAATCGTATTTACAGAATCCAGGGAAACTGCGGAGTATGTAGGAGAATATCTTGAACTGCATTACCCTAAAGAGGTATTAGTATTTAGTGGACAGGGCTCTCGCTCGGTTAGGCAAGAAATAGAGGCTAATTATAATCCGAACTATGCCTATGAAAAAAAAGATGACATAAGAATTTTAGTTACAACTGACATACTTGCTGAGGGGATTAACTTACATAGAAGCAATGTAATTATTAATTATGACCTGCCCTGGAACCCAACCAAGGTTATGCAAAGGGTTGGGCGAATTAACAGAGTAGGAACAGAACATGATAAAATCTATGCTTTTAACTTTTTCCCTGCCGCTCAAGCCAATGCCCACTTATCCTTAGAAGAAAATATCATTTTTAAAATACAGGCTTTTCATGATACTTTGGGGGAAGATTTTAAATATTTGTCGGAGGACGAAGAAGTATCATCACACAATTTATATACCCAATTAAACAGTAAGGAAAGCCTCGAGAGCGAAGCCAGTGATGAAATATCAGAATTAAAGTATTTAAAAATGATTAGAGAGATTAGAGATCATAATGAAGACTTATATCAAAAAATTAAGCGATTACCTCAAAAATCAAAGAGTGGCAGAATATTCAATGATATCACCGACGACCAAACCGTTTCGTTTTTGAAAAAAGGCGGATTAAAAAAATTCTTCATCGCCGATAGTAATGACTCGCAAGAGATATATTTTCTACAGGCCATGAAATATCTGGAGGTTCTGGCTGAGGAGAAAAAAATAAAGACGCCGGAAAAATACTTTGAACATCTCGAGTTAAATAAACTGGGATTTGAAATAGCTCTAACTGAAAATGAAGAATTGATAACAGAACGAGCCAATAAGAAAGGCAATGACGGGACAGTCATTAAAATATTAAAAGCTATTGCCAGATGTAAAGCTTTTACAGATGATCAGGATAAATTGATTCAGAGAATGAAAAGCATTTGGGAAGAGGGAAATGTGCCGCCAGGTATTACAAAAGAGGTTATAAAACAAACCAAAGGCATGACTGATCCAGTTAAAATTTTCTATGAAATTCTAGAGATAATTCCTGATAAATACTTTGAAGAACGAAAGGGCAAGAAAAGGATTAGCATCTCGGGGGATATGAGAGTCATTCTTTCGTCATATCTGAAGAAAGGGGATACAGAGTAGATGAATACTGCTAAGTTAATGATTCTAAAGGATACCTTTGAAAAGCAATTTAGCATAGAGCGTTTCAAAAAATTCACCAGAGAATTTTTTAACGAACCTGAAATGCTTCCGGAAAATAGACGCACCGGGATATGGAGAGAATATGATAACCATATCAAATCATACTACACGGTTGCCAAATATACCGATAATGATAATAACAATTTAATCGTGCTGGCAGTAGAACTAAAAAAAGACAGTAGTATCGACCGAGCCCGAAGTATGCAGAGAAACTTCATTTCGAAAGTACTTGATGAGAACAACATGGAAGCAGCCATCGTGGCCTTCTACACGGAAAATGACCCAAGCTGGCGGTTGTCTTTTGTTAGATTAGACTACTCCTTTAAAGAAACAGGAATAACCCTGGATTTAACCCCTGCCCGGAGATATTCATATCTGCTGGGTGAGAATGAACCTAATCATACGGCACAAACACAGCTTTTACCTATATTTGAAGATGATAGGCATAACCCTACCCTGGATGCAATTGAAAATGCCTTTAGCGTTGAAAAAGTAACCAAGGATTTTTACAGTCTGTATGAAGAAAAATACTTTAGTTTAAAGGAATATCTGGAAGATGATCCTGCCTTTATAGCAGAATCAGAACAGCTGGGATTTGAAGTTGGCAAATTTTCCGAGCAATTTGCCAAAAAATTAATGGGACAATTGGCATTTTTATATTTCCTGCAGAAAAAGGGTTGGCTAGGTGTCCGGATTATGCCTGAAGATCACGCTTTAACGGAAGCAGAATTTCGCAAAATATATATAGGCCAGGATCAAGCCCATAAAAATGTCTTGGACAAAGTCTTTAAAATACTAAAAGACAAAAGCAAAAAGTTGTCTCCAAAAGAGTTATTTAGCATTGATGACCATGAGGCCGCCCTGTTATCCGACTGTTTTATTGGAACCGATTATGATATGCCCTGGGGAAGTGGAAATAGAACCTTCATACGAGAAATATTTGATTTTTGCAATAACAAGACCAGTAAGAATTTCTTTGATGATTACCTGGAACCATTTTTCTATGAAGCGTTGAACACAAAACGGAAAAATCAATATTTCAAAACCTTTAACTGCAAAATACCATTTTTAAATGGCGGCTTATTTGAGCCTTTGGAAGGCTATCACTGGCAGGATGTTCAGTTTCAAATACCCAATGAACTCTTTTCCAATAAAGAGCAAAAAGGCAGAGGAGCCGATGGCATATTAGATATATTCGATCGTTTTAACTTTACCATTAACGAAGATGAACCATTGGAAAAAGAAGTCGCGGTCGATCCGGAAATGCTGGGAAAAATATTTGAAAACCTGCTTGATGCCAGCGATAGGAAATCTAAGGGAGCATTTTATACTCCCCGAGAGATTGTTCATTACATGTGCCAGGAGAGCTTGATTAATTACTTAGTTTCTGAAGTAAACGTACCTTATGATGACATGAAAGAATTTATCCTCTATGGCGAATTAATACGGGATGCTGATAGTAGAAGAGATGTTGGCTTTGGGAAAGAGTTTACTATAAAGCAAACAATATATGATAACATCGTAAAAATTGATGATGCTCTAAAAAACGTAAAAGTGGCAGATCCGGCAGTTGGTTCAGGAGCCTTCCCGTTAGGTATGTTAAATGAAATAGTAAAAGCCCGCAATAATATTACTGAATATATCATTAGAAAAGATAATGAAGGCTTTTTCGATAGAAAGTTTGGAGAACCTTTCATAAGAAAGTGGCGAGCTCCCTATAAAATGAAATGGGATACCATTAGGAACAGCATATTTGCAGTGGATATAGAACCCAGTGCCGTAGATATTGCCAAGCTAAGACTATGGCTCTCAGTGGTGGTTGAACAGGAAATCAATGAAGATAATCCTGAACCGCATCCCCTGCCTAACCTGGACATGAATATTCATGTGGGGAATAGCTTAATTGATGAGTATGAAGGGATTAAGCTTTTCGACAAATCAATCCTAAGCAAGCAAAGTGATGAGGGCAAAGATATTTCTCAAAAAACATCTGAAATAATGCAGCTGAGTCTTCTTGTAGACCATACCGATGAGATATTGAAAGAAATGTTTGCTTTGCAGGATAGATATTTTGATGAGGTCAATGAAGACCGGAAAAAGGATATTAAAGCTAAAATCGACCATATTAGGGACGAGCTTATTAGGTATAAACTTCAAAGAGATAATAACATTGATGCCTTAAAAAGATATGAACAGTCTTTGAAGAATAAAACTAAACCTTATTTTATTTGGGAAATGGAATTTGCAAAGGTTTTTAAGGAAAAGGGCGGCTTTGATATTGTTATTGGGAATCCACCTTACTATCAGTTGTCCAAAGATAAGACTGTTGATGAAAATTACAAATCATTTTTAAAATCAAGATATGGGACATCGGGGGGAAGATTAAATACATTTATATTTTTTATTCATTTAGGATATGAGCTTTTGAAGAATGATGGAACATTGGCATATATAATACCAAATACACTTCTTACTCAAGATTATTATAAAGATACAAGACAGTTATTAATTCAGAGCACTACTATTAAATCTATAGTAGATTATGAAGATTTGCCATTTGAAAATGCGGTTGTAGAGAATATTACTATTATTTTCTCAAAAACCATTACTGACCTTTATGATATTAACATTTATAAAGGTACAGGAGATGATATTCTCCTATTTAATAGTATTTCAGCAGATATTTTCAGACATTCAAAGAATTATACTTTTAGCATTAATTCAAATGATTTTATTAGTAAACTATTTGATAATGCTATTCCACTTAATCAGCTATGTAATATTAATCAGGCGATAGCACTTAAGGGTGACAAGAGTTTATCAGTGAAACATGAAGATAACGGACATTACTATCGCTTATTAGACGGAAGAAATATCAACAAATATTCCATTACATGGAGCGGAGCCTATCTTGACTATGATATTAATAAAATTCATTCCTGTAAAAGAAAAGATATTTTCCTCTGCGATGAGAAGCTTTTTTTTAGACGTGTATCTGCAAATCTAATTTTTACTTATGATAATGAAAAATACTTTGCATTAAATACCCTTGTAGTTATAACGCAAAAACAAAAGAATTGCGATATTAAGTATTTGTTAGGGCTACTAAATTCAAAATTAATGAATTACATCTATGTATCCAAATTCAAATCAACGAAGACGGTATTCTCGGAAATACAAGCACGAAGTGTTGGGGAGCTTCCAATACGCATTTCTGATGAACAACAAACTATTGTTGATATTGTAAATGAGATTTTATATATAAAAAAAGAGAATGCAAAAGCCGATACATCTGAACTTCAAAATCAAATTGAAAAGATTGTCTATAATCTTTATGGTCTGAATGAAGATGAAATTAGAATTATTGAGGAGGGTTAAACTATGGCAGACATCAAGTTTGAAATCAAAGAAACAATCGGTATTGTTTCTGAAGGCTCAAAAGGATGGGCTAAGGAACTGAACCTCGTAAGCTGGAATGATAAAGACCCGAAGTATGATCTGAGAGACTGGGCACCGGAGCATGAAAAAATGGGCAAGGGCATTACCTTGACCAAAGAGGAATTGAAGAAGTTGAAAGAGCTTTTGGATGGTATTGATTTGGAGGCATTGGAGTAGAATAAGTCCGTGTTACATATACTTGCTGTTATAAGAATGGACTTTGAATTATGGAGGCCATCAATATGAAGAATTGTGAAATGAAGCTGGACGGCAATATATTGACCATAACGGTTGATATTTCAAAGGAATTTGGGACCTCATCTTCGGGAAAGAGCATTATTATTGGCTCGACTGAAGGAAACGTATCTATACCCGAGAAAGAGGATATCAAAATTGGCTTGAATGTCTATAGGAAGGCATAAATTTTTAATTCATAAGACTGGAGTGTTATAAATGAAAAATGTTTACCAGCTTAAAATTACTATAATGGATATCGAACCCCCAATCTGGCGAAGAATCATGATTCCATCAAACATAACATTTTTCAAGTTGCATAAAATCATTCAGGCAGCATTTGGTTGGCAGGATTATCATCTTTTTGCTTTTGAATTTGACGATTGCGTTGTTGATATTCCAGATCCGGAATTCGATGATATGTATCAGGTGCCTGAGAAAAATGCCAAAAGAGTGAAAATCGATGAATATATGATAGCTGGGACGTGTTTTTCTTATCAGTACGATTTCGGTGACAACTGGGAGCATGAAGTCATTGTTGAAAAGATTACCGAAGCCGAAGAAGACGAACATTATCCTGCTTGTATGGATGGGGAAAGGCACCGACCACCGGAAGATGTTGGTGGCACAGGTGGTTATGAGTCATTTCTTGAAGCGATCAATGACAAGCATCATGAAGAATATGATGCCATGCTGGTGTGGGCTGAAAAGGATACCGGCGGCAGAAAATTTGATCCAGAGTATTTTTATATTAATGAAGTCAATCGGGCGTTAAGTAAAATTAAATAAACACAAAGCCGAAGCACTGACTTCGGTTTTTTTATAACACATCAAATCCATAATAATCCATTATAGTGTTTTGTAGTATAATTTAACATGTGACTTGCATAATGCAAAAAAGCAAGCAGTATGTACAATTCGGGGATTTGATTATTGTATAGAGAAGTTGGGGAAGATATTTCCTTGCAGCTTTTGGGGGACATAACAAATGAAGCAAAAACAAATTAAAATTTATAGCTTTGGAAGATCAAACATTAAGGACGGGATAATTACCTCTGAAAACTTCGAAGATAATACAATAACATTAACAGAAAGCTTTCTTACGCTCGCTCTCGAATGCTACAAAAACATAAAGATAGCAGACGGGCAATCTATAGAAGAAATTATAAAAGTCATGCTCCCCAATACAGAGGAAGAAGCAAAGGATGAATGGGACAATGGTTTAATCTTTAATAACAATAAGTATGTTGCATGGTTCGCAACCCCTGGTGGTATGAAACAAGAGACGGCAAGGGGTAAGTGTGAAACATTCTTTATCAGCGAAGACTTTCTCGACTTTGCTACAGAATTTGAGGATTTAATATCTCTGGGTAAATTTAAGGAAATAGAAGCGAGCGGAGTTGAGATCTGTATAAATAAGGACGTTCTCAGCCGCCTTTCTCTTGGAGTTAGTAATTGTTATATGGCTGGAGAGATGCCGAATTTTATTGTATTGCCGCAACCGACATTTCATATTATTAAGGATTACAAAACAATAGAGAAGTTCACGGAGCAAGTTGAAGATAAAAAAGGTGATTTGAAAGACCAAGTGAATTATAACTTGGTTGATTACCATTTTGATGATGATATTGACGTGTTCGATGGAGGAGCAATTGCCACTCCGGGGGTGTTTAATCAGATACAAAATGAGCTTGGACTAGACTATCCGGTTGAATTTGCAATTATCAGAGGTTATGGAATCGGCATTAAAGGCATGATCACGAAGTTCAACATTGTTAAATACCTGGATGTTTTCTATAAAGGGGATACCGATTACTGTAAAAAAGTTGATGATCAATTTTATCTGCTGGATATGTGGAATGAGTGGCAACCGGTAACTCAAAATATAATGCTTTTAAATGAGTCAATGGTTAAATTGGCTAAGTATTATAAAACTGAAAATAACGAGAATATGGGGACTTATAAGCAAAGGCTTGACGGTGTAGATCCCAAATATAAAGACATAATTAGCAAGCTCTACGTGACCAAGGTAAATAAAAGCGATGAGGATATTGAGGACTACCGAAGATTAAATTACCAATTGCTAACTGCCCTGACCTTGAGTAAAAGAGATTATATGGCTCTTCTTAAAGAGGATGTTAGAACATATAGAAAAATTCTAAAGCCATTCGAAAAGGACCGCGATAAGGATGAATGGCTGATCAATATCGATACCATTAGGCTGTTCTTCAAAAATATCATTACAAGTGATAATGAAGACAGCGAGGAATTTCAAGAGGAAGCAATTATAATAGCTTCTAATGTGGTCACCAAATGTGAGGAAATACTCAATGTATCTGAGGAATTTATCCACCTGAAATACGTCAAAAACAATTTAGCTAAGCTTATAGAGAAAAAATGCCGGGAACTCACTTGTGGTAAAGTCACGGCAAAGGCTAAATATCAGTATATTGCCATTGATCCCATCTCCTATATGAACTTTGCTATGCATCGTAACCAGGATGAAAATGGACTTAAGACCGGACAGTTTTTCAGTGCTGATTGTAACGATGGAGAGATCAGAACAATTGCCAGGAATCCCCTGTGTGCATACAGTGAAATTCATAATGTGAAGTTTGTGAGGAATGCCTTTTTTGATAACTATTTTAGTTCTTGCCGGGAACTAATCTATTTCAATCAAAAAAGTGACATTCTTGCACTTATGAGTTCAGCAGACTGTGATGGCGATGCCTGCACCGTCATAGACTCAGATATTATCAGAAACGCAGTGCTAACTCCCAAAGACGGGAAGTATTTCATTAATAAAGATGATGGACATAATGAATTGATGCTGTATAATCCGGAAAATAGATTCTTAGCAACCTATAGAGCTTCAGGTAATCTAATAGGAAAAATTGCTTTGAAGAGTGCCAGCATTAACTCCGATAGTCAGCAAACATACGATTATTACGATACCGTTAATGAAAAATTCATTCTGAATATGAGCCTGGATGAGGAAGAAAAGAAACTAGCTAATGAGAAAATAGAGAGTGGTGAATGGATTACAACGTATAACGCCAGTGAGAAGCATAGGGAGCATATTAGACAGAGATTCTATGAAAATGAAAAGGACATATACACCGTTCTCTACAATGCAATGGTGGCAATCGATGCTCCAAAAACATTGTATTTTCCGAGTTCAGAAGATATGGAAATCATCAGCAAAAAGTATGGAAGAAAGGCGAGCTTCCTAAAGTATAAAGAAAATAAAGCAGATGTTGTACCAGGGCAGTACCAGTATACCTTTGGGCTTTTGGACAGTATTTCAAGGACAATAAAAAAAAGTCTGTTGGATGTAATAGATGAAATAGCTAAAGAGTTTGCTAATAAAGCAGAAATCATTCAGAAGAAATTAATAAATGCGGATTACAAGGAAGATGAATATACTGCGTGTTTTGAAGAAATAGAAGTTATCTATAAAAATTATACGCAAGAAAGACAGGCAATTGATAAGGAATGTAATAGGAAATGTTACAAGGAACGCAAATACAGAGAAGAAATGATTAATAATTCCTCCTGGAGCCAGTTGGAAGATGATTTGTATTTTGATGCGATAGCAGCATTTAAAGCTGAAAAATTCAAAAAGTACAAAGAAGCGGATGCCCAATACAATCCGCTTGCTGAGGAAATTCAGAGGAAATATGATGTAGCCACTATAGCGAACGCTATTGGCAATATGAAAAACTGCACAGAGGATTTCATAATTAATCTGTTCTTCTCGGTGTTTTATTATCTTAACGAGAAACTTCAGCCTAAAAGATATGTTTATAAAAAAGACCCTGAAGGAGATATTACATACCTTTATGAAAAATATAAAAAAGTTCCGGTCGAGGCCATTGATAATAGGGATATAGTTAAAAATTTAAACCTTGAGGAGAAAAAACGCCTGAAGATAATAAACATAAAGACTGATATAAGAACCAAAATTCTAGATGGCGGAGTTGTAGATTTAATTAAAACTGAATTGAAAGAAAACGGCCAGATTTATTTCGATGTGAAGGCTGTTGATAATAAGGCTATTTTATTAAAAGACGGGAAAGAAATGCTAGAAGTATTCAATGACTGGATACAGATTAATGAATATAGCCTATTGAAATGTAGCAGCATTAAATTTGAAATATTAGTAAAAGTGGATAAGAAAAGTTTGGGGTTAACTGCAACGGAAATAACTGTTTAATATAACGTGGGCAAGCTTCTACTAGGTTCAAACTGCGGCTACGGGCAGAGCCCTTGCCTTGTTTTCACCAAGTAGAAGTCGTCCCGACCCACTTTTGTGGAATAATGTAAAAATTATTACTACAAATGATGGAGGTCAGAATGGAAATTAAAAATGGCACAATTGTAATTACGCAGGAAAGAATGTGCGGTTGGCTTATGTTTAATAGATTTCATTGTCTAAATGTTAAGCCGGATCTGAAAGATTCAAATAGAAAGATATTTATCTTTAGGAATAGCCCCAAGTTGCGTGAAACTATGGAGAAGTATCAGCAATTTAAACAGTTGATTTAGTAGTATGGGGGATCATAATGGATGGAGATCATAACAGAGAATTTAAAAGTTGGCCTAGTAGTTAAGAATTACAGGGAATTATGCAAACTATTAGGTGCTGATATTAAAGATGGCAAAAGCAAAAAGTTACAGGTTAAAGATTGGGAAAGATATTTTAGGTTTAGTAGAGATGGTAATAAATATATTATTGAAGAAATTTATGAAGTACCAGCACCTAAACTTGATAAGAGAAAAGACGGCAATACAAATAACAATAGATATGGAAGTATTGTACAAGAACTAATAGTGGATTTACTCCTAAAAAATACTTTCAAACTGTTCGCGCCTCTTACTTTTTTTCTCAAACAGTTTGACATGGTAAATATTAACTACAATTTCTGTGACGATAAAGTGCCAAAGCTTGCTAAACTGTTGAAAATTAATGAGTACAATATTTATGAGTTTTATAATATAAGCCGAGGAAACTTGCGGGGCATATTTGAAACAGCATTAAAGAGGCTAGAAAAAATACAGTTTATCAAATGGAAAAAAGTGCCGATGGTATGTATTACTCAGGTAAATACTGAAACTAATGAGTTAAACACATTGAAATTACAGGGTAAAGGTAATACATATGTAAGATGTATTGGCAATACCATCCATAGAAAGGCTAATCCAGATGAAATAAGATTGGTACGAAAAACGGAAGAAAAGTTGCTGAATGATAGAGGATATAAAAATATTAGTCAAGTAATACTTGCTGGCAAACAGCCGGATTTTAGAAAAGAATTACAGGGAATTTTATTTGAAAAAGGCAATATAGATTACATGTATTACAATTATGAAATTTATATGGAAGATGCCGCTTACGAACAAATTTCAAAAGAAATAGATACATATGAATTAAAGCATACATTAAATAATTTAATTTCCAAGAATATGATGGAAAATGCTGAAAAACGGCATCTTAAGATTCGTAAAAAATATAGCCATGCTTGGGGAGAAGTAAATTTTAAAAGTAAAAAGGATAAGTACAGATATAATGAAGCTTATCCTGAAATATATAGTGAATTAGTGGCAGTTTTGATTGATAGAGATGCAAAAGATATTAGAGAAAAGATAGGGAAAGTATCAGGAGAAGAAAAAGTTGGCACATTTGAATAGTGTAATAAGATAACTATAATAGAGGAAACGAAAGTGCCAACTTTTATAATTTAATATTTATTCCAAAATGAATTCTCAATAGTAAAATAAATTAATAAAAAAAACCATTTCCCCCAGCGGGGGAGAGTTAACGCGAAGCTTGCGAAGCGTTAACCAGGGGGAGAAGTGCCGTCTGCAAGACAATAGTGATATTAAAGATAACTAATAATTAAACTTTTCAGGAGCATCGATAATGGTGTTCCTGTTTTATTTTTGAGAGGAGTATTTAATGAACATACAAAAAATTAAAATATCAGATTTGAAAAACGCTGAATATAATCCGCGAGTTGATTTGAATCCCGGCGATAGGGAATTTGAGAAGATAAAAGCCAGTATAACTGAGTTCGGGTATTGCGAACCAATAATTGTTAATAGTGATCTTACTATTGTTGGCGGTCACCAAAGAGCCAAGGTGCTAAAGGAATTGGGGTATGAAGAAATTGACTGTGTAGTAATTGATATTGACAAAACAAAAGAAAAAGCCCTAAATATTGCTCTGAATAAAATCACAGGTGAATGGGATATGTCTGCATTGGCTCATTTACTGGATGAATTAAAAAAAGAGAATTACAATATTGAGCTTACTGGTGTTGACTTTGCAGAAGCAGAGAAACTATGGTGTTACAGCCAACTTAAACCGTCCAAAAGCTGACGGTATTGCCTGACCGAGAATTGCTAGATATAATGACCATATCTTAGGGAAAGGAAAAGACGCCTCTGTTAAATGTGCTAATGCAGCAACAAAAGCACCAGAAGCGTCCCCCAAAGGTATGGTAATTGTATCAAATTATGAATTAGATTTAAACCCCGATAAGGGAGTTTTTTGTTAGGAGCTTGGAGCAACTTCCCTGCCCGTGTTGTAGTGGACAATTAAAAGTAATAGGTAGCCGCCAGAGAAAATGTATCAATGCCTCAGGGGAAAAGATAATTTTAATCATTCGTAGGTTAAGATGCATTGAATGTAACCGTATCCACCACGAACTACCGGATATGCTTGTGCCATACAAACTTCATGTTAGTGAAAGTATTGAGGCAGTGGTTAGCAATGATTCAGAGCTTAGTGTTATCTCCGATGAATCTACTCTGAATCGGTGGAGAAAATGGTTCAATGAGAAGGCCGATTACTTCCAAGGTTGCATGGAATCAATTACAATCCGTTATGGCAGTGAATCTGTAGAAGATAAATCCGATCTTCCTGAGTCCAAGCTCCAAAGGATTTGGCATTATGTAGGGGATGCTCCGGGATGGTTAGCCAGAGTTGTCCGCCCCATAGCCAACTTAAATTTATGGATACATACCCGTTTAGCCTTTTGTCCATAAGAGTATAGCTTTACACTCATGCTGAAACCTGAAAAAGGAGGTAATCAGCATGAGAGACCAAAAGAAAGCGGACGAAATTGCCGAGCAGCGAGTGCAAATCCTGTCCCCACTCCTGGCCGAAGGGCTGGATAGTGCTCAGGCCAGGCAGATTAAAGCCAGGATATGTGAACAGACCGGCATATCCGAACGTACCCTGCGCAGATATCTGGCCCAGTACCGGAAGGATGGTTTTAGCGGACTCAAACCCAAAGGTAAGGGAGAGCGACGAAGTGACGAAGCAATACCGGTTAACATCCTGGAACAGGCAATCCTTTTGCGCAGGCAGGTACCGAGCCGTAGCATTGCACAGATTATTCAAATCCTGGAATGGGAAGGGTTGGTAGAGCCAGGACAAATCAAGCGCAGTACCCTGCAGGAGAAACTGGCCGAACGAGGTTACAGCGCCCGGCACATGCGCATGTATGCCGATACCGGTACAGCTGCTCGGCGCTACCAGAAGAAATACCGTAACCAGCTCTGGCATTCGGACATAAAATATGGTCCATACCTACCCATAGGCAAAGACGGGAAAAAGAAGCAGGTTTACCTGGTAACCTTTGTAGATGATGCGACCAGATATATTTTGCATGGTCAGTTCTATCCCACTTTGGATCAGGTAATCGTCGAAGATGCTTTCCGCCAGGCCATTTTAAAATACGGGGTACCAGAAAAAGTATATTTCGATAACGGTAGCCAGTATCGAACCAAATGGATGAAAAGAGCTTGCGCTAAAATGGGGATTCGCTTACTCTTTGCCAAGCCCTATTCCCCTGAAGCTACCGGGAAATCAGAACGATTTAACCGGGTAGTAGATTCCTTCCTGGCTGAAGCGGTTCTGGAGAAACCTCAAACCCTGGATAAATTAAACCAGCTATTTGAGGTCTGGTTGGAGGAGTGTTATCAGAACAAGGCCCATTCCGGGTTAGAAGGAAACATTAGTCCTCAGACTGGCTATCGCAGTGACAGGAAAGCATTAAAATTTCTAGACCCCGAAACAATAGCCAGTGCTTTTCTCCATTGCGAAGAAAGAAAAGTAGATAAGGCAGGCTGCATCAGTTTTGCGGGGAAAAAGTACGAAGTAGGACTAACCTTTATTGGCTGCAAGGTAGATGTCATCTATGATCCAGCCGATATCAGCGAACTGACTATTGAATACGAAGGCCATAAGCCTTTTAAAGCTAAAGAAATGGTTATTGGAGAACGGAGTGCTCCTAGGCCTAAGCTACCCGAGCATTTGAAGAAGGCTCCAGCAGATTCCTCAAGGCTACTAACTGCAGCCGCCAGGAAAAACCAGGAGCGTAAAGAAACCCAAATCCCTGCTGTCTCCTACCGGAAGGTAAGGAAGGAGGGGGAAAGTCATGTTTGAGAGTTTTTACGGTCTGGAAAGAACACCGTTTTCCAGGGATATCCCCACGGATCAGTTGTATCAATCGCACATGTTGGAAGAAACCCTGGGACGTTTAGAATATACCGCTCAGCGCCAGATGTTTGCAGTGTTAACCGGGGACTGTGGAACCGGGAAGACTACTACCATACGTAAACTTAAAGAAGCATTAGATACATCCCGGTTTATGGTGATGTACCTAGCCGATTCCAAATTGACGCCCCGGCATTTTTACAAAGGTCTCCTTGAACAATTAGGTTGTGAGGCCAAGTTCTATCGGGGTGATGCCAAACGTCAATTACATAAAGAGATTGAACTTATGCAAGGCATCCATCATCTACAACCCGTGGTTATCGTAGATGAAGCCCATCTTTTAGACAAAGAGATGCTGGAAGAAGTTCGTTTCTTACTAAATTTCAAAATGGATGCACAGAGTCCGATGGCTTTAATACTGGTAGGACAATTATCTGACTTCTGAGATAATTGTCCATATCCCAGCAATTATTTTATCC
>ENA-UOOH01001929-UOOH01001929.1-fermentation-metagenome-genome-assembly--contig:-NODE-1929-length-19051-cov-4.312487_pt1 | contig 19051 bp, 25 predicted proteins | sample MGYA00245778_ERZ724025 | MGnify/ENA primary metagenome ERZ724025 (study PRJEB28704, sample SAMN03018313) | fermentation metagenome | biome: anthropogenic terrestrial biome; feature: soil; material... | reverse complement strand
GATTTCCATGGTATAATGGTATTGTCAAAAGTAATGTGAGAGCCGTTGGTGTTCAACCAGCGGTTTTTGTGTTTTCTGGATTAGTGAATTGAATATGAGATTATGATTCGCCTTCAGGTACATCTGGTGTCCGGGGGCGTTTTTTATGAGGCGGTGATTAGATGCGAGAAGGTTATAGGTTGGTGATTGAGGATAGGATTTTCAAAGACACTGTGATTCGGATTTACAGCCGGGTGAAGGACCAAAAATCTCTTGAACATTTAAGAAATAAGAACGTAACGATGAAAAATTCAGCTCAATGTCCCGAGAGACAGGCGATAGAGGCGTGACATTTTTGTCCTCGAAACCCCTTGATTTTGGACATTTTTGTCCGGCATAGAAATGGTGGTGATTATAACGGCTACTTTGGCGGAAGTGCAAGCTCAAGCTGCGTTATTAGGATACATAGTGCTGCCCCCTCCGCTACCTGGACATGAGTACATCCAAAAAAAAGATTTCAATGGGAGTAAGTTTATAGATAGTGACGGTGGGTTGAAGCCTAAGAAACAGAAGGAACGAAAACAGTTCGTTAAATTCTATGGAGAGGTTTGGGAGGCGTTGGGAATGAAAAAGGTGCTTAGCTCCAATGAGGTTTATTGTATCACACTGCTATTTCCTTACTGCGAGATCAATTCTAATTTCTTGGTGGAGAAACATAAAGGCAAGACGGTTAGGCCATTAGATTTGAACGATATAGCCCGAATTATCAGTCGGGAAGAACGTCAGACAAAACGGATATTAAAGTCCTTAACTGACAAAAACATTCTCTTTCATGGTGAAAGTGGCGGTTTTCAAAAGTATTGTGTTAATCCGGAGATTTACTGGAATGGCGGCGATATCACCAAGTATCAGTATTTCAAGACGATGTTTTATACCGAAAGGGATTGTAAGATCGCCCGCGCAAAAGAGCAAATAGAGAAGGCGGGGAAAGAGAGTAGAGACAAGCCACCTAAGCTAAAGGTTTTGAATGTAAATGGTCATCAGACAAGTCTATTACATTGATAACAAGACACCTTCTGTGGAGGGCGTTTTTTTTATGCCATGAGATAGGTTAGCTACCGAAAGACGGTAATCCCTGCCGTTTGCTCATGGCTTATTTATTATGGGAGTACACCGAGGGGATAGGTGAATGTATTGAGTATCTTATTTAATAAAAAGCCGATAACAGTCAACACGGAATTAGCCGAAAAGATAGGGTTGAATGAGTCAATCATTGTTCAACAATTAAATTATTGGCTAGAACACAACAAAGAAACCAGAAATAATTATCGTGATGGCTATTACTGGACGTATAACACTTACGAAGAATGGCAGAAACAGTTTCCGTTTTGGAGCGTAAGCACAATCAAACGCACTTTTATAAAGCTGGAAAAAGACGGTTGGGTTGTCAGCGGTAATTACAACAAACTTAAAATAGACCGTACAAAATGGTACAGATTAAACTATGAAAAACTGGAAACCCTTGATAATCCACCAAAGTGTCAAATTGATACGATGGACGGCTCACTTTGCGCCGATGCAACGGTTCAATATGACCCGACCATTACCAGAGATTACACAGAGAATACTACAGAGACTAACTTATACGTCATTGAACATGACGACCCTTTCATTGATTTTTATTTAAGAGCATATGAGTTTTATTTCAATAAAGAACATATGAGAGTTAGTAAAGAGAATTTAATCTATATTCAACGAACTATCGAGATTTTCCATGATAGGGATATTGAATTAGACGAATGGCAGGAGAAGGTTGTCGAGCATTTAGAAAATCTACCTGACTCGAACAACGGTAGCATCGTAGCATTCCTTAAGGCTAGTTTCAGGTATTTTGAAATTGACCCGGAAAGGGCGATAGGGTGAATGCGTGATGGAATACAGTGAATTACGAGAACTTCAAGCCTTAGACTTGGAGCATAAATTAATTATTACCCGTGGCCGTATACAGGAATGGTACGAGCATTGGAACGGTCGGGTTTATATTTCCTTTTCCGGCGGCAAGGACTCAACGGTTCTGCTCAATATCGTCCGTTCGATGTACCCCGAAGTACCTGCGGTATTCTGTGATACCGGCTTGGAGTACCCCGAAGTAAGAAGTTTTGCTCTTAGTTGGCCAAATGTAGTCAAACGGACGCCTAAGATGACTTTTAAACAGGTTATAGAGAAATATGGTTATCCGGTGATAAGCAAGCGACAGGCGGATATCCTTCATGAACTGCGAGATCAAAACCTATCCGAACGCCTTCGGAATTATCTTCTGAATGGCGACGAACGCGGGTGTTTTATATAATCGACTTTCGAGCCGGGCTTTGTGCTCAGGCTTTTTTGTTTGCAGTTTATTTCTTGCTGGCTGTCTGGGGATTGATTAAGTGGAGTAAGGAGGTAACGGATTGAAACAGATAACTCGTAGACAATATTTTGAGCTCAAGAAGGCTGGCAGATGGGTGCGCAGGAGCAGGCACCGGTACTGGCTACTGGGTGTTAGATAGCGAATAATCGCGTTAGGCGGTGATACTCATGCTTAACACCATGGGCGAATAGAGATTAAGATTTGCGGGGTTAGTGTTTTTACCTCCGGCACGCAAGGGCGGTCATGCCGAAGGCCGCCCTGCCCCGCATTTAACTTGATAGCAAATACCGACTGAAAGTGGGTGCAATTCCTCAGATCACGGTGTAAGACTCACCGGAAGTCGGATTTGACTATATTATCTATGGTGCTATAGGCACAAGTGGGTGGTGGCGGAATTCGTTAAAGACGCTAGGTTCGGCGAAGGTTGCGCAGATTTTACCGTTGGTAGTTGTTGTGAGCCATTATCTGGCCGATAGTGCCGGGTAATGGACATGATAGGCCATAAATCGCAACCGTCCCGGGGTGGAAGTCCCCGGGCCACTCACAAATATACTTTGTTGAACTAAAGGTCGTCGGTTAGACTTCTGCAACTGTGAATACAGCCATGGAAGTTGGTAAATCGGCGGCTTTTTGTTTGGGCAAAGGCAAGGCAAAGAAAAGTGAATTTCAAACAAGAAAGGAATGGTAAAGAATGAATTTTGGTAAAAGAGTTTCATCCGAAGAGGTAGAATGTTCCGGTTTTGTAGGAGTCAATGAAATCCCGAAAGAAGCAATTATCTTTGATAAGACTCAAGTCGGTTATGTCGACGCTTTAATGGCTAATATATTGCTCAATGATGTGAAGGGCCAGCTACTCAATATCATTGAGGGTATTGGCCTGCTTGATAGGCAGGAAACGGCTATAAAACGCATGGTTACTAATTGTTTGCATGAAACAGTGCATCATGTGCAAGAGTGCATGGCATTGGTTGGGAAAAGCGAACCACTTAAATTAACGGTAGGAACAGATTTAATAACTATGAATTCGAGCGGTGTCCGTATTAAAAATGCGGAGCTTGTTGAACCAAGAAATCTGGTTAAAGAGTTAAAACCACTTTCAGGCGAATAAACATTAAGCCAGCTCTGCCCTTGCCAGATTTATAAGTTGGCTACGCAATTAGGAGGAATACTATGTATCAAATCACAGAGATTCAGGACGTTTCGCGCCCGATCTGTAAACGATTTGTGGCTCATGTGGTGGTGGACAAGAAGAATAAAACCGCCATTAAGCGAATGATTAAGGACGCAACTAATGAGGTGCGCGCAGAGAAGAAACCGGTTCATGTAGTTTGGCTGTATGTTTGGCATAAAGGCAAACTGAAATGCCGAACAATGTGGGTTGACAAGACCTTCGATGAGGCTCCGCTGCCCAAACCGTTAGACTTTAATGATAACCAAGGCGACATTGGGATAATGTGGCTTAAATAGAATGCTTTAAACTATTCGGAATTACCTAATGGTTCAGGGCAACCTGTAAAGATTACTTACAAGTTCAGATGAATGATGCAACTTAACGCCTATTATTGGGCTTTTTTATGCCATTAACAAGGGAGGTGATTCCATGGCAGGCAAAAGAACATTACCGGTTGCAAATGTAATCCCACCGGAGAAGGTGGAGGTCATAGCGGCCCAGTGTGAGGTGACTGATGCTGGCGTGAGGCTATTAACCGTATTTGCAGACCCCATAAATCGTTCACTGACAGTCAAAAAACGGTGTGAATTAGCTGACATCAGCAGGGAAACATATTACACGCTATTTAGAGATGCGAGATTTAAAGAGGCTTACAATGAGTTATTTGCGGCAACGGTGTTTCAGGCCGCTTTACCTATAGCACAGAAGCAGGTAGATGTGGCATTGGAAGGAGATACCAATGCGGCGAAGATGATGCTTGAAATGAGCGGACACCTCCAAAGGACCCAGAAGGTTGAGCATACGCATACGGTTGAGGCCGGGCAGTCATTAGTTGAGATGTACCGGGCACGGCGGAAACAGTTGGAATAACTGAATAGATTAGCGAGATAGTTGCCTGTATGGGTTCGAAACCATTCAAGTGATGAATAGGTGTACCTTCTGCGCCCTTCTCGCTATTTTTTTGAGAAGGTTTCGTGAAAGAAGGTGCGGAAAAAATGTGGGTTAAACATAAGGAGCATTTTATATTGAACGGAGTAGAAGTCAAAGAATGCCGTACTTGCGAAAGGGTGTTTCCAGCTACTCCAGAATATTTTTGTAGAGATAAAAATAAGTGGGATGGGCTTACATACCGTTGTCATGAATGCCGTGGCAGTCATTTTCCGCGTAAGCCTAAAGATGGTTATAAAATCTGTCGCAAATGTGGTAGAGAGTTAGAGCTAAACCCTAGATGTTTTTATAGATTTAAAAGATCTAAAGATGGATTTGAAAGCACTTGTAAGGAGTGCAGAGGCCTAACCATTCCTCCAAAACCTAAGGAAGGCTTTAAGTTTTGCAATAAATGCGGAGAAGAATTACCCGATACACTTGAATATTTCAAAAAAGGTAAAGGTAAGTCCGGAATAGGAAAGGTATGCTTAAAATGCTCTCTCGAATATCATCGAAAATATAATGCCGAAAATAGAGAGTGGATTAATGAGAAAGGTAAGCAATATAACCAATTACATAAAGAAGAAAAACGCCTATACGGGCAAGAATATCGCAAAAACCATCCCAGAATAATAACTGATGAAATGCGTGAAAAAATGCGTGAGTATAAAAAAGATTATGCCAAAATATACGACCAAACTCACAAAGAAGAAATGAGAATTAAATGCAATAGACGTAGAGCAAAGAAACGTCAATTGCCATCCACTTTAACTAAGAAACAATGGCTAGAAATTAAAGAATACTTTGATAATAAATGCGTTTATTGCGGCAAAGAATTGCCTTTACAGCAGGAACATTTCATAGCCCTACATAGAGGCGGTGAATATACCAATAACAATATTGTTTGTGCTTGCGCTTCTTGCAATTACAGTAAGGGCGATCGTGATTTTTTCTCGTGGTATCCCAAACAAAAATTTTATAGCAAAAAACGCGAAAAACGGATACTTGGTTTTCTTGGATATATTGGTAAGACTCAACAGTTAGCACTTATGTAGGTGGTGATTATTTGGACTATAAACAACATTTAATTGATCTCATATTTACTTATCTCGACAAATACTTTTCTCCAACAGAGGTTGAAAAATTATTATTAGAAAAACCACTTGTCGGCCCAAATGGTTTAAGAAAACAATTGGGCGAATTAGACCCAGAGTTCTTTGGCTTGGCCTATTTCCCTTGGATATATGAAAACGAAGTGCCGGATTTTCACCATGACATATATGGCGAAATGTGCGATATAGAGGAAAAGGGCGGCGGCACAAGGTATGTTGAAGCGGCTCCCCGTGGCAGTGCAAAATCAACCCGGTGGAGCTTTATTTTTCCCCTACATTGCGCCCTGTATGGATTGAAACATTTTATTATTCTTCTTGGCGACAGTAGCACACAGGCAGAAGGCAATTTATCTCATATTAAAGAGGTTATCGAAGATAATCAATACATAATTGAAGATTGGGGTAATTTGCAGGGTCCTACATGGCGTAATGATGCTATTCTATTAAACAAGGTTGATGTGATGATAGTTGCAAAAGGCTCAGGTAAGGCGATTCGCGGTATTAAGCACAGACATTACAGGCCTGATTTAATTATATTAGATGATGTTGAAAACGACAACAATGTTTTATCTGAAGAGCAACGAAAAAAATTACTTGATTGGTATGATAAAGCAGTTGCAAAAGCTGGTGACAAACGTACTGATTTGATAATCGTCGGTACCGTTTTGCACTATTCCTCTATGTTATCAACATTACTTGAACGTCCGGGATATAAGTCGCGAAGATATAAAGGCGTTTTAAGTGAAACAAAAAACCCCGGCCTATGGAAAGAGTGGGAGGGGTTATATACTATGCTAGATGATAAAAACCGGGCAGAAACGGCCCGGTTTTTTTATGAGCAGAATAAAGAGGCAATGTTAGAAGGGGTTCAAGTTCTCTGGCCTGAGCGTGTTTCCTATTATGATTATCGCAAAATGATAATTGATGAAGGAATGGCGTCGTTTAATTCAGAGGTTCAGAATGACCCGATTAATGAGGCAGATTGTCCCATAAATGAAAAAGAATTTACGTTTTACGGAACAAAAGAATGTCCGGCTCCTAATCCTGCTAAATGTGTCATTAAAGGGGCGATTGATCCTTCAATGGGGAAAACGGTTAAGAGCGATAATTCAGCTATATGCGTGGTTGCTCAAGACGAAGCGGGATATTTATATGTTTTATTATCCGATGGTCAACGTAGACATCCAGACAAAATCATAACAGACATTATTTCTTATGCTGGGAATTACCAGTTCTCTGAATTTGCATGTGAGGTAGTACAATTCCAAGAGTTATTCGCCCATAATTTGCGGCAAGAAACGGCAAAACAAGGTATCTATTTAAATGTGGTTGAAGTTCGCCCAACAGTAGATAAGATTTTGCGAATTACGGGTATTATTCCGATGATAAAAAATGGCTACATACGTTTTCATCCTTCACAAAAAAACTTAATAAAAGAATTATGTTTTTTGGGTAAATGGAGAACGGATGACGAAGCTGACGCGCTGCAAATGGCAGTAAGTTTGTTTACTAAAATAAACACCGAATTTAAACACCGCGCATTGCCATCTATTTGTGGCGTGCAGTGCAATTGGTAAAGGCAGGTGAATTGATTGAAAAATCCTTTTGCAAGATTTGCGCCTAAGAGAGAAACGGCGCGCAGCCCCAACGTTACTCCTGTAGGTGTGATACATACACAGCAATATGAGCAAAGCTGGATACCATTGGCTTACCTGCCTAGAAAACATGAACAGCGGATGGGCGGGACACGTAACCTTGACCCCTCACTGTTTAAATACTACCCCTTGAATGATATTTTAGACATCTTGCGGCACTCGCAGCCTGAAACTTCCTATGCTATCTGGCAATTTCTCCGCGTGGCTAATTCCGGAGTGGAATTCGATGCGAAAAAGATAACCGGCGAACACAACGACCGGGGACAACGGGTTTTAGACCAAATCCTTTGGCGGCTCAATCATCCTCCTAATAGTGGACGGTTCGAACAGGCCAAAGGCATGGAATTAACGACCGGCCAACTGCTGTTAAACGTAATGATGCGCGGTGGCTGCTCACTGGAAAACGTTTTGAATCAAGCTGGTAAGCTTGACCGGATGCAAGTTTTCGATGCAGGTACGGTTTACTTTCAGAGCAGAGAAAACCGGCTGGTGCCACATCAGAGACAAACCGCTCCCGGTACCGGATATGTCGAAATAGACTATCCCACAATTCATTATCAACCAATAGACCCCGACACGGATGACCCTTATGGAAGCCCGCCTATGGCAAGTCTGATACAGATCATTGTTTTCCAAATCCAGTTTATGAATGACCTTATGGCTGTTGTCCACCGGGCAGGGTATCCGCGCGTTACCGGCACGCTGATTGAAGAAGCCTTCTCTAATCAATTGCCGGAATCGGTAAAGCAGGACCCGGATAAGTATAAAGAGGCTACCGATAATTATTTGAGACAGGTGCAGGACACTTTAAGGAATCTCAAACCAGACGATTACCTCATTGGCTGGGACACGCTCAAAATGGGCTTGTTGGGCGAAGGTAGCAGTACAACGATTAAGGTGGATGCAACTCTCAAAGTAATTGAACAATCCATGGCTGCTGCACTCAAAACCCTTTCGACCATTCTCGGGCGTGGTGAAAATACCAGTAAAGAGTCGTACAGTGCAGAGATGAAGCTCTATTCCCGTGGCATTGAATCGGTACAGAAGGTAGTTGAAGCCATCTTGGAGCGCGCTTTAACGCAGGCTCTAAACCTTGAAGGCATACAAGGATGGGTGGACGTTAAGTTTAAGACTGTTGATCTTCGCTCTGACTATCAGATTATAGCCGAAATTCAGACCTTCCAGGATGTGCTTTACGCAGCTCGCGACGAAGGCGATATAAGCGACGAGGAACGCACCAAGATGATGCGCGAGAAGTTTGGATTAGTCGGCAAGCCTGACGGTTGGGAGGAAATGCAAGTTGAACGCAAAAAGAGTAGGGAAACCGGAACTGCACCACAAAGGCGGCATGGTTCTCCCCCGGCGACACAGTAGAGAGGAGGAATTAAACTGGATTGGAGTCCTTGGAGAGCATACGAAGACAAAGCCCCTATCACGCTTGACATTAAAGAACCTCCATGTAAAGAGTGTAAATTCTGGAAACCAAGGGTGGTTACAACCGGACGTGGTGAATATAGCGGTGTAGTTCTCTGTGTAGCTGAAGACATGTATTCCGATTTTAGCTGTTACAGGGTAGGTGATTAGATGCTAACCGAAGATGAGATGGATAAAATTGTCCTTGAAGCAAAGAAATCCTTGTCAGAGGAACAAATAAAGGATGCCGTCAGGCGGTGCAGTTATGGCGGTTCAGTAAGTAAACCGCTTGATTGCATGGGTGTGACAATGGAAATGAAAGGAGGTGCTTGTTTTGGCAAAACCAACACCTGAACAATTAGCGAAGATAAATATGATGGCTAAAGTACCGTTGACTGCCGACGAAGTGTATGTCCATAAGTTCCGATTAATAGGGACTGAATTTATACCTTCTCGGTTTTTAAAGTTTGATTTGTCGGCACTAGAAAAATATTTACAAGATGCCCAAAATGGTGACACTGTGCAGATATTTGATCATACTTTCGGCAATTCATGGGTCGAGAAAGTAACCGTTCAATTCGGACGGTTTTTCGATGCTGAATTTGTTCAAGAAAATGGCGAAACTCACTTGGATGCTTGGTGGTATATGAAGGCGGGTACGCCAACTTATGTACCTGAATACAATACTGATGTTATCGACCAACAAATAAACAGTGGTATTCTTCACGACTCATCTGTTGGTGTTTCGTGGGGATTTAGCCAATGCTCAATATGTGGTAATGATATTCGGGACTACGAAAACTGTAAGCACTGGCCAGGAAAATATTACGACCTTGATGGTGGAGCAAGACGAGAATTATGTTATGTAATTGCTAAGGCTGCACCGTCCCCAAGAGTTGATAATAGCCATATGCCGGAAAATTCCCTTGTTTGCGCTGGTGCATATCCAAGTGCAGGAGCGTTATCAGAAAGCAACCGACAAACAAGCGGCAAAGATGCTCCAATAAGACTTAATAATATAGCAGACTTGAAACTGGTGAACAAAGATGCACCAGTTTTTTGTTGCTTATCCTCAACCTCTGCGACGTTCCAAATTGAAAGCGAGAACCTACGTGATGCAAGCGAGTTGCATCAATTGTACCACTCTATGTACTCAGAAACGGAATTGCCGGAAGGTTGGACAATGGCGAAGTTAAGCCAGAAACATAAGGAAGCCGTGAAAGAACTATTAGACGCAGGACACGAACACTTAATGCAGGATGCGCTTGACGGAACCTTAAACGAGGCTCTAAAGGCCAAATCAACGAAAGGAAGTGAACCTAAAATGGCTATGACCGATGAAGAAAAACAGGCTTTTGAGAAACTGACTACCGATAATGCGCAGTTTGCGATTGACCTGAAAGCCAAGGATACCGAAGTTACCGAATTAAAGGCGAAAGTGGATGAATTAACTCCACAAGCCGAACTTGGCAAGAAATATCGTGAGGATGCGATTACCGCTGCCCTTGCGTCCGGCGTGCGCGATCAGGGCAACGAGTTCAAGGAGGACACCTTTAAAAAGATGTTTGCTAGCCTGTCCATTGATGAAATCAAGGAGATGGGCGAGGCGTGGGAAGCGTCGGCACTGGCTAAACTCGGCATTCCCGAAGGCCATACACAGGGCGAGGAATTGAAACTACCTGGCGAGGGATTGAAACAAGCTGTTGACCCCAATCTTTATAAAGTTGGGAGGTAAGCGTCGTGGGACTAAAAATGAATAAACTCTTTATCAATAAGAAACAAGTAACCGCATCTGCCGCCGAACTTAATCGTGGTGCTTTAAAGAAAGCTACTGGCGCATTAGCCGCGGTTGATACTGCTGGTGGGGTATTCTCTTGGCAGAATCCCGAAGGTGCCCCGATTCTTATTGAACACGTTGTCTTAAACGTAACAACCAAAACTACCGCTGCCTGCTCAGTAGACATTGGCACGACTGCTACCAGCGCAACTACCTCGAGCGATAACCTTATCGACGGCAAAGATATCAATACTGCAACAGGCACGTTCTCCAATGACGAATCGGCAGGGACCAACGGCAAGTCATTCAAACGGTTAGCTGCTGGCAAGTGGGTGACTGGTTCTGTTGTTGCAGGTGGTGCGAGTGCTGGCTTAAAAGGTACTTATGAAATTTACTACCACGTACTTTAATTTTGAACTGAAAGGAAGTGTATTGAAGAATGCCTATGACTTATGCTGATGCGAAAGAAAGACTGTTAAATCTTGATTTTCACGCTATTACTCTTGTCCCTGATACTGGGATTGCCGCAACCGATATCGGCAAGATTGGCACTATCTCAGACATTGGAGAATGGGGCTTAGGTGCAGATGCTGGGACTCCTTTTGGGGTATTGAGGGTATTTGAAACCGATGCTGTAGGCGTACAGGATAGAGGCTACGCAGAAATTGACATTGAACATGATGCCACTGCCGCCAATGAAGTACAGAATGGTGGCTGGGTTGAGCTTGACGGTGCTGGTAAAGGCGCAAAATCTGCAACCAATAAAGGTGTAATTGCTGTTGCCGTAGACGCAACCAACCATAAGGCAATTGTAAAACTCGGCTAGTTTAATCCTAGCTTAATACCGTAAGACCCGCTTAAATAGGCGGGTTTTTCTATTTTCTGAATAATTGAAAGGAAGTGACTGTTTAAATGCCAGAAGCAATAATTAAACCGAATGGATATCTCGGGTTAAGAGATGAACTTAAAGCGGGCTTGAACCTGTATAGAGAGGCTTACGGCAATGGCCAAACATTCTCACAGTTTTTGGAGGAAAGAGACCCGTCGAATCAGTATGTAGGCAACGATGCCGCATTAGGCCAAATGGATGCCTTTGAACGGCAGATGTTTGCCGCTGGTATTCGCACCAAGAGCGATGAGGCAAAGGGGCTTTATGCTGATAAGGTTGAAAAATTCTTCCTTGGCACAACCAGCTCCGATGTATTATTCCCTGAATTTATCAACCGTACTGCTCGACAGGCTTTACTTGCTCCCGATATTCTTGATGAGTTGGTAGCAGTAAGAACCCCGATTGAAGGTAATGCTTATAAGACCTTCTATGTTGACCTGACCACCTCTGCGAAACAGAAAAAGCGTGTTGCAGAAGGTACTGAAATTCCGACAACCACTATTACCGGGCATACCCATGCAATTACTTTGAATAAAAAAGGCCGCGCAATTGATGCCTCCTATGAGTTTATTCGGCGTATGAGGGTTGACATGCTGGCTCTGTTAATTGAAGGTATCCTACAGCAGACCGGCGTTGACCTTGCTGAAGATGCAGTAAGTGTCTTGACTAGCGGTGATGGCAACGATAATACCGCCGCAACTAACTATAACCTTACCGACACCGATATTGGCGGTGTAGTTGCAGATGGAATTCAATGGGATAATTGGCTAAAATTCCGGCTAAAATTCTATCCGTATCAAGCAGGAACCTCAATTGTTGATGCTACTCAGTTAATTAACCTGCTTGGCATTCAGCCTCCTAATGTTGACCCCCTGAACCTTATTTCTATGCTCAACGGCGGCGGGCAAGTTGGCGGCGGTGTTAATATTGCACAGAACGTATTTAATACCCCGATGCGTTATGTGTATCTACCCTCCACTACCATTGCTAATAAGATTCTGACCATTGACAAACGCTATGCTCTTGAGCAAGTAACCGAAATCGGTGCGGACATTACCGAAACTGACCGAATGATAAAATCCCAATTCCAGACCATTGTCCTGTCGCAAGTAACCGGCTTCGCCACTCTGTTCCCTGAAGTGGTTAAGACTCTGACCACCAATGCGTGATCTTAGGGAGGCTTACCCGCCTCCCTTCCCCATAGGGGGTGATTAATTGGCAAATGTAATATTACCAACCGGCTATGAAACGCAAGTGCAGACCGATATGGGCGTAACTGAAAGCATATTGCCGACTACTGCCATTCAAAGCAAGGCGACTTTAGCAGAAGCCTTGACGAAGCAGACAGTACCGACTTATGCAGATATAACCGAAGGCGACGAACTAACCTTCCTGCAATCAGCTTGTATCGCTCAGTTATGTGCGTTACTCTGCCCTGGTATGCCGAACCGTATTAAAGTGTCTGAAACCTATGAAACAGGCTATGCTTACAAGCTGGCAGATGTTGACTGGCTAAAAAAGAAGGCGGAGTTCGAAAGGGCAAAAAAAGACTACATCAGCTTTGCAACCGGTGGCGAAGTGATAATGCCAAGTGTGATTGGGGTGGTCGTAAATGAAAGAACAGAAATATAACCACATTGCCAATGACGGTGAAGCGGTAACCATTCTCCGGACAACTCCTTATGTTGGCAAGGCTATAATTTCGCGCTTTAAGGGCAGCTATTCAGATTATGCAGTACAGAATAGGCGGCAAATAAATCTGCTCTTAGAATCGAATTTAGCCGTGGGAGAAGTTATCCAAACCGCCTCCCAATCCTTCTTGACATTGGTATCCAAGCCAGAAGTAGTACAGGGCGAAGAAATCTCTATCATTGCTCACGGAATACTATGCAATTCAACCTTAACGGTGACACGCGATCAACCGCAATATGACGAAGATGGTAATCTAATTGGTCAAACCCCTGTTGCTGTCATTGAGGCCCTGCCTTGTCACGCTATCCAAATTAACGGCAAAATGCGCGAAACGGATGTCGGTTTGTTGCCCACTACGGTAATGAAAACCTACTCTACTTCAGTGGACGGGCTTGTTAACGGCGATAAAGCGCAAGTATTCGGCAAGGATTATCGGGTGGATGATATTAACCTTGCGGAGTCTGTCGGGTGCATGGTCCTGCAATTATCGGCGTGGGTGGGGTGATGAAATGCAACATTCAATAATTCGAGTAACCGATTCTTATTTGTTGCGACAATGTAGGCAATTCATTGATACGTTCCATTCTTACATTCACTATTCAGACCGTCCTTCAAGAAAAATGTATTGGTGCTTAATTGAAGATGGCGAAATGGTGGGGGTATTTGCTTTAGGTAGCGTATTCGATAAGCCTAAATCCGTCAAGCAATACATGGAACAATATTCTTTTCAAAGCAACGAAATAGCAAATAACATTGTGTATTGCTTACATGGGCAAAAAGATAAAAATGCTGGTAGTAAATTCCTATCATTATGTCGATTAGATGCCATCAGCTGGTGGCATGAGCGATATGGTGATGAATTGAAAGCATTTGAAACTTTTATTCTTCCTCCAAGAAATGGTGCAGTTTACAAAGCGGACAATTGGCAACAGATAGGAATGACCGCTGGTAACGCACAAAAAGTAAAGACAATACCAAAGGAATTAGCGGAAACATATAGCAATGTTCGTGAACAAAAATTCAAAGATGGTAGGACAATGTACTTAATCACAGAAAGGGTCCCAACAGAGAAAAAAATAATTTTAATGCGATTAGTAACAGATAAAGATAGGCGAAAAGCAATGACCAATACTTACTATGGCACTCAATGCGAGTGTCATTTTTTGCTTGATAAGCAAATGGCATTGTTCTAGCTGCTAAGGCAGGTGATGTGATGCCCCTAAAAATTGATGCTCAGGCCATGTATAAAGGCTTACAGACTGCTTTGTTGGTGGAATGCGAAACTTTAACGGATTGGCTATGGACTCAGGTTCAAAGTTTAGCGCCCCCAGAAGTCGATAGGGCGCAGATTCACAAAGAGGTAATAGTTGTGGCCGGACAAGTGATGGGAACGGTCTCAGTGGGTGGAATGCAAGCTCTAATAACCGAATGGGGGTCTGGATCGCTTGCGGATGAAAGCAATCCGGCATGGGATGAATACACGCAATCGCAATATTATAACCCATCAAGATATCCCTATGGTCATCCTATTACCGGAAGACCACCTGGAACTTATACAGATCTGGATGGGATAGAACGTGATTCTAGTGGATTGGCAGAAGGACTGAATCTTGAAAGATGGTTGCCGCCTCAAGAACCACAACACTGGATGCGGGGATTAGTCGAACGGTCAAGGCCCTATGTTTTGGAGCGGTTGGTGCAAATGATTCAGGCTTTTCCGTTTCATAAGTACATCAGCAGTGACGGAAGGTAGGTGATGCTTATTGTCTGATATCTCAATAATCAATTCGGTTTTCGGGAAACTGAAAGCCGATTCTGTTTTTCTGGACTATCTTGGATTAACTCCATCCTCTCCAATGCCGCAGATAGTGGCTAAGATTCAGAAGGAAATGGAACCAAACGGCTTGACTAAGGATAACATTCCTCTTGTCTGCATTTACCCAATTCCTGGTGTGCGTTCTCGCCTCAATGATCTAGTCTATGATGCATTTTTCGAGGTAGCAATATTCTCGGATTCGTCAACCAATGTTAAATCAGCGACAACGAGAGCGGGGACAATGCGGATTGGGGAACGGGCCAGAGAATTGCTTCATTACGTTCAGCTTGGCGGGGCCACATTTAAGACAGAGTTTCAATCTTCGTTTCAGTCATCTTCAGGCGTGGCGGGGATAAAAGAATATGTGATGCGATTTAAAGTGAGCGAGATTATCGAACGGTAGTCTCGCTTTTGTATTTGAAAGGAAGTGAAATATATGGTTGCTACATTATCAAGGGATTTCATTGTTAAAGGCGTAGGTAAAATGATTGGGCTTAAGGTATCAGATGGTAGTCTGGGTGGTTATCTAGGGCACTTGGGCGATATGAGCGTTTCGTTAAAATTGCCCCGTAATAAAGTTTACGGCGGTGACGGCTTGTGGCCTATCGGTTTTACTGAAGGTGATCGTGAAGGCAGTATTGCTTTTACCAATAACAAATTCAACTTAGATCAAATCGCTTTAATGGCTGGCGGGACCATTACCCGTGGGACTTCGGTTGATATTATGGAGTTTGATGAGCCCCATACCGTCCCATCCGCCACTGCTTATACGGTTGATTTAACCTATAAGACAGGTGCTCCCGCAACTGCGGCACTTGCTAAAGTAAAAGTGTTTTTCACGGATGGCACTCCTTGTACTTTAGTCGAGAGCGCACCTTCTGCGCTTGGCGAATATAGTTATGCTTCGGGCGTGTTAACCTTCGCTGTCGCTTCTGCAGGCAAGGCTATTTTAGTCGATTATCTTCATGCTGTAACCGCAAGCGACAAGGCCGGTATTATGTCAACTGCCCTTGCTTTCCCGGTGGAGATTTATCATAAGGGTATTTTTGTGGATGATGTAAACGGCGCACAAATGGGATTACAAACCCATGCTCCAAATGTTATAGCAAACGGAGACTTTACTATCGATTGGAAGCGCGGAACTGCATCGACGCATAAACTTAGTTTTGATATTCAAGACCCACAAACTGGTGCAGATGTAATTGACTTTTCGACGTATCTAGTAGCTTAACCCCCTAGCGGATTCATTACCCGCTAGATGAACCATGGCCCCGTGTCGGTTTCTCTCCTGCCGTCACGGGGCAAATATTTTACAGGAGAAAAGAAATTTTGAAGGAGGCTTACATAATGGGTGAAGTTAACGAAGCTTTAGGGATTGGGGACAAATTTATAATTGACGGGCAGGAATATGAAGCACATATCGCAACCTTTGAAGAGTTGGAAACAATCGGCGAGAAAATGGAAGGTCTTTTTTTGACCGATAAAGGCATATATATTAACTTTTTAAAACTACAAGGTGAAAAAGATTTTAAGAACCGTGATGCCCGGATTAAAAAACTATTAGATCTATTGCAGATAATCTTCCCGGATGCCCAAATTGAAAAAGTAAAAAAAATGAACCGCAAGGAGATGGCGAAGGCCATCGACTACTTTCTCGTGGGTTAGCGGATTAAAAAGCGATAAAAAGGAAGATGCAGAAGGCGAATATGAGCCTAACAGTTGGCGAAGGGTAATTGCTCGTCTCGGTCTTAACGGCAGAACCCAGCAAGAGATAAGGAAAATGACGCTACCTTTCGCAATGGATATTCTTAAGGAAATGAACGACGAATTTAAGGCTAATGCAAAGATTCATGGGTGCGAGGTTGAAGAAGAATCACAATATCACGAAGCTACAAGTAGCGATATTGCTGCTTTAATGGCGTTTACGGGTAAGAAGTAATTTTATAAATGAGGCTGATGTTTGGTAGAGGTTTTTAGATTCCTTCCACTGGCTGGTTTAACGAGCATTGATTTTTCCTGTAAGAAATTAAAACCCTATTGATTTTCGATGCTAGAGTACCCATGCTTGTTCCGGAGAACACCATGTCGTAGTTAACCCCTTCTTCTTCACAATGAATAACTAAATATTCAATTCGATGGACAGTCTGTTTTTTGGCGGCAAGTGCGAACACGCCTAAAAGAAGAACCCGGCCAGCGGTGATGTCGCTGGTTATTTGTTCGTGATTTTTAACTTCCACGGATTTGATATTGGTCCATTTGGTGAGATGCGTCCTACTGCCGGTAAATGCAAGGCCGTTTTCCCTTGGCTTAATGTAACCACTTGAGGCTACGTCAATATGGGGACTTCCGCCCAGATACTCGACAGTTGTCTCACCGGATGTAGCGTGCTTTTGAACTTCTTTGATATCTTTCGTACCTGTTCTGATCGCACATATACCCAAAACGATAAGGCATAAAAGCAATATTAATGTGCCACCACTCATTTTATGCACCCCCTTAATTAGAGTATATGCCAAATTGAAAATTATAACAATAATGGCTCCGACAGGGGCCTTTTTTGTTGCCTGAAAGGTGGTGATAACAATCGTATTTGTTCAATGCGCTAATTGCGGAAAACAGATTGAAACATATCCTAGTAGAGTGAAGAAAAACAAGGAAAGACACTCTAATTTTTACTGTTCTAAAGAATGTAAATCGGCTTATTGGAGACAGAAAAGAATAGGAGAAAATAATCCCAAAAGTAAACCCAAAATCATTGTAAAATGCGCTTGGTGTGGAAAAGACATATCGTTACCTTCTTGGCGTTTGAAGAAGGCTAAAAGACATTTTTGTAATACTCAATGTAAGGGGGATTGGCAGTCTGAACATAATAAGGGGCCATCATCTCCTTATTATAAAAAAGAAAGTCATATTATAACGGAGTGCGATTATTGCGGTAACCAGTTTGAAATAGTTGCGAGCCAGTACAAAAAGTCCAAAAAACATTATTGTTCAAAACAATGTTGTGATGATTCAAGGCGAGGCGAGAAACACCCTGAACGCAAAGCAAAGCTGCATAAATGTATATGCCCAATATGCGGAAAAGAATTTTATCAGTCTAAAAATGCCAAAAATCAAAAAAAGACATGCTCTCATGAATGCGCGGTAACTTTAAGGGCGAAGAAGCGAAATAGACATGTCGTTTTAACCTGTCAGTATTGTGGAAAAGAATACAGTGTTCCCAATTGTGAAAAAGAACGCTCCAAATATTGTAGCCGAAGTTGTTTGGCATTAGCCAAAATGGTTGATGGACACTCTGATACATTGCCGGAAAGGCTTACCGCAAAGAAACTTGGAGAACTAGGGGTTAGCTTTATACCACAATACCCAATTGATCGCATGAAGGTGGACTTTTATTTGCCGGATATGAATATGGTGCTTGAAGTGTATGGTGATTATTGGCACGGTAACCCAGGAAAATACCCCTCACGTTCGATGTTAAATGATGTCCAAAAGCAAAACATAAATCGTGATCGCAAAAGGCGAAAGTTTTTAGAGAAATCTGGCTATAAATTCGCGTACATATGGGAGACCCAAATAAAAGAAACCCCAGAGGTTTTGAGTAAACTTTTGGCCCTAAATTAAAACCACTGTTGGCACCGTAAAAGGTGTTTTTTTATTTTCTGGAAAGGTGGTGAATAAATGGCAGACAATATAAATCCTGAGAATGCGGTATTAACTAATCTTGTATTCGGCATTAGTAACATCAAAGCTCAGATGGAAGCTATCGAAGCTATGGCGAATAAAACCGCGCTGACTGTACAGGAGGCCTTTGCTAAAACACAGTTGAACGCTGGTACTGGTGCGACTGATACTGTGGCAAAAGCAGGGAAGGTTACCGCCTTACAACAGTCCAAAATAGAAGCCGTTCGGAAAGAAAGTGAAGCTAAACAGACGGCAATGTTAGCAGAAAGTGCTGCTAAACAAGATGCTATTGTAAATGCATCTACTAACGCACAAGTATTAGCTCGCGAAAAAGCAGATGCCGCGATTATCACAAGCGCGGCCAAGACACAGGCAGAAGTAGAGGCGATTCAAGCTCGTGCAAGTATAAGCACTGCTAAAGCAGGCGTATATGATGCTAGGTCAAGTGCAATTTCAGCCGAAAGTACGGCAGCAATAGAAGCACAAAATGCTAAAACACTTGCGACGGTAGAAAAAACAGAAGCAC
>ENA-UOOH01001928-UOOH01001928.1-fermentation-metagenome-genome-assembly--contig:-NODE-1928-length-19061-cov-17.572240_pt1 | contig 19061 bp, 12 predicted proteins | sample MGYA00245778_ERZ724025 | MGnify/ENA primary metagenome ERZ724025 (study PRJEB28704, sample SAMN03018313) | fermentation metagenome | biome: anthropogenic terrestrial biome; feature: soil... | reverse complement strand
TCAAGTGATAATTCTTTTATTTTTACATTAAACGCCTCTAAGTGCAGTAATAGACTTTCAAATATCCTTGGCATTCTAAAAAACTTCTTAAAATTAACTTCTATATTTAACCTTCCACCGGCTGTGAAGTTATCTCTTAAGCTTGAGTCCACTATACTGTAATTTGCGGCAAGCCATTTTGCTAGTCTTTTATATTTTGTCGGTCCTGTAGAACTAATCAATTCTGGAAATAAAATAAAAGCAGTGGCAATAATATCATTTTTCTCTTCAGGGCTTACCTCTGCCCAAGTTTTAATTACCGCTGGTGTGCTTTCAGCAATCCACCAAGCCGTCTGACCTTGCTCTCTAAAATAATTAGTAATTAAACCTATCGGGTCATCTGAATCATTCATAGAATCATAGCTTATACCACTTCTAGAAAAAAAAGAATCTTTTGATTCTTGAACCAAATTAATCTTGTATCTTGGACTGTGCGTTACAACAACGTCCGATACTGAGTCTTCGTATCTAGCGGATTTCACAAAGCAGCCATTCTTATTTACTTTTATGAACATAATATATATGTCTAAAACTTCAACTTTCGTACTTCCTAAAATACTGTTTCCTAATATAGTCCAAGAATTATCTGGAGAATTAGTATTAGTAGAGCTTTTCACTTCTATCCCAAACTTTTCGTTTTTATTAAAAGTATAAATTATATCTGGAAAGGCATGACCACCCTCAGTATATTCAATCTCACAATCATAATTATTGGCATTAATTACGTATTTGGATGCCTCTTCAACTAATTTTTCATACTCGGTTGGTGAGGTTTTGCGAGTAAATTTTTCTTTTTGTTCTATAGACATAGCTCTCAGTTTTTCTTCGACTTTTAATACAAAACCTAAAAAAGTTGTTTTATCCATCACGATATCACATCCTAACTGTAATTCTAAATATCTTATCGGCATATTACCAGACTATGTATTAATTATATCGGAAGGCAATCTGAAAATTTACACAGACCCAAAAAGCCCATTCGTAATACGAAAAAGTATTTAAGTGCTAAATAAAAGTGGGTTGGATAGATAATTTAAAAATTAAATTTGATAAATTCTCCTATTTGTTTATGCAGAGAGTATGGGCGATTTTTTGTTATTTAATATGATGACGACTTGAATTTTTAGATAACATACCTGTAGGTTTTACTTTTACAGAAAAATTATGTTGATGAATCGTTCTCTGAACTGTTTTATGTCTAACGCACTGCAAAATAGTATGTCTTGCAACAGCAAGAATTAAAAAGATTTCGTAATATTCGCTATTTCAAGTGTTTTCGAATCACTATTTCTTATAGTAACTTTTCAGGTGCTTCAAACATAGCTGAAGCATAAAAACAAGGTTCCTTGAAAACAGGGTATTCTAAGATGTTTAGCGAATCAGAACTTTACCAATATTTCTATACAAGAAGTATGACCTTTTAATGGCTATGAGATTTTTTTGTGCTTCATTTATGTGCTTCAAATAAATAGCTTGACAAAAAAATCACAAAGATGATATAATAAATCCATACTTTTACATTTATAAATTATATAAGGAGTGTCAAAAGGATGGGTAAAAAAGTATCAGTTGCAGTTATAAAAAGACTTCCAAGATATTATAGATATTTAAGTGATTTATTGAAGGTAGATATAAAAAGAATTTCGTCCAAAGAACTTAGTAAAAAGATGGGAATCACTGCGTCACAGATAAGGCAGGATTTGAATTGCTTTGGTGGCTTCGGACAGCAAGGGTACGGGTATAACATTGAATCATTATACAACGAGATAGGCAAAATTCTTGGGTTGGATAGGCGTTTTACAACTATAATAATTGGTGCAGGAAATATGGGAAACGCTTTGGCAAACTATGGAAACTTTAAAAAGCGCGGCTATGATATGATAGGCATTTTTGATATAGCTCAGGAGCGTATTGGTAAGAATATAAACGGTATAACAATCATGCATATGGATAAGCTTGACGATTTTATAAAGGAAAATCACGTTGACATTGCAATTTTAACGATCCCCAGCAAAAACGTATCGGAGGTTGCAGAAAAGGTTACAGAGCTTGGTGTTAAAGGTATATGGAATTTTTCACCGCAGGATTTGCACCTTTCAAGCGATGCCATTGTTGAAAATGTACACTTAAGCGATGGCTTAATGGTTTTAGGCTATCGAATAAAAGAAAAGGATTTGCAGGACGAATTTGAATCCATATAGTACAGATGCTTATAATAGGGCTGAAAAGGAATTCTTTTGTGACTGAAAATTATCTTTATATGGCTATGAAAGTACAAAGGGCACATATGCATTAATTCAGTATATCGGATGATTATGCGTTGTCACAAATAGCAGTCAGAATACAAAAACACTGTATACCAAGACCTTTTCCGAAATCAGTTAAGCCTTCGCCGGACGTTGCTGTTATACCAACCGCTGATTCATTTATGCTCAACAGTCCGGCAATGCTTTTTTTCATATGTGGGATCTTTGGGCTTATTTTTGGAACAGAGCATTCAATTGACAGAGAAACATGGGATATGACCCCGTTAAAATGTTTTAAGGCCTCCATAAGGTATACACGGCTGTCGGTAATTCCGTCCTCAAAGCATATTTTATCCGCCACCTCACCTAAAATGTTTACACCGGTAATAGAAGATACAGCATTTGTTAATGCATGAAGAACAACATCCGCATCGCTGTTGCCTAAAAGTGGGGTTCCGTCGAACTCTACACCGCCTAAAATGAGCCTTTTTTCAGTATCTTCAAAGTCAAACCTGTGACTATCTTGACCTATGGAAACCTTTACCATTGAATCACCGTTTTTCAAATGTTTATAATGAATATAGGATATCGCATTTTGGGTAAGTATTCAATATTGAATTAACTGTAGGAATTTATACTGCTAAGTAAATATGGTCTTCTAAACCAATTAAAGAAAGAAGATATCTTAGTAACTTACTGATGCAAAACATTAATAAAAAACAAGAATATTTATGTTTTGCATCTGTGAGTTCCTATATTGGGGTGTGGGCGAAGCCCACTTTAATGACTCGTGGTATGGATAGTTGCTATATAGAGACCTACAGAAAAGCAGAGGGTGGCTACAACAAATCAGCATATTAAAAAACTTTGTGGTCTTTTAATACTCAAACCTTACCTTGAAAAAAGGGATGAATTAAGATAATATAGATTCAAGAAAGATTCCCGCAAGCTTTGTGGGACAAATGGGAGGGTTCTTTTTAGTGGGACATAAAAAATATTATATAACAACACCTATTTACTACCCAAGCGGCAAGCTCCATATAGGTCATTCCTATACAACGGTAGCAGCCGATGTAATGGCCAGATACAAAAGGCTGCAGGGGTATGATGTTATGTTTTTAACCGGAACCGACGAGCATGGTCAAAAGATCCAGCGGCTTGCGGAAAAAGAAGGTGTTGCTCCGAAAAAATATGTTGATGATATTGTTGATGGTATAAAAGAGCTTTGGTCACTTATGAAAATTACCAATGATAAGTTTATACGAACAACCGACGATTTTCATGTTACAGCTGTTCAAAAAATATTTAAAAAGCTATATGATCAGGGTGATATATACAAAAGTGAATATGAAGGCTGGTATTGCACACCTTGTGAGTCTTTCTTGACTGAAACTCAGCTAAAAGACGGAAAGTGCCCTGATTGCGGCAGAGAGGTTGAGCTTACTCGGGAAGAAAGCTACTTTTTCAAGCTTTCAAAATATCAGGATCGTTTGGTTCAATATCTTGAAGAGAATCCTGACTTTATTCAGCCTGTTTCCAGAAAAAATGAAATGATAAATAATTTTATAAAGCCGGGCTTAGAGGATTTGTGCGTTTCAAGGACATCCTTTAACTGGGGAATACCCGTAACCTTCGATGATAAGCATGTTGTCTATGTTTGGATTGATGCTTTGTCAAATTATATCACAGCTCTTGGATATCTTTCAGATAATGACGAAGACTTTAAGCGTTTCTGGCCTGCTGATGTTCATCTTGTCGGTAAAGAGATTATAAGGTTTCATACAATAATATGGCCTGCATTGCTTATCGCTCTTGACCTCCCGTTGCCAAAGCAGGTGTACGGGCATGGCTGGCTTGTGCTTGATGGTGGAAAGATGTCAAAATCCAAGGGGAACGTGGTTGATCCGGTTGTTTTGGTTGAGAAATATGGCTTAGATGCAATACGCTATTTCCTATTAAGGGAGGTTCCTTTTGGTTCCGACGGTGTTTTTTCAAACGAATCCCTAATTAACAGGATAAATTCAGATCTCGCCAATGATTTGGGGAATTTGGTCAGTAGAATTGTGGCGATGATACAGAAATACTTTAATGGCATTATTCCAGAAACATGGATTAAAAATGCTCTGGACGATGATCTTATCGATACGGTTATTCGTACTTCCGGAAATGTGGAGGAACTATTAGATAAGCTCCAGTTTAGCACTGCGCTACAGGAAATTTGGAAAGCGGTTTCAAGAACAAATAAGTATATTGATGAAACAATGCCGTGGGTTTTGGCAAAGGATGAAGAGAAAAAATCTCGTCTTGCTCAGGTTTTATACAATCTTGCGGAGAGTATCAGGATTATATCAATATTAATTCAACCGTTTATGCCCGAAACGCCTGAAAAGATATGGGAACAGCTAAGCATATGCCAAAGCTGCCGAAGTTGGGAGAGCACCAAACAATGGGGGCAATATTCAGGGAAAACTCCCATTAAGCCGGGTCAAGTGATTTTCCCGAGGATTGATCTTGAAAAGGAGCTCAAAGAACTTGAGAAGGATACTGCAGAAACCGTCAGCAAAAAGGATTTACCGGAAATAAAGCCGCAGATTGCAATAGATGATTTTGCAAAGCTTGACTTGCGTGTGGCGCAGGTGATTGCCTGCGAAAAGGTGCCAAAATCGGATAAACTGTTAAAACTGCAGTTGGATATAGGTCTTGAGACACGACAGGTTGTATCGGGTATTGCCAAACACTATAGCCCTGAAGAAATGGTTGGCAAAAAGGTAATCATGATAGTAAACTTAAAACCTGCAAAACTAATGGGGATAGAGTCTCAAGGCATGATTCTTGCCGCCTCGGACAGGGGTGACAAGAAATTGGTTTTAGCAACGGTTGATGCTGATATTCCGGTTGGCAGTGCTATTTCATAAATGTAATGTTAGGTGCATACTGCATTCCCGGAATGCTATAATGAGCGTATCTGTAATCTGCATAAATAACGGATAATAACCTTGTTACATAATTATATTGTAGCGAGATTGATGTTAAAGAAATTTACAGATCATGCTGTATAATTATACTGTAATGAGATGTTAAAAGAAACTAACAGACTAAGTTGTATTGAGATAAATTGAACTCACTGGGTTTATACTAAACCCTGGATATCTGACAATACAGAATTTATATGAGGTTTAAATATGATTATAGATTCCCATGCCCATTATGACGATGAAAAGTTTGACATTGACCGTAATGAGGTGCTGGAAAGAATACAAAAGCAAGGGGTGGCAAGGGTTGTAAACCCTTCAGCAAATGTCGCTTCTGCAGAAAAATGTCTTAAACTTGCAAAGGAACATAGCTTTTTCTATACTGCTATGGGAATACATCCCCATGAGGCAACAGAAATGTCAGATGAAGTTCTGATAAAGCTGCGGGAAATGGCGGATTACGAAAAAGTAGTTGCTATAGGCGAAATCGGCTTGGATTACCATTATGATTTTTCACCAAGGGAAATCCAAAAAAGCTGTTTTTCAACTCAAATTTGCTTAGCAAAAGAGTTGAAGCTTCCCCTTATTTTTCATGACAGGGAAGCCCACAAAGATATTATGGATATAATAAAAGCAGAAAAGGCAGAAGCTGTTGGTGGCGTTTTCCACTGCTTTACAGGCAGCGTGGAGATGGCGAGGGAAGTGCTTGATATGGGTTTTTATATTGCTTTGGGTGGAGCGGTTACATTTAAAAACGCAAAAAAACCTGTTGAAGTGGCAAAGTTTATACCCAATGATCGGCTGCTAGTGGAAACTGACAGCCCATATATGACACCTGTTCCTTTCAGGGGGAAACGAAATGATTCGGGGTATCTTGAAGAGATTATCAAAAAGCTTGCCGAAATACGAGGTACAACACCGGAGTTGGTTGCAGAGTATACATCTGTTAATGCGGATAGGCTTTTTGGTCTTAACCTAATGGAGGCTGAGATATGAAACGATTTGTTGTAATTGTTACCTCTCTTTTAATTATATTTGTGTTTGTGGCATTGAACTATCTATTATGGGATAGAGAAAGCCTCGTAACGTTAAGGGAATCGAATCAGGCAAGCATTGATGCACTGAGCCGAATTAATATGAACCTTGGTGATGAAAAAAGCCGTTTGTTAGAGCAGAATAGTGTTCTTATGGAACAGGTCAGTGAGCTCAAAGCTAAGGTAGAAGTAATGGAAAAAGACATTCTGGACAAGCAGAGCAGAATAGATGAACAAACAGATTTTACACTGGCCATGAAACAGCATTTAAATCCTCTACCTGTTAAAACTGCCGCTCTTGACTGGATTAACCTGCTTTCGAAAAGGACCTACGGAAGCGCTTTTATGAGAGGTGAAACAGATTGCAGATACTGGCAGAACAAATGGAACTTACGCACATTTACCGATTACTTTGAGCAAAATTTAGATCAAATCCAGATAAAGCTTGATGAAGAACAACTGCCGATTATAAAAGTAAATCCATCTCCTTCGACAGATTGGGATATAAATGTTGAGCTTCATGCACTGGTTGAATTAAAGGAAAATGCAAAAGAAGATTATCTAAAACAAGGTGAAAATATCTTTAAAATAACATATACTTATAACGAACGAATCGAACAATGGCTCATATCTTCAGTTACAAGCGAAGCTGTAGACGAAGAGCCTCAGCCCGAATCTGAACCTGAAACTGAAACATCGCAGGATAATGAATCTGAACCAAATAATTAATGACTATTAGCAGCGCTCGATATAAAGCTTCAAAAGGCATTTGCATAGATGACAAAGACTCGTCTATATCAATTCTTGATTCTTTTGGCGAATTCCTCAACGCTATCTGCTTTTGCAGCTAATTTAAGCCATGCGCTTAGAACTTCCATGCTTTTCTGAACCCTTATGGTATACTCCAGTTCTTCTGTTATGCTATCTGGTAGCTCCTGCAGCAGTTCAAGAATGCTTTCAATCTTACCCTCAATCTTACCTTCTACTTTACCCTCTTCTCTGTTCTTTATGCGTTCTTCTTTTAACGTAAGCTCCAGATTGTATACCATTGTCTCTACCTCCTTGCTTTCTTCTAAAATTTTATTCATTAAAGCACGATTTTCAGGTTCTATTCCTCTCGTAATAATATTCGCAAACCAATTCTTAAAAAGCTCAAATTCCTTTGGATTTAATTTTTTCAGTGTATTTACAACTGTCTTAAGGCTCTCAAGCAGGGTATTGACATCCTGCTTCTTATCCATTAGAAATACGGTAGCTATTAAATTTGACATTTCCAAGAGGGTTTCATTGTCATATCTGTTTACGTCAATAATTATATATTTAAAATCTATAACATTATCTCCAAATAATTCATATCCACTTAAACATTCTTTATAGCTTCTGCATGCAGTCCAGTTGTTTTTTCCATTGTACAGTACTATAGGCACAATTACCGGTAGTCTATAATCTTTTCTTTTTTCTTTGCTTTTATCCAAATCCTTTAAGATACCTCTCCACACTTCCACCATGTAGAGCAGCAACCTATAAGGCATTTGAAAGTCAACCTTTGACTGCATTTCCATAAGGACATAGAATATTACATCCTTGTTATCCATTTTCACCCGGTAAACCAGGTCTGCTTCTTTATTTTTAAAATCCGGCAGTATAAATGATTTATCAACCTTTACCACATTGTTTTCTTCAATACTGTCTACCCAATCCTGCTTTACAAAGCTTCTTAGTAGCTCAACGAATACCTTTTTAACCGATAACAGATACTTATATCCTTTATCATGCTTATTATTTAATACCTCATACTCAGTTTCTGCTACTGCTTCTCTTAACCATAAATGCTCCATTCCAAATCCTTCTCTCATACTTATTTTATCATAAATTATAAAACAAGTATATAACGAACTAATGTTCGTGTCAAGAAAGAAAATTTAACGATGTTATAAGCAATGAAAAGTCAGCCTTACAGCTACACTTTGTGTGTTCGACTAGCTTGGTTAACATTTTTCTTACTAAAAAGAATTATATTTGGACTATTCTATTCAACTGAAATGTAGTAAGATAAGAAGTGAATTGGTTTTATTTTACATAATTCTTTTATTAGCGAGGAATATGGATATGAGAGGCTCTTCCGCCTCGTTGAAATGGCTGGTCGCAAACTTCGTTTGCTGCTCGCCCATGCAACTTGGGTGTGTTGAAAATATAGCTTGCTACGCAAGCAAAAAATTAGAGTAAAGGATGCCATGAGAAATCCGGGAAAGTATGAAAACTATAAACCCAATGTAAAAAATCTCCGGTACAGAAAATGCCGCGGAGAAAGTTTTTACACTCTCGTTGCCTCACCAATCAGGAGGTGTATTGTGAAAAAAACCGCATTAATACTGATTTCTTTCATGATAGCAACTGTATTTAATGGATGTACATTGGAGATTCCAACCATTTCGAAAGCAAGGGTAGTTGTTGATGCCTATTTGCATTATCACCGAACAGGTGATCTTCCCCCTGATATTGATGAAATTCTCGGGGTGAACTTCACACACGGACAAAATAGTGCTGTGCAGGGATTACCAACTGAACTGCCGGATGAGACTTTAAAAAATACCATTAAAGCAACAACAAAATCAGAAATTCTGGAAATAGCCAAAGAATACTATAAAATGGCATACCCACTCATTGAAGCGGATACATGGCCTGAATACAATCGATTGATTACATGGGAACCTGACTTCGGTACTAAAAATCCATCATCAGAAGAAATCGAACTGCAGAAGCGTAATTCGATAAATGTAGCGCTTTCACTCAGCTATACAAAAGCGAAAAATTTCTACCTGGCAATGGCAGCTTCTGTATTTTCACTATGCCCGGATGACTCAACTTCTGCAGGTAACTTTGCAGCTGCAATTGCGGCATATCGCGATGATCTGGCATTAGCCGGCGGACCGGCAATCGCAAACACCAGCAACCTGTATACAGATGCTGAAAAAATTTATCACTACGCACTGATTCAGGCTCAAAATAACAGTGCATACACTAGCGATGCACTTCCTTTGCTGGTGAGTCTGGGCAACTTGTATCTTGACAATGGAAACCATGAAGAAGCTTATGCATGTTTTCAATCTGCTCTGGAGATCAATTCGGAATACTTTGCTGCAACCGAAGGGTTATATAACGTTTATATGGCTATGAAACAGTACAAAATGGCCTTGGATCTCATTGCAAAGACAACGAAGTATCCTGCACAGCTTGGCTCTACTGTAAAAACCTGCAATAAGAAAAAAGAAGACGAGAAAAAACCGGGAATCAGCGATAATGCCGCAGATGAGGCAACCCTCCAAAAAAAGATGAATAGCTTGAATACCATAGATCCCATCTCTTCTGCCGACTTTCTTGATGGTATTGATGAGTTGGCGAAGGATAAGCTCAACCAACTTATCCGGCAAGTACAGGAAAAAATGAAATATCGGGCCCCGGATATTACATTGATATCTCAATATGCCACTATACAAGCTATTAGTAAACCCATGGGGCAATCCGCTCTAACTGCGTTTTCAGAAGCTGTTAATCAATATTCGGGAGAGGCCATGATGCTTCAGGAGAAAATATACAATGAGGATGCTTCTGAGGGTGAATACAAAAAAATCGCAGATGCTGCTCAAAAATACCGCAGGAATAGAGATTTGGAAAGCCTGCAGCAATTTTTTAGTGCGTACTCAGGTTTATACCCCGAGTTTTCTGTTTTTACAATCAACCCATATGATTATGCAAATCCTGTTGATCTCATAGTCCAACGGCGGAATATAGAGTTATTCAACAGTAAATATACTACATATTCCGGATATATGGGTATTGTGAATGGCAAAGTCACGAAAGAGTTAAGTGAAATTATCAACCTTTGCAATATAAAAGTAGATGAGCGTTGGGATCAAATGAATAAAAAATTTGCGAATTATGAACCACCTGAAGATATGGAGTATGAAGAAAAGATGGACAAATGGCATAGAGATACTTGTGCAATTGGAAGGAACTACTACTCAAAAGTAAACGACATTAAAGAAAATGCCTGGGCTCAGGCAACCCAACTCACTGTTATGGCCTATCAGCAAAAGATTAAACCATATGCGGAGCAAATGTACAATGACTGTATGAAGCATGTCATTCTTATATCCGATGAGAAAATCCAGCAAAGAGTGGAAGATAAGCTGAAAGCGGTTGTTTTATCTGGACTTGCCCAGAGCTTTGAACAAATATATTTATCCTATTCTTTCGTAATCTATGAAGAGTGGAGCTGCAGCTGCAGTGTAAACGAAGCGGAAAAAGAAAAGCGTGAAAAGGAACAAGCGATGGCTGAAAGGGAGCAGATCAAGAAAAACATGGAGGCAAAAAAACGCTTTGAAACCGGAGAAATTGACGAAAATTCTGAATATTACAAAAAAATTATCAAACCCTACGAGGTAAGAATTAATACACCGTTTGTGGAAGGTGTTGTGGGACCATACAAGTCCGGATATAAGCTAAAAATAGATCTGCCGAATGCTCCGTGTGTTCTTGAATTTGAGAAAATGAAGCATCATATCCGCAATACAACGACATATAATGGGGGAATTGAGATTGGTGACAGTGGAGAAGCCGGTAATGCCGAAATCGGTGCTAAAGCATATTTAAAATTCTCTGCCACTAAGGGAGCCGATGGTAGTTTTTCTGCTGACGATGTTGACATCATCGGTGGTGGCAGCGCTACGCTGAGTACATCGTTTTCATCCGGTACAGTTGGCATGGAAGCCTCTGCTATCAGGGGTACAAGAAGCTATGCGGATTTTTCGGTGACTGCTGATGACGTTTTGAATAAAGAATTCAGGGATGCCATGGGAAGCTGGAGTCCAAACCTTACAAAGGAATTATGGAGTGGGGAGTACCCGTGATATCCCGTTAGTTGGAATGAAAACACTCATTTATATAAGTTGAACTTAATTTTACTTATGCTGTGACGAGCAAATAACAGATGGGGCAGGTGTTTTTGCGAAGGCACAGCATTAGAAAAATGTTCAACTTATTTAGTAACTTACTGATGCAAAACATTAATAAAAAACAAGAATATTTATGTTTTGCATCTGTGAGTTCCTATATTGAGGTGTGGGCAAGCCCGCTTTGGTTTTAAATATTTTGGTTTTTTCATCCTTAAGTTTTTACCGAAAAAGAACAATGGAGTGCTACAAAAGTCTGCTTAGATCTTCATGCAGCTTTTCGAGACGGGATTCATCCAAAAGCCAATAAATATAATGGGGATATTCTGTGCCTTCAAGTCTTTTAATTATACGTTCCTTGCACTCAATAAGCTCAGGTAGAGTTTTTTTAGCAGCTTCAATGTTTTCTGTTGAAGAATCATTTATCGCACACTGTGTTAAAAAGCATGCTTTGGCGCTAACATCAATTGCATAAACATAATAGTTATATAAATCCATCATTATCTCAAGCTCATCTACAGTTTCACGAGGAAGTCCAAGCTGCTCTACATTTAAAATCTCCGGGAGCTTTGATAACAATTCCTTTGCTTCTGTCTTTTCCTCAAGAATAATTTTTATATTTTCCTTTGTTGCTTCAACTAGCTTTGACGCGCTAGGCTCCCACTGATCCCGTCCGTGGATGTTAACCATCATATCATATGCCTTTTTTAAAGTATCCGGTGTCTGGCAATCTTCCATGAAAACATGCCCTCTGACATAGCTGGATTTAACCATTACTAACCAGGATGCTTCCATAAATGCACGTAAAAATTTATAAGCTTCAGGATTTGTTGGTTTTACTAATTTTCCAAGATATGAGCCGGATTGCATCGGGGATGAGATTCCATTTTCCGCCCATGTGCGATAAATGTCGTCAAGCTTGGTATCAGTATCAGAAGACAGCATTGCACCCGCATAGAGGTTCAACATATTGAGGGAGTTAGCCACACTCGACTCATACATTACTTCCCAGTCGGTACGAAACCAAACCCCATTAACTCCTTTTTTACGGCATTCAATCAAACGGCTTTTTATATCGCCCGCTATGCTTGCCGGAAAGACACCCATGCCGTAAAACTGACCCCATGTATCGAATTCAACATATTGGGGCTGCTGACCCACATGACCTATTTTAGGGTTGGTGGGGAAGGTGGGATAAAAATCATGAGGCGTGACCTTCAAAGCAATAGCAATATCAGGTGAACAGCGTTTAGCAGCTTGTACTATCATGCTTTGGTCAAGAGCCGTATAAGAAAAGTCGCGTACAATAAGCTTTTTACCAGACTTATTCAAAGGCTCGTAAAGAGCTTTCATTATTTCATAATACCAATTTTCACGGGAAGTATTTTGGCAACGCTCACAGTGGCATTCTCCTGCTGAAATAGAAACCTTGCTTTCTCTTGTGCCAAGGCTCACAATTATGCCGGCAAGTCCGGGAACAGCTTCACATAGTTCCTCAATTCTTTCCGTGGCTAAATCTATCCAAAACGGGTTATTTGGACAAATAGTACCGTCGGTATTTCGCAGCTTTGGAATAAGCTCCAGCATGGAATCAGGAAAGGATATTTCCTTAACCTCAAGATACAGGTCAATATTCCTGCGCCCAGCGTCTCTTATTATTTTATTGATGTATTTACGGTTGTTATATATTGTGTGCATCCTGACAGGCCATCTTTTCCACATTAGATCATCGGAGAAATACTTTAAAGGGAACACTAATTGATCAATAAGATCGTTTTGATGAAAAATCAGAGCGTTCATTGAAAAACGCTGCATAAAGTCCATCGCTTGCTCAACCTGAGCCAATTGCCATATCCTGTTTGAGTGAAATTCTACACCGCGAAAGGAAAAGTCCATTATATAACCTCCTGTCATTTTGCTGTTTTTCCACCGTCCACAACAACCATTTCGCCTGTTACAAAATCTGAAGCTGCAGATGATAAATATATTGCTGTACCCATATAATCTTCAGGTACTGCTATGCGACCAAAAGGATGATTTTGAATTACTGCCTTCTTTTTGTCCGGATTTTTTGCATAGTAGTCGTAAGTAAAGCGAGTGTCGGTGGCTGTAGGTGCAATGGCATTTACATATATTTTATATTGCGCAAGCTCCAAAGCAAGTGTTTTCATCAGCATTACAACTCCGGCTTTACTGGCACTGTATGCACCAAAGTTAATAGATGCACGATATGCACCTGTCGAAACAATATATATAATTTTTCCGCCGCGCTCTTGCTGGATCATCTGCTTTGCAACAGCACGGCCTAAGTAAAAGGCCCCGTTCAGGTTTGTATTAATTATCGAAAGCCATTCTTCATTCGTCATTTCCAGCACCGGCTTACGGTTCGTTAATGCGGCACTGTTAATGAAAATATCCACTCCGCCCAGAGGCTTTGCTGCATTAATAATTTTTTCCGAATTACTGGAATCCCCCACATCCGCACATATACCGCTTGCATTTACGCCATCTGCTTTTAAAGCATTAATCCCCTCATGAAGGTATTCTTCAGAAATATCCACAAGTAAAATTGAAGCTCCATTACTAGCCAGAGCGCGAGCACAAGCCAGACCTATCCCACCACCTCCGCCTGTAACTAGGGCGATTTTACCTGATAAATCAAATAAATTTTCATTATTTATGGTACTCATATCAATATCCTTTCTGTAATACGACTCTCTATATCTTTCCTGATTGCATGCACCCGCGCAGGATCCAATAGGGTGTAAATAGTATGAGGTCTATAGGATGTCGTTTTAGAAAACTCAATTAGCTCTTTTTCAAGATCATGTAAACGGTTTATGGCTTCATCAAGCAATTTACGTATATAGTTGAAAAATTCAGATTGTCGGTCTTCTTTTGTTTCTATAACATAATGTGCAAGTAAAACAGCACGAGTTATATCCCTGTAAAATGAAACATACACTTTATTTACATAAAAGCGGTTCTGCAACTCCTTAAGCTTATTTGTGCAAAAGCCAAAACAGCCTTCCATGCTTATATTGTAAATATAATTAATCTCGGATAAAGCATTATCTTTTTCTGCAAGGTTCTTCTCAAGGATTTCCCGTTCAGGATTAAGAGCATCCCACTTCGCCTTTACCCAGTCCCTTAGCGAATTCTTTTCTAAAGCCAACCAATACGCATGTTCTATAGTTACAGGAGAGAGACTGGAATCGGAAAAGACACAATCATTAACATACAGCGTTTTTTTGATTATGGGTAGGGTTCTGGAATACAAAGCTTGAAACCACAAGGTAGCTTTAATTTTTTGAGGTTCCTCTGCGGATTTATCAAACCACCCTTCGCTATCAAGATAACGGTAATATATGTTTTCACTATTTTCGTCAACACTATTTGAAAGTGCTGCTGCAGCATAAAGATTAATCTTGTTTGGTGTGCGAAAAACAGAATGCCCATCCAAGCTCTCCCAGTCTGTGCGAATTACTATGCCTGAAGCACCTTTTTCCTTAACCTCACGAAAGCGTGTCTTGTATTCTTCTGTTAAATCTGCTATTCCGATACCCCAGCCAAAATATTGACCCATGGCGTCAAACTCAACCCATTGCTCATGGTTCCCTACATTACCAATCCTACTGTTAAGCGGGAATGTAGGATAATAGTCATGGGGGGTATTTTTAAGAGATATAACAACATCCTCCGGCAGCTTTTCCATGACCGATGAAATCTCTCTGTGCGCTTTTGGATCGAACACAAAATCCCGGACAATAAGTTTTCGTCCTGCTGCGTGTATTGGTTCGTACATTGCATTTAGCAAATTGCTAAACCATGTTTCTTTTTTTGTGTTTTTACATTGCTCGCATTCGCAGCGGTTGGATTTAATTGAAATTCTGCTTTCACCGGTTGCCGGAGCGGTTATTATTCCTGCGATTCCGGGAAAATCCTCAAAAAACTCTTTATACTTAACCCTTGTAAACTCCCACCAGAAAGAATCGTTAGCGCATATTTTACCGTTCTTCACCAGATGGGGATAAAATTCAAGTATGATATCCGGAAAGAATAACTCTTTGTTTTCAATAAATATATTAATGTTTCGCCTTCCTGCCTCTTCAATAACACGCTTTAAAAAACCATAGCGCTGGTATGGGCTGGAGCGCCTTGTTGGCGTATATTTATATAATTTGCGAAAGATTTCACCGTATCGTTCGAGCATGCTATCGTATTTACGATCAGGGCAACCGAAGTATTTACCCGGGTATACAATCAGATCTATAAAATCGTTACGATGTAATATCAAGGTATTCATATCATGAGCCTTTAAAAAATCCATGGTCATCATAATCCATTCATAATCCCATGCATAAAGGCTGTGAAGCTCTAGTGCCCGGATATTAAAACTTTTAAAACTGTGATTCATAGTTATAATTATCCTTTCAAACCAGAAGTAGCGATTCCTTCAACAAAATATTTTTGAGTAAAGAAAAACAATAATACAGGCGGTACCAGTGATAAAACCGACATAGCCATAACCTGATTCCAGGAAATTGTATCAGTAACGTCAAGGGTCATTCTAAGTGCCAGTGACAAAGGGTATTTCCTCACACTGCTTATATAAATGAGCGGGTTAAGGAAATCATTCCAACGCCACACAAATTGGAAAATTCCTACTGAGATTAAAGCTGGTTTGCATAGAGGTACAATTATTTTAGTCAAAATTGCGAAGCTGGAGCAGCCATCAATAAAAGCAGATTCATCCAATTCCCTGGGTATGCTTCGTATATATTGAACCAGCATAAAAATGAAAAACGAATAGGTAGCAAATGCTGCCGGAACAATAAAAGGCAGGTATGAATTAAGCCAATTGAGCGAGTTAAACAGCATATACCGGGGGATTATTACTACCTCGGTAGGCAGCATAAGCGAAGCTATAACCAGAGCAAAAAGGGGTTTTTTAAAACGAAATTTGAATCGGGCAAACCCATATGCAACAAGCAGGCTTGAAATTATTGTAAAAAGAACAGTCGGTATAACCATTATAAAGGTGTTAAGGAAATACAGGTCAAACGAATACTGACCGCTTCCTTTCCAGCCTGCAAAGTAACCTCCGGAAACAATCTGCTTTGGAATTAATGACAGGGAGCTGAATATTTCGTTATTTGTTTTAAACGATGCGGAAAACATCCATAACAGCGGGTAAATCATTATAATACCAAGTATAATAAGAAAGATATAAGAGATTATCAAATTTATCTTCTTTTTGGTTTTCGCCATTTTCATCAGAAATCACCTCCGTCATCGTAAAATGTCCAATATGGTGAGGATTTAAAGGTTAATGCTGTAAACAGCATTATTATTATAAACAAAACCCATGATTGAGCTGACGCATATCCCATTTTTAAAAAGCTGAAAGCATTTTCATACAGCATCATTCCATATAAATAAGTTGAATTTAAAGGTCCGCCCTGAGTTATCAGGTAGGGTGCATTAAATTCTTTAAACGCATTAATTGTTTGCATAATCAGATTAAAAAATATAATTGGCGAAAGCAGAGGCAGCGTAATTTTGAAAAAGGATCTTGTTTTCCCGGCACCATCCACCCTAGCAGCTTCATACAATTCCGTTGGTATGTTTTTAAGCCCTGCAAGAAACAAGACCATTGATGAACCAAATTGCCATACAACCAGCAATCCCATTGTGCCAAGAGCCAGATTCGGGCTTCCAAGCCAATCAGCTGAAGGCAAGCCAAGTGTTTTCAAAAGGACATTAACTGTGCCCTGCCGACTAAACAAAAAACGCCATAAAATTGATATTGCAACCGAGCCTCCCAAAATTGAGGGCAAATAATAAACCGTGCGGAAAAAATTGATAAACTTAAGCTTCATATTAAGGACTAAAGCTATAAAAAGAGCAAAGATAAGTTTACCGGGAACAGCTATAAGCACATACAGGAAAGTAGCCTTTAATGACGGCCAGAAAAGACGATCCGCCGTAAACATCTTAATATAATTATTAAGACCCACAAAGGTCATTGGCTTTAAAATGGAGAAATCAGTGAATGAGTATATAAAAGAAGCTATAAAAGGGTATAACTGAAACATTAAAAAGCCAAGAACCCAAGGGAGAATGTATAAATAAGCGGGAGATTTTTTAAATAAAGAGTCTTTGGTAACCCCGGCCATATTCTTTTTATTTTTTTGTTTTGAAGCTTTTGTTATTGCCATATGATTACCTCCGTTTGATAATAATGCAGGGATGGAGAACGAGCTTATATCAAATGCCCTAAGACCTCTGCTTTCATAGGCGGGGGATAAACCGATTTCCGCTTCAGCAGCTGGTACAATCCCACACTGAAGGACATTTGATAAAATGCTCGCTGTGTTACGTATTTTGCAAGCAAAAACGCGTGTTGCACAAAACGTGCAAGGAAGGTGCTTTCAGCGCCCATGGCGTATTTTGCATGCAAAAACGCAGTTTGGTGCACAATTCGTGCAAGCGCTCATTGAATCGCACCGCATCCCTGCACAAATAGGATAGGTTATTCAATTTCGCACAGCTTACTATTTCAAAGTTTTAGCAAGTGCTTCAAGTTCTTTAATAAATTCATCAGCAGCCTTTTCCGGAGTAAGCTTTAAATAGCCAACCTGCTGCACATAATCCTTAATAAGAGCTATAACCTCAGGGTTAAGGCTGGGACCGTTTTCCGCAACACCGGCTCCTGTTAATGATTGGGCTACCATATTAGAAACCTGTTCCGGAATAACTCCTTCCTGGACTAATATTTCTTTTGCTTTACTATTAGCAGGAACACCACGAGTATCCTTTAAGATTTTAATTGACTCTTCATCGTTAAAGAAGAAATTTATAAAATCAGCTGCCGCATCCTTATACTTGCTGTTCTCATAAACTGTAATGAACACAGATGGTGTAACAAGAATGCCAGGATCCTTAGCGTCTTTTAAAACAGGATAACGCAGTACATCGAGCTCAAAATTACTTGCGCTGGTGATACCCGGTATCAATGAGGATGAGGTTGGGAAAACACCAAAGCTTTGATTCAACCAATTGGGATTTTGATCCGCATAAACATTCTCATAAAGAACACCTTCTTCAAAGGGAGGAATGGTTTTAGTTTCCACAAGCCGTTTAATGTAATCAAATACACTCATAATATCTTCTTTCGAAAAACCGAGGGTATAATCGCTGTTTAAAATAGTGTTTCCGTTAATTTGCTTGAGCATTGTTTTTACTAAATAAACCCAGTGCTCTGATATGTTATACATTAAATACTTGCTAGAGTCTTTTGCTTGGACCTTTTTACCGTTTTCTATAACGGTTTCCCAATCCCATTCATTGTTTGGTTCTATACCATTGGCTTTCAAAAATTCAATGTTATATAAGTAACCCATACCATTAACGCCTGCAGGCAAGCCAATAAGATAGTCCTGATCTCCGCCGTAAATCCTTGCAAAATCAAGATCAAAACCACTCATATCAATTTTGTCTGTCAAGGTGTTCATGTTAACAAAGGGTTTACCCTGGTTTATTAGGTCATGTGTCCATTTGTAGTCAACAGAGATAATATCAGGTGCTGTTCTTCCGGAGAGCTGTGTGAGAAGCTTTTGGTAAAAGGAAGAAAACGCTCCGTACTCGCCCTCAATTTTTACATTTGGATGCTTCTGGGTGTAAAGCTCCATTGCAGCTAAGGTTGCCTGATGCCTTGTATCAGCACCCCACCAAGAAAATCGAAGCGTAATATTTTCCTGAGGTTCAGTTGGTGCAGTGGTGACATTTCCAGTTGGAGCAGTCGTTGTCCCATCA
>ENA-UOOH01001927-UOOH01001927.1-fermentation-metagenome-genome-assembly--contig:-NODE-1927-length-19068-cov-9.788355_pt1 | contig 19068 bp, 21 predicted proteins | sample MGYA00245778_ERZ724025 | MGnify/ENA primary metagenome ERZ724025 (study PRJEB28704, sample SAMN03018313) | fermentation metagenome | biome: anthropogenic terrestrial biome; feature: soil; material... | reverse complement strand
GTGTCTATTTCAATCGGAAATTCATCAATGGGTTTTTCCATATTTTCATCTAATATTTTTGATAATTTATATGATACTCCATTAAAGTTTTCCGGTTTAATTTCATCGGTATACATTTGCACCGTAAAGCTTGACACATTGTCCGCTAAAAGTACACCGTTTCTGTCAAATATCTTTCCGCGGGGTGCTTTTACGGGAATGTCCTTAATTTTTTTAATATCTGCAATTTGTCTGTACTCCTGTCCTTCAACAATGGTAAGTACCGCCATTCTAAAACCTAAAATAACCAACATCACTATTATTATTAAATATAATATATTAAGACGATTTTTTAAAAATTTTAACAAATTTAACACCTCATGCTTTTACTTTAAATAAATTAAATAAGTATATAACAAATTTTAATACAAATACAACAAGAACCATATTTATTACGGTTTCTATAATTATTCCCGGCAAAATGCTTACAGCAGTTTGAACCCTGAATCTTAAAAAGAATAAAATCAAGTATAACAAAAAATGCATCACTATGGTTGAAATTCCTGTTGCTGCGCTGTAAACAAGGTAATTTTCTCTTTGCATGTCGTCACTGAGGCTTCCTACTATTGCACCGATGAAAAAATAAATTAAAGTATATACGCCAAAAACATCATATATCATTGCATCATACAAAATTCCTGTCACAAAGCCAAGGATTCCCCCTGTTAATCCATCTGACAACATAGCGAGTATCACTAACAAAATCAGAGAAAAATTTGGAACAATGCCGAAATAATTAAAAAAGCCTATAAATGATGTTTGAAATATAAAAAATAAAGCTATTAAGGAAGACATAAGTCCGATTTTTTTCATATTATTGCCTTTCGATAAAATGCATTATTTTGTCAGAATATATACTCTGTTTATCTTTGTAAATTCAACAGCAGGTTCAACAATAATCTTCTGGGTAGAAGCATCTGTGGTTTTAACGACTTCTTTAACATTACCTATATAAATATCGGGAATAAAAATTTCCCCGATTCCCGATGTTACAAGTTTATCTCCCATATCAGCGCTGACTTTGCTGTTGAAAAAATATCCCGTTACATTGCCGTCAATGCTGCCCTGCACAATTCCGCTTTCATCGTTGTTAATGTCTCTAAAGCTTACCTTGCATCTTTCATCCAGCAGCGTGATAACTTTTGACCAATTTGATGAAGTTTCGGCAACTATGCCTAAAAGACCTATCTGTATAATTCCATCCTCTGTTTTCACAGCTTGAATAACTATGTCATTTTGCTTTATGCCGTCATTTTCGCCCTTGTCAATGGTAAATCTGCTGAACCAATTGGAATCATCCAAAGCAATTACTTGTCCAACAACATAGTCATAAGAAAGGTTCTTCTTCATTTCATATTCTGTTTCCAAGGCATCGGATTTGTTAACGATATTTTCCAAAATCCTCACCTGCTCCTTGAGGCTGTAAACCGTTTCCGTAAGCATAATATTTTCTTCACGCATTTTCACAATTTCCTGAACCGAATAAAATGAGTTGGTAAGAGTAAGGCCTGTTTTATAAGTTATTTTTTGTAGTCCGGAAATCAGGTTCCCGAAAAACCCCAAGTCAGCACCTTCCATCCTACCTATTGATGACAGCCCTATCATAATTATCAATACAAAAATTGTAAGATAAAACAACATTTTCTTAAAATGCTCTCTTATAAAATTCATATATACACCGCTTTATATATTTTCACAAATTTTTCCTGCACCCAAAGCAACACTTTGCAATGGATTATCGGCAGCATAGACTTTTATACCCGTTTCTTTTTCAATATATATATCCAATCCCTTTAATAAAGCTCCCCCTCCGCTTAAATAAATTCCGTTTGTATAAATATCGGAGGATAATTCGGGAGGTGTTCTTTCAAGAACCCTTTTTATGGCATTGACAATTGAATTAATTGTTTCAATAATTGCTTCTCTGATTTCATCACTTGTTATGGTTATTTTCAGGGGGAGTCCAGATACAATGTCTCTTCCCCTAATTTCCATTATCTGAAATGCATTGTTTCTATCATTTGCATTGTATTCATTATTATCCGCAATTTCCTCATTATTTTCGATATCTTCAATATCTTCATTATTTTTATCTGTGTTATCGGCATCGTTCAAACCGGATATACTGTTTCTGAGGTAATAGTCCTTGCTGGCATTACCGAGCACCATCTTAATTTTTTCCGCAGTAACAAGGCCTATATCCATTTTATATTTATTCTTAACATAGTCCTTAATATTTACGTCTATATCATCTCCGGCAATTCTGAGAGAATCGCTTTCAACAATTCCTCCCAGTGATATTACCGCAATTTCGGTTGTGCCTCCACCTATATCAATTATCATATTGCCTATAGGCTGCTCTACATTAAGCCCGGCACCTATGGCAGCTGCCATAGGCTCTTCCACAAGCCTGACCTTCCTTGCACCCGCATCATATGCAACCTCTTCCACTGCTCTTCTCTCAATAGAAGTCACTCCCACGGGAACACTGATTACTATATTTGATTTAACAAATCTTTTTTTATTAAGAGCCTTTGTAATAAAATACTTTATCATTGCTCTTGTTATTTCAAAATCTGCTATTACACCGTTTTTCAGCGGTCTTATTGCGCTTATTGTTTTAGGGGTTCTGTCAAGCATTGCCTTTGCATCATCCCCAACGGCGCATACTTCATTTGATAATATGTTAATTGCGACCACTGATGGCTCATTTACGATTATTCCTTTATTGTTTACATATATTAAAGTGTTCGATGTTCCTAAATCTATCCCTATTTTCTGTGTAAAAAAATCAAAAAGTCCCATTTGTGTTTCCTTTCATTTAGATTAAACCTTCTTCTTTAAAGCTGAAATACACGCCGTCACCGATTATTATGTGATCCAAAACCCTGATTCCCAAAATTTTACCGCACTCATCCAATCTGTTTGTCAAAACAATGTCTTCGTTACTGGGTTCACATTCTCCGCTGGGATGGTTGTGAACCAAAATTATTGATGAAGCCAAGCTTGCTACAGCTTCATGAAATACCTCCCTTGGATGAACTATTGAGCTGTTTAAACTTCCCACGGATATTTCGGAAATCTTTTTCACGTTGTTCTTTGTGTCCAAAAGGATAATTTTAAAATATTCCTTTTGATAATACCTCATTTCTTCCATCATTATTATGGCTGCATCATCAGGAGAAGAAATTTTTATTTTTTCGATTTTTAGTGTGCTCATTCTTTTGCTTAGCTCCGCAACAGCCATAAGCTTTGCTGCTTTAACGTCACTGATTCCCTTAAATGACTTAAATTTTTCTATTGTTCCCTCTGAAATATTTCGAAGCCCCTTTTCATCTTCCTTTAAAATCCTCTGTGACAGCATAACTACATTTTCTTCCCTGGTTCCTGTTCTTAAAATTACTGCGATAAGTTCTGAGTTAGACAATGTATTAGCTCCATATTTTAATAGTTTTTCCTGAGGTCTGTCATCCTCAGGTATTGATTTTATGGTATAATTAGTATTGTCCATTTTATCCTCCACTATGCAATTATTTGTTTAGAGCAAGCTTATAGAAAAATGTTTTGAGAGTAAAGTATTAAGTTTTGTCAGCGGCAGCCCCTTAACATTATTGTAGCAGCCGTGTATTTCTTTAACCAGCAGTTCTCCGTATCCTTGAATTCCGTATGCTCCTGCCTTGTCAAAGTATTCGTTGGTCTTAAGATACCTTTTAATAAAATCCTGTGAAAAGTCATTAAAGGTTACCTTGGTTTTTTCATAGTCAACTATTTTTTTTGAGGTTTCCGTATCTATGATACATATACCCGTAAAGACACAGTGTGTTTTTCCGGAAAGCAAACTGAGCATTTCATAAGCTTCCTCTTCATTTTCAGGCTTTCCCATAATTTTATCCATATAAACAATTGTATCTGCCGCAATAATCAGTCCATCTTCCCTGCAGTCGGAATACGCCTTAATTGCTTTTTCAAAAGCGACCTTCATGACGGTTGTTTGAGGAAAATCCAAAGAATTTACTTTTTCTTCCGTGTCGGGCGAATAAATTATTAAGTCATTAAAATACCTTTTAAGCATTTCTATTCTTCTTGGAGATTTTGATGCCAATATTATTTTCTTCATATTTAATCCTTAAAACTTTCTGTAAATTATTATTGCTGCAATCAGTCCGATTATTCCCGCAACCGTAAGTCTGGCACTGAATCCGAAAGTAAGTGTGAAAATATTTAAATCCAATGTTGCAGGACCAAATCCTATGCCTTCACCGTAATTAAGTATGGGAAGAACATTTGAAAATGCTTTGCCCAAAATGGTTCCTATTATAACGGATGTCAATATAATTAAAATTAAATAAACCGAATTGCCTTTTCTCATTTTAAGCCTCTCTTTTTAATTTTAATAAAGTTTTTTCTAAATTATCGGTTACATAAATAGAAGTGTATCCCACAAAACATCCCGTAAAAATACTTACCAATGATAATATGGGCAGGTAATAATACAAATTAAAGGTAGTAAATAATATTGCCGCAACAGTTATTTGAGTTGCATTATGTGCCATGGCACCAAGGACGCTTATACCTATTAAGCTGAATTTACCGCTGAGATACTTGCAGCCCAAGGACATAACTATTGTACTTACAATTCCGCTTACGATACTGTAAATAAATGTAATCGGATTTGTTGCAATAAGCATCAAAAGAATACTCCTTATTATCACTACAAGAAGAGCATCTTTAAAACCAAACACAACAACCACCGTCAATATTACAATGTTTGATAAGCCTAATTTTGCTCCCGGCGCAATATACGGCAATGGTATCATACCTTCGATTATGCTGAGTATCAATGCTGCTGCCGTAAGCAGCGATAAGAATATATATTTTTGTGTTTTGTTCATAATGATCTCTTTCTTTAATTAGCTATAAAATCAATTTCGTTATCTTCATTATAGTCTACAATTTTTATTAGCATTTTGTTCGGAAGACATACGATTATTTCGCCATCCTGAGATATTTTACCCTGTGATATACAAATTTTGTCCGGACAGCTTGCATCATGTATCCATATTTGTCCATTTTCAATATGCAAAATATTATATCCCGTATCCGATTCTATTTTGACCTCATCCTTAACATCATCCGTTAAAACATACTCTCTGACCAGTTCGTTATTAGAATAAATATATGCTATCTTACTATTTTTTTTAACGGCACTTTTCCCACCAAACAAAATAAAAAAAACATTAATAATTATTATTGCAGCAATCAGACCAATATCATATTTGTTAATTTTCTTTTTCATAACTTTCCTTTTGTTTCGTTAATAGATTATTTATTTTATCATCATTTATTTAATATATCAAGATTGTTTATATATATAAATCTATTTTTAATAATTAATTAAGAAAGAACCGGCATACGAAAGCAGGCAATACCGACAGTATTACCCAATATTGATTATGTGGACATAGCTATTCGGGATATTTCTCCTTATCTCCAAAGGCTGTCCCTGATAAAAAGTGGCGTATCCCCATTCCAGTACGGGGACATTCCTCTTACCCGCAAAGACTTTCCCTATTGTAGAGGTGTGTCCCCCCTTCCTCTACGTTTCAATTACCATAAAATCTGTTACAATCTTAGATAATACATTATCCTTATCAAAGCCGCAGTAAGTCGGAAATGTGCCTTCATTCCAACCGCTGGCAAAAGCAACTATGTTAAGGCCTTTTTTTTCGTCCATAACAATTTCGGCGCAGGAACAATCGCTGTTATTAACTGCTGTCTTTACCTTGATTTCATATTCGTTTAATTCCTCTTCGCTCATCAGGTCGAGCATTTCCATCACTTTTTCATCCATGAAGCATCCAAGACCGTTTTCAACTTCATATCCCATAAATTCATCATGACGGAAGCCTTTTGCTGATTCACCTTCCAATAACGCCATTTCCCATTTAACGGGTTCATTGTCATTAATTCTGATTTCGGCGGCAACAGTTTGCTTTTTTCTATTTTCAGCTTTGCCAACATATATATTTACAGTATATGTTCCCGGCTTAATGTGCTCTGAATAGCATTCGTCATCATACAGCAGTATCGGGTCTGTAGCTACTATTCTGCCTGTAATCAGCCTTAGCTTGCCTGCTTCAACCTTTTCTATGCTCATCCTGCCAAATTCAGTATCGATAACTTGTGTATTACCGTTTGTAATATTAAGAACATCTAAGTTTATATACATATTAAGCTCCTTTGATAGTTACTTTTTTCTTTCACTTAAGATTTTTGTCAATTCATCCATAAAGGTATCAATATCTTTGAACTTTCTGTAAACCGAAGCAAATCTTACATATGCCACATCATCTACATGCTGAAGTTCATTCATAACCAATTCTCCGATAACTTCAGTTGAAACTTCATTTTGAAATGTATTGTACAATTGTTTTTCAACCTTATCCGCAATTGCTTCAATTTGCTCAAGGCTGACAGAGCGTTTATCACAGGCACGTATCAGACCGTTTATTATTTTGTCTCTGTTATATCCCTGCCTTGTACCGTCTCTTTTTATAACCACGATTTGAGTTTCTTCTATTTTTTCATATGTCGTAAAACGATGTCCGCATTCCATGCATTCCCTTCGGCGTCTTATTTTAAACCCATCATCGGTTGGTCTTGTATCTATAACCTTGCTTTCCGTATAATTACACTTTGGACATCTCATAAAAATCTCCTTTCAACGTGGACATTCCTCATTCTCGCAAAGACTATCACTATAGTAGAGGTGTGTCCACATACCGCTAAATCTTGCTCATGAATTTTTCATCATCAATAACGAATCTTTCGTGGATTCCTTCACCTATTTTTTTATCCTCATCATAAGCATCCACTTTAAAAATCAGCCTCTTTCGGTCTGTTTCAACAAGCTCTGCTTCTGCCCACACCTTTTTCCCGACTTTAGTGGCACTCATATGTTTTATATTAACCGATGTTCCGACTGTTGAATATCCTTTCGGCAAATAATCCTTTACCGCATTCATGGAAGCAGCCTCCATCAAGCCAATCATCATTGGAGTTGCAAAAACCTCCGCGGCACCGCTGCCGAAAACCTTAGCAGTATCATCCATAGTAACAATTTTTTCTTCCTTGTATTTTAACCCAATCGATAAATTTAATTCCATTACTACCTCCGGCATCTAAGTCTTACTGTATTATACACTAAAATTTTAAAAAATAAAAGAGTTGAAAATACAACCTCTGTAATTTTATTTTAATTAATTCGCTATTTATGAGGAACAAAAATGATTTAAATCGTGTATACTTTATAAAAAGGCGGACTGCCCTATGGAACAAGCCAAAAAAGGCGTGGAGGAAAATCCTCTCACGTCTTCTGTATAAATAATAATTATATTACTGTCTTTTCAAGGCTTCTACCGGCGGCAGGCTTGATGCGTTGATGGCAGGATATACACCGAACAAAAGTCCCGATGCCAATGCAACGAATACTGCTATTTGAATCGATTCAAAGCTTACTACCGCAGAAAGACCATATTTTGATACGATGCTTACCGCCCACGCTCCTAAAAGAATTCCCGTTACACATCCTATTATACTTACATAGACTGCTTCCAATAAAAACTGTATCAATAAATCTTCCTTCTTTGCTCCCAAAGCTCTTCTGACACCGATTTCGCTGGTTCTTTCCGTTACCGCTACAAGCATTATGTTCATAATTCCTATACCGCCGACTAAAAGTGATACGGCTGCAATTCCTCCTAAAAGCACGGACATTATTCTGTTTGCCTGGTCTGCTTCCTTGACTAAATTATTTAAGCTTGTAATAGTAAGAGGCTCTTCGCCCTTTTCAAAAACATTTTCTTTTTCGGGTACACCGGGTTCTTCGGGTATCGGCTCTTCCATTGGCATTTCAGTTGTTTCTTCTACAATCACTTCGCCTTCGCCGGACGGATCTCCAGTGCTTCCGTTATTAGGCGTTATATTGCTTCCCATGCCGATTTTTCTCTTATAAATTCTGCCAAGCTGAACCATTGCTAATTCCGCATCTTCCGCAGTGTTGGATTTTGCCCATACTTCTAATATATCCTTTGTTTTTGCTATCTTCATTGCAGATGTGTAGGGTATTACGATTTTATCATCGATCCCGTCACCCTTACCATCACCTTTTTGTCCTAAAACTCCAACGATTCTGTAGTTTATGCCGTCAATTTTCATAGTCTGACCGACGGGACTTCTTCCGTTTAACAAAGAATTGGCAACATTATAGCCTAAAACCACAACCGGCGATCTTTGCTTTACATGAAGTGATGTAAAAAAATTTCCGTTAATCACAGGGTGATCCTTTATTTCAGGATAATTTTCATTTACACCCACAATATTCATTTTACTTTCGTCTCTTCGCCACCTGATAGGTGTATCCTGCGTATAAATAACGGGGGTTGCATATTCGATTCCCGATATTCTTTTTGACAACATTTCAGTTTCTTCAACATTAAATTTAACATTTTCCGCATTTGATTTTATTACAATAACATTCTCGCCTAAACTCTCAAATTGAGCAACTATAGATCTTCTTGCTCCCTCGCCTATGCCCATTAAGCTGATTACTGCCGCAACCCCTATGGATATGCCAAGGACCGTTAAAAATGTTCTGAGCACGTTGGATGTTATTCCGTCTAATGCCATCATGGCAGAAAATTTCAACCTTACCAATAGGTTTGAAATATTCCCTCTATCTCGCATTATTACCACTCCTTATTGTTTTGTACTTGGCAGTAATGAATCATTTTCCGGAACAGACTGACTTGGCATTAAGTCTTTAGTACTGCCTGTAACAACAAGCTGCCCTTCCTCTAAACCGCTTAACACTTCAACATACATATCGTTCATAAGACCGGTTTCGATTTCAATTATCTCAACTTCGTTTTCTCCGACAAGTACTTCAACTTTTTGTTTGCCGTTTTCCTCAAATACAGCTTCAATCGGAACCAGCAATGTATCAAATGATTCTCCCGAGTCTACAAAACAGTTGGTATTCATACCGGGTCTTAAGCCTTCTCTGCCTTCGACCTTTATTTGAACATTATATACGGTCTTTCCTTCTCTGTCTGTATACTGGTCTAATCTCATAACCTTTCCTTCAAAGGTTTCACCGGGGAGTGCATCAACGGTTACCGTAACAGGTGCATCCTGTGATACGTAAAGAACATCCAAATCCGAAACAGTAGTGTAAATATACATTTCATCGGTATTGTACACATCCATCAGCTGCAATGACCACTGGTCGCTTTGATCGTTGGCGGTAATTTCATCTCCCTCCCTGTAATTCACGTAAGCAACCATTCCGTCTGTGGGGGCGGTAACCATCAATTTAGACGTAAGCTCGGAAACTTTATCAATTTTTTTGTAAATTTTTTCTATTTCTTCATCAAGGGCTTTTATTTTATCATATTCGGTCATTATTGCTTCCACATCCAGCTGAATTGACTCGGTAACGTCGCTGCCTGCAATTCTTACCAATGTCTGTCCCGCTTCGACAAATTCATTTTCGCTTACCGGCACATCGGTGGCAATAATTGTAGTTCTGCTGCTGTCCGAATAAAGGGTTGTATATACCTTTTCTTCATTGACATAGGAATCCACGGTACCCGAATATGACAGACCTGTTACCGGCAACCCGTTATTTTCGGTATAAACGGAAACAATCATTCCTTTTTGAACAAGTCCCGGATTATCCGCTTCTATTACTCCGTTATGAACATAGGTCATGGCATCTCCCGAAGGTACCGCATTAGAATTAAGTTTTTTTATGGTACCCGGATAAAATCCGTCAAAAGCGGTTTGAGAACCTCCGCCTTCCAATGGCTTTCTGAATTGCAGCAGCACTTTTTGACCAACCTCAAGACTTTCAAATTCATATGTATTTACTTTAAATGATATTTTAACCATGCTGTCGTCAACGATGGTAGCAATATGAGGATCGTCAATTTTTGCGCCTTCTTCAACCGTAAAATCCATCAGTCTTCCCTTTATCGGTGAGCTTATAGCAATACCGTTATATGCATTAACATCATTCACACTGCTTATATCTTGATTTATTTTTTCTCCCAATGCCTTTGTTTTTTTGCTGATTGTCTGGTTTATTTCTTGAACTTCTTCCTGTTTCTTTTGAATTCCGTCAGTTAATTCAGTTAATATTTCATCTAAGTTTGCGGCGGACAGGCGAACTAAATTTTCACCCTTCTTAATCATCTGATTAGGCTCCACAAACACTTCTTCAATAGTATATTTTACCGTAACACTCATTCCGCTTGAATCAGTTACACCTTCCGGTTTGGGTGCCGAAATTGATCCTCCCCAGTTACCGTTTAACTGTCCCGATAAATTAACTCCTTGCTTTATATCTCCTCTTTCAACAGACTTTGTTGAATATTTGGGACCTGCCGAAGTTTGTGATTCGTCTGGAATCAACTGCCTTGCAGTTAAATATCCGCCAAAAAATACTAATCCTATTACTACTGCTATAGAAATAACCTTTTTATACATTTTTTCCCTCCACTACGCTATCAGATACTATTTGACCATCCACAAGCCTTATTATTCTTTTACCATACTCAGCGATTTCCTCTTCATGAGTTACCTGAACAATGGTCATTGCTTTTTCTTCATTTAATTCAATAAATAATTCCATAATCATTTCACCGGCCTTTGTGTCTAATGCTCCGGTAGGCTCATCCGCAAGAATAATCGACGGGTTCCCAACGATGGCTCTTGCTATTGCAACCCTTTGCTGCTGTCCTCCCGACAACTGAGCAGGCAAATGAGTCATCCTGTCCTTTAGTCCAACCTGCTCCAAGGCATTTTCACAAAGCTCTTTTCTTTTTTTATAGCTCATTCCCCTGTATATTAAGGGAATTTCAACATTTTTAAGTGCATTCATCCTTGGAAGCAAATGAAAGCTTTGAAATACAAATCCGATAAATAAATTCCTAACCTCGGACATTTTTGAATCGCTTAATTTATTAACCTCATTTCCGGCTAATTCATAGTTTCCGCCGGAAGAATGATCTAAGCATCCTATCACGTTTAACAATGTTGATTTTCCGGAACCCGAAGGTCCCATAATTGAAACAAATTCTTTTTCTTTAATATTAAAAGAAATATCCTTTAATGCTTCTACCTGTATTTGACCTGATTTATAAAGCTTGGAGATATTCTCCATTTTTATGATATCCATTTTCCACCTCTCTTTTGCATATCAGTCCATATATTAGACGTACAATCTTAATAAAAAGTTCAGCAAATCGTAATTTTTTTGAAAATAATTTTATATAATGCTATCTTTGTAATTATATCATCTTGCGAGCGCAAATTCGATATGTAATTTTTATTATCAGCCCAATGTCAAGAAAAAAATCCCCTCCTATTTGTTAATGAAATGGGGACACACCTCTACCGTCAGATAGTCTCTTCAGATAGAGGAATGCCCCCAAACGTATCAGATTCTTCGAACTAAGCTCTTGGAGCGACACTGATGACGCATGTATTCATAACAATTACTTATAAAACTCATAAATTATTTGATCACATCGATTAACAAAGAATCTATCCACACCTTATTTTCACCCTCATATTCCATATAAATACATAGAACATCGGCATCTGTTACATTTATGGGCACCGTAATAGGTGACCAGATATCATCATATACATTAACCAAGGTATGAAAATTGGACTTAATAACTCCGTCCTTATATGCCTCAAAAACTATCTGTGCCTGTGTATCATATTGTGATTTGATTTTTGCTGAAACTCCTATTTGTTTCATAAGCATATAATTAAAATTTTCGTCGGTGAAATCAACGACCGCAAATAATGCCTTAACCTTGCTTTGTCCGTCATTTGCAACTACCATGGAGCTGTTTCCTTCAACATATATATCATTGTCTTTCTTAGCTTTATCTCCCGAATATCCTATACTTTCCAGCAGTTCTTCATTGAAATGAACATCCGTTGTATCCGAAACCGGTTCTTCGCCATCAGGAGTTACCTCCGAAGGTGTTTCTCCTTTAGGTGTTTTATTTGTATTGTTAACTGCTTCCGCCTCATTATTACTGTTAAATTTTTTTATTATTGTGTTGCCCATCAGAAGAACTGTAACTACAATTAACAGTGATATAACGGCTCTTTTTATATCCTTATTAATTCCCGTTGTTTTATTTGTGCTGCTTTTTTCCTTATCGTCTTCATCTTCATCTAAATAAATATTAAGAATATTATCATCGGTTTTTTCATCATGCACAACAACAGGTTTTTCAGGTTCCTTTTTCTCTAAAATATCGCCAGCTACCTCATCTCCGAAAATCATTTTAAATATCGGTGACCTTTTTAATTCCACCAATGCATCATTCGGAAAAATATACTCCCTTGTAATACATCTGACTATTATTTTTAATATATCCGGTGGTATTGTATCGGATATGTTGTAATCAATTATTTCAGCGCCCGAAAAAAGCATATGTATAATATTGCCTAATCTTTTAAAGGTTTCATTATCTGCAATGTCATATTCCTGTTCAAATATAAGGTTGCAGTCCACTATTAAATCATCATTTTCATCAATATATAATTTGTCCAAATCCAATATTTTCTGCTGGACTACATCAGTCATATCGTAAATATTCGTGGCTAAATTTATTGATTTTTCAGCGAAATTGAACTGCTGTTTCAGTGTCAGATTATTTTTTGCTAAATCTGTTAACCTTCTGCAATTCATTTCCAAAGATTCTGTAAATATATAAATTCGGTCTTCCGTATTGTAGCACTCTAAAATATTAGATTTAATACTTTTTAAATCCTGAATATTAATTAAATTTATAACTTTTTTACTTGTTATTATATTGGAGTAAAAAATTGCACCCGTATCATTGTCCTTGCATTCCAATATTCTTTGGAATACATTTTCATAAATAGTACGGATAATCTTGTAATTATTGTTCATAGCAGACCCTCCGAATATTCTTAGTTATATATTAACAATAATTTCGACAAAAATAAAGACATTTTTATATTTTTTTTACTCATCTGAAAAATGGGGTTAGGGCACTCAGGGGAATGCATCAAATTTGTTTGCTCCTTACGTCGCACAAATTTGGCATTCTGTGCGGTTGACCTACCAGCCATTTTTCAGAAAAAAGACTCTGAAAAATGGGGTTAGGGCATACATAAAATAAGGAGGGCTTATTCCTCCTCATCTTTGTTAATTTCATATTCAACATTTTCAATAATATCGTCTTCCGCTTTTTTATTATCATAATAGTATTCTTTAGTTTTATCATATACTTTTGTTAATAAAAAGCTTAGCATCACTAAATCATCTACTATACTAAAACCCAATACCGGAGCAGGTATTAAATCTGCCGGACTCAATATATAAATCAGTGGTATAATAACCCACCATTTTTCCCTTAAAGGAACATTTTTATCGAATAGAAATTTTAATATAAATAAAATTCTGCCCATGATTGTGTCCTATAGCATAAATTCAATATTAGGAAGTTTCCTCTGCAGCTTAGCAACAAAATTATTTGAAGGATTATTTGAGTTTCCCAATACGATATGGGTGCAATTTATTTCTTCGGCATAGCTAACTATTGTCTTAATTACATCCTTGGATCTTTTGACAACTAAATTGGCGGCACCGACATCTTTAGTAATTTCAAACAAATATTCTAACGCATCTCCGTCGCTTAAATTATACAAAAGCTTATCATTTTCATTGACAACATGTATAACATTTAAACAACTGCCTTCCTCTCCTTTTGTTAGTTCAACTCCTTTTTTTATCAATTTTTCGCTTGTTTTTTGTCTTGTTACACATACCAATACACATTTAGGCATAATATTTCTCCTTAAAATGGCGGGAATATGTGGGAATTGAACCCACCCGGGACGCTACAAACGCCCCGCGACTGATTTTGAAGACCAGGAGGCACACCAGCACCTATCTATCCCCATCAAAATTATATTATCATATTCTCTTAGCAAATTCAAGCTGATTTTACATTGATTATAAACTTGAATTTCAATCGAATATAATAAAAAAAGAGCTGTACCGGGAACATTCCTTCAATGCTTGTTCCATAGGCTTTTCCTGCATTGAAGGTGTGTCCTCACTCCTACTTAATTTTTATTTCTGAAATAATACCCCACTCCCCATTTTGTAAGTATATATTCATATATCTTATTTTTATTTTCTATTTTTTCTCTCAGTCTTCTTACATGCACGTCAACTGTTCTCAAATCCCCGAAGTATTCATAACCCCATATAATTTCCAAAAGCTCTTCTCTTGAAAATACCTTTCCGGGATTTGTTATTAAAAGCAGTAACAAATCGAATTCTTTTGCCGTAAGATTGATTTCCTGATTATGAAGACTTACCTTTCTTCCTAATGCATTAATTACAAAATCATCAACCACTAAAGTCTGTTCATTTTGCTTTTGATTTAAGCCCCGTGTCCTTCTTAAAATTGCTTTTATTCTTGCTTTGAGCTCTAAAATATTAAAAGGCTTGGTCATATAATCATCCGCGCCATACTCTAAACCCAATATTTTATTCATATCTTCATTATTTGCTGTCAGTATTACTATTGGTACACTTGACATTTCTCTAATTTTTTGGCAAACCTCAAGACCGTCTGTTTCAGGCAGTATCAAATCAAGTATTACAATGTCGTACTCAGTTATAGAGATTTTCCTTAACGCTTCGTTGCTGTCTGCAGTAAATTCAACCTCATAATTATCCTGCTCCAAGCTGTATTTGAGACTCTTAATCATTAAAAGTTCGTCATCTACAATCAAGACTTTCATTTGTTACGCTCCTTAAATTAGTTTGTTACAAAAATTAAACTTTTTATTAATCTTACATAAAAAAACAGTTTTTGTCAAGAAAAATATTAAGTAAATGTCAAATTTAGTAGAAAGTTCTATCATTTTCTACACGTTTTGTAAGCTTAATCATATCAAAATGTTCTAAAAGAGCGATAGCCATTTTTCTGTTGGCATTAAGCAGGTCTCTATACTGAGCCGCTGTTATTTTCGTATTCTTATTTAAAAATTCAATCAAGATATTTTTTGCTTCTTCATATAATTTGGCGGTTGATATTAAATCATTTAACTTTACTAAACTTTTTTCCGAAATCATCAAAGAAACCACATCCTCCGCTAAAGTATGGTTTATTTTCTGAATCAGTTCATCTATTTTTAAAAACTCAAATTTAGCTTCATTTAAAATGTTCAATGCTTTTTCTTCAATTATTTTGTAATCTTCATCATATTCAATTGTGAAATATGTGAGTGAAATAAATTCATCCCTTTGATTTATTATGCCTTTTTCCGCAAATGACTGAATGACCATGTCAAACAGCAATTGTTTCATATTTGGCAGCAATCTACTCTTAATTTCAGATTTTTTAGCACCTTTTTGATATTTGTTTTCTTTATGATAATTAAACAAATATTTTTCCATGTTTTCTTCAATTTCAATTTCAAAACTTTTGTGCCATACAAATATATCATTTTTCACCTTAAAAAGGGATATCTTCTCTTCCTGCTCCAATATCTCAATATTGTCTTTTATTTCAGTTTCGGAAAGGGCAGTTGTTTTTGCAAGCTGGGAAACCGAAATGAGATCCTTTGCTTCCTTGATTATTTTTTCAATAACGTCGGCACCTGTCCCCTTTTCCTTAATTTTTAGCTCTTCAATAAGGTTATCATCAAATCTTTTCTTTTTTAACGGAACAGGCTCTATGATTTCTCCGCCGCCAACTGTTTCTAACGGAGAATAGAATCTGACAATGAATTTGTCTCCCCTTCTCACCGCAATTTCTTCCTCTAACCTTAACTGGGCATAACAGCTTTCCCCGGGAGACAATTCGTCCCTGTCAAGAAGCACAACCCTGCAAAGTATTTCACTGGTTCCGGTGTAAAGATGAAGTCTCGAACGATTTGTAATTATGCGCTTGGAGCTTTTCAGCATATTAAGCTTCACATCAAGCATCATTGTATTTTTCATTGAATTAACGGGAGCAATCACGCATCCTCTGTAAATATCCGCCTTCTTAATATTTGACAGGTTTATTGCCGTTCTTTGTCCTGCATATGCTTTCTCAGCATCAGATGAATGAACTTGAATATTTCTTACTCTGCATAATTTATTGACGGGGTAAATTTCAACTTCATCTCCTTTTTTAAGTACACCTGAAATTAAAGTACCGGTAATTACCGTACCGAAGCCTGTTATGGAAAATACCCTGTCTATGGGAAGCCTTGGGATTGTGTTTAACTCCCTTTCCTTAACTCCTTTTGCAGTCTGATTGTTTATTTCCTGTACCAACTTTTCTATGCCCCGTCCTGTTTTCGACGAAACTTCGACTATAGGAGCGTCTTCTAAAAATGTATGTTTTAGGGATTCCATTATATCCTCTTTAACAAGAGCGATCCATTCCTCATCTGCCATATCGCACTTTGTCATAACAACAATACCGTTTTCCACACCTAAAAGATTTAAAATATTCAAATGCTCCGTAGTCTGGGGCATAATTCCTTCATCAGCCGCAATTACCAAAAGCACCATGTCCATTCCCACTACCCCGGCTAACATATTTTTAATAAACTTTTCATGTCCGGGTACATCGATTATTCCTGCCTTGCTTCCATCGGGAAGGTCAAAATAAGTGAATCCTAAATCAATGGTTATTCCTCTTCTTTTCTCTTCTTCCCATCTGTCTGTTTCCCTGCCTGTCAATGCCTTTATCAATGTCGTTTTTCCATGATCGATATGTCCTGCTGTTCCTATGATAATATTTCTCATACTGCCTCCGGAATATTATTTAAATATATTTTTAATTTCATCATATATAATTTGGTCTTCATTATCCAAAACCGTTCTTAAATCTATGTAATAAGTATCATTTACGACTCTTCCTATAACGGGAATCTCGGAATCTCTTAATTTTCTTTCAAAGCTTGCGCAGCTCATAGTTTTAGGTTTTATGGATACGGCATAGCTTTTTATTCTTTCCAGCGGAAGGGCTCCGCCTCCTATTTGAGACAGGCATTCGGCCGTATCAATTTCAAAAAAATCCGAAAATTCCTTTAATTTGTTTGAAAGCCTTTCTGCACCTATTCTTATATCCCCGGCATTTTTATTTATCATATTAAGCACGGGAACATTGTTTATTGCTCTTTCCTCGTCAATGTACTCGTGAAATACACTTTCTAAGACTGCCGCGGTAAACTTGTCAATTCTCAGGGCTCTGTTCAAAGGATGCTTTTTTATTTTATCAATATATTGTTTTTTACCTACAATGATGCCTGCCTGAGGACCGCCTAAAAGTTTGTCTCCGCTGAAGCACACAATGTCAGCTCCGGCTTTAATTGAATTTTGAACCGTAGGCTCGTATGTTAAGCCATAGTTCTTCAGGTCAACCAACACACCGCTTCCTATATCTTCTATAACCGGTATATCATATTTTTTACCTAATGCCGAAAGCTCTTCAATTGAAACACTTTCCGTAAACCCGACTATTTTGTAATTACTGGTATGTATTTTTAATAAGGCTTTAGTTTCAGAAGTTATTTTTGACTCATAATCATAGAGGTGAGTTTTATTTGTTGTTCCTACTTCCACTAATTTTGAACCGCTTTGCATCATAACATCAGGAACTCTGAAGGAGCCGCCTATTTCAACTAATTCTCCCCTTGACACAATAACTTCTTTATCCTTAGCCATGCTTGACAATATCAAAAGAACAGCGGCTGCATTGTTATTAACGGCAATTGCGGCTTCCGCCCCGGTAATTCTGCAAATTATTTTTTCAAAATGAGAATATCGGGAGCCTCTTTCCCCTTGTTCCAAATCAAATTCAAGGTTTGAATATCCGGTTACTATATTTTTAACCCTTTCAGCTGCTTGTTCCGATATCACCGCTCTGCCTAAATTTGTGTGAAGAATAGTTCCTGTACCGTTAATAACCCTTTTCATATTATATGAAGTAATCTTATGCACCTCTGAGGTTATTTTATTTACTATATTTTTTATTTCTTCATTTATTTTGTTTTCATTACTTGGGTTATTATTGATAAATATTCTTAAATCTTCTGTTGCTTCTCTAACACATTCTAAGACTAACTCCCTGCTTGTGATATCCAATAACTCTTTAATTTCTTCATTTTCCATTATTGAATCCACCTTTGGAATGCTTCTGTAATATTTATTTACATCCATCTCATATTCTCCTTTAATTTACTGATATTAAATCTTTTAGCTTTTCAAAAGTTTTATCCCCTATTCCCTGTATATTTTTAATTTCTTCAATGGAAGTGAATTTCTTGTTGCTTCTGTAATCAATAATTCTTTTTGCATACACTTCTCCTATGCCGGGCAGTGTCATTAAAGAATCAACGGATGCAGTATTTATATCAATTAACTTATTGCCATTTAATATATTTTCAGAGACAATTTGTGCATCCCCCTCTTCATATATGTAGATTTTTTCTCCGTCAACCAATTTTCTTGCCATGTTTAAATTGTGCGTAACCGCTTTTTCCTTAAGCCCTCCTGCCAAATCAATGGCATCAATTACCCTGCTTCCTTCAATTAATTCGTATACGCCGGAATTAATTACTGCTCCGTCAATATCAACACAGATGAAAGTTTCTTTTTTCTCTTCATTATTTAGCTCTTCAGCGCTTTGCTTAACATCATAATTTGTAAAAATAATTTCTTTTTCTTTGCCGGACAATTTAATCCCTATGGCAGTCATAATAATTAATGCAATGATTAAAACAACGGCAAGACCTTTTTTGTAGATGCTGTTGTTCATAAATCCCCCTAAATGCAACTATTTGACTTTCTGGGACATTTTTCTTATCCCCTGCACTTATTATACATTAATTAATTGAAAAAGACAAAATTTTTGATTACAAATATTGTTTTTTCTGCTATACTATTATTTGATTTGATTA
>ENA-UOOH01001926-UOOH01001926.1-fermentation-metagenome-genome-assembly--contig:-NODE-1926-length-19070-cov-2.966816_pt1 | contig 19070 bp, 15 predicted proteins | sample MGYA00245778_ERZ724025 | MGnify/ENA primary metagenome ERZ724025 (study PRJEB28704, sample SAMN03018313) | fermentation metagenome | biome: anthropogenic terrestrial biome; feature: soil; material... | reverse complement strand
CTACCATAAACCACAAGACGATGCCGATGAAATCGATTATGAAGGACTAAGCATCATCACCGACTTTATGCACAGCTTCACCTTACGCATGTCACAAAATGAATCCTTGAGCTATTCACACCGAAGAAATGCCATCCACCCCAAAGATAAAGTCGTAGCCTTCGGGCTATTATCGGCCTTCGGCATGAGCCATTTGCGCTATACCCAAGGAGCTTTTGCCAAAGGACGTTCGGGCTGGGCTTACAAAGGAGGGCTGTTGCTGCAAATCCGCATCAACTCCTATTTATCAATACGTCCCGAATGTAGCTATACCTATGAAAACTTTTACCAACCCAGCACATCAAGCTATACATCCCACATTGAAAAACTGCATTTACAATCCTTGTACTTTCCTCTTAGCCTGTTGCTTCGCACTACCTTCGACGAATCTATATATGCTTATGTCGGTCTGGGCGGCTATTACAGTTATGTCTTTTCCGCCAAAATAAGGAATCAAAAGCTGTCTTTAGTGCAAGATATCTACCCGCATCGTTACGGTCTGCAATACAGCTTGGGTTTACACATTGCCCCTGTGAACATCGAAAGTATCTTCCGTTTCGATCTCTACCCTCTCTTCCATCACGACAAAAGCATTAAAAACAATGCATTTTTTCTGCAATTGGCCTATGTCTTTTGAGCATAGCCATTGGCTGCCAGACTTAAAAATCTAAAAAATTTCTCAACAAGACTTTTCCATATTCCGTTAAAATGGCCTCAGGATGAAATTGCAAACCGAAAATCGGATAATAACGGTGTTGAATACCCATCACTATGCCCGTTTGGGTTTGGGCTATGATTTCCAAGGGAGGAAGAAGTGTATGCCTATCCACAATCAAGGAATGATAACGACAGGCCGAAAATCCTTGAGGTATCCCTTTAAAAAGAGAAGTTCCTGTATGATATACAGCCGAGGTCTTGCCATGGGTAGGACATTGATCTTTCCCTATGCTTGCCCCAAAAGCGTGAGCTATGCACTGATGACCTAAACAAATACCGAGTATCTTTTTCGTTGGGTGATAGCGATGTATTAAATCCAAACACAAATCCGCCTCTATAGGATGTCCGGGACCGGGGGAAAGAACAATTCGATCGAAGTCTATATCGGCAAATGCTTTTACATCGATTTCATTGCGGGTAAACACACGTGGGTTAACTCCCATTTCTTTGAAATAGTGAACGATATTATACGTAAAGGAATCGTAATTATCAATCAAAATCATAGTAATCTTACTTTTTTTATTCCCCTGACAGCATTTACACAAAAGATGTGTGTCGCCTTATATAAATCGGAAACATACAATGTCTTTTCCACACAAAATTTTTGTTCCAGGAGTTTTTGTCGGTAAATACCGTTCAACAAACCGCTTTCTACTTTAGGTGTTACATACTGCCCCTCTATTTTCAATATAATATTCGAACGTGCTCCTTCAGTCAGTTCGTCTTTTTCATTGTAATACAACTCATCGTAGATTTCTCCCCTTCGTATCTTCAGCATGCTTTCTTCATAATGGGGACGATAGGTAGTTTTATGGTATAACAAGGGATGCGTACTATCCACCCCCCGGCAAGCGAGAGAAACCTTATCGCAAGTTGATTCTTCAAAAGCAGCATAGTCAATTGTATAATTTCCATCTTTTGCCAAAACAATACGCATGATACCGTTTTGTGTAGCTTGCAGCTTGTCCAATTCGGGATTAAAATAAAAGCCCAATGCATGTGCCGATAGTTTCATGCGTTGCAAGTGTGCCTCCCAAAACAGCATAGAAAACTTTTCTACTTTTATGGTTTCTATTAGACTGAATTCCGGATTGTTGCGTGTAAGAAAAAGACTTTTAATGCGGGTTTCCTCCCATTCTTCTTCCGGACGAGAATCCCACACTACAGCCCCTCCTACTTGATAGCGAAAGTCCTTTTCGCCTTTTTTGCGCTGTAAGATGCGAATGGGAACACTGAAAACACAGGCTTCGGGCGAAAGCAAGCCAATGGCTCCGCAATATATATCCCGTGGCTGTTTTTCAATTCTGTCAATAAGTTCCATAGTTTTGATCTTAGGTGCACCGGTAACCGAACCGCAAGGAAATATCGCTTGGAAAATATCGTAAAGGCTTACATCCGGGTGCAAGCTTGCCTCTACTTCCGATATCATCTGATGCAATGTTTGATAGGTCTCTATCTCAAATAATTTGTTTACTTTAACACTGCCGGTCTGAGCTATTTTACTTAGGTCGTTGCGGAGCAAATCGACTATCATTACATTTTCGGCGCGGTTCTTAGTATCATTCTTTAGGATCTCCCGCTGTCGATAATCTTCTCTTTCATTCGTTTTGCGTGCGATGGTCCCTTTCATGGGTTTGGTTCGTATGCGATTCCCCTCCAAACTGAAAAACAATTCCGGAGAAAAAGAAAGCACCTCCTCATAAGCATTTTGTATCAATGCTTGATAGGGTGTTTGTTGTTGTGCACTCAAGCTATCAAAAAGAGCATACACATCTCCTTTATAAGGGAGTTTACAAGCATAGGTATAATTGAGTTCGTAGGTGTTACCGCATGCTATTTCGTCTTTTATAGCTGCAATGGCTTTGTCATATTGGGGATAATCTACTTGAGGCTGTGGAAATAAACATAATGATTGCCGAAATGGGTGAGCTTGATAATCATAGCACCTATCAAAGACTTCAAAATAAAGCAAAGGGGTTTCACTTTCGAATGTTTTTCCTAAAAACACATCTTTGGCTTGATAACTCACATACCCCAACACATAATGCCTACGGGCATTCCCCTCTACCGCTTCAAAAGCCTCTTTTAATTCTATGCTTTTCAGGGCTTGTATATGCAACAAAGGCTGTCGAAACATTTTTCCACCAAAAAGTTGATAGGTATCTTTGTTCATAGTGTTTTATTTATCATCTCAGTGTTTACTGACTCTAATCCTAATATGTACAGTTTTAGTCCAAATCTTGCCATTTTTGTTGCAAGAGGCTTAGTTTCTGCCGTGCGTCGTTTTGTTTTTTCCGTTCTATCTCGACTACTTTTTCAGGAGCATTTTCCACAAAGGCCTGATTCGAAAGTTTCTTTTCTACCTTGTCCAAAAAGCCTTCTAAATACTGCATTTCCTCTTGTAGTTTGCGTTTTTCTTCTTCCACATCTAACGTTTCGCCAAAAGGTATAAAAAACTCCTGTGTATGCAACATAAACGAAAGAGTGGCCGTAGGTTTGGTGTCGACCCTTTGAATCTTCGACAGGTTACAGAGTTTGATAACAACCTCCTCAAACATCGCCTGCTGTTGCCGGGGGCTAAGGTATAATTCCAAGCTGTGTTTTTGAGCTATATTTTTCTCTGTCCGTATTCTTCTGATTTGTTCAACCACTTCCATGCTGAAGACAAAGGTCTCGATGATAGAGGCATCGAAGGTTAGTACTTGAGGCATACTCGACACAATGATATCGCCCTTCTCCTCTCCGTACAACAGATGCCATACTTCCTCGGTGATAAAGGGCATAAAGGGATGCAATACTTGCATCAGCCGACCTAAATTTGTACAAGCGGCTTGATAAGTTACAGCATCCACAGCCTGTTGATAGGGTGGTTTTACGATTTCCAAAAAACAGGCACAGAAGTCATCCCATATCAATTTATATACACTCATCAAGGCATCGGAGAGTCGGTATTTTTGGAAAGCATCGTCAATTTCGGCAAGAACTTGATTAAAACGAGCATCGAACCACTCTACGGCGATGCTAGCATGGGCAGGTATGGACAGTTTATCATCTACTTTCCAACCTTTAATCAAACGCAGCGCATTCCATATCTTATTATTAAAATTACGTCCTTGTTCACACAGGCTTTCATCAAACATCAAATCATTGCCGGCAGGTGCACTCAACAACATGCCCATGCGTATGCCATCTGTACCATAGGTATCCATCAACGCAATGGGATCGGGTGAATTACCCAGTGATTTCGACATTTTTCGTCCCAGATGATCCCTCACCATACCGGTGAAATACACATCTCGAAAAGGGATTTCACCCCTCCACTCCATGCCTGCCATAATCATGCGTGCCACCCAGAAAAAAATGATATCGGGAGCTGTTATCAAAACCGAAGTGGGATAGTAATACCGTATGTCATCGTTGTCGGGATATCGCATGCCATCGAATACCGTAATGGGCCACAACCAGGACGAAAACCAGGTGTCCAACACATCTTCTTCTTGTTGTAAATCGGAAATGCGAATATCCAATTCCGGAAATCTCTCCCTGGCCAGGTGATAGGCTTCTTCTTGACTGGCAGCTACCACTACCTCTTGATTGGGTAGGTAATAGGCCGGAATGCGGTGTCCCCACCACAATTGTCGGCTGATACACCAGTCTTTGACATTCTCCACCCAATGGGCATAGGTGTTTTTGAATTTATCGGGAAAGAACCTCACCTCGTCATTCATCACCACTTCCAAGGCAGGACGCGCCAAGGCTGCCATGTCGCAAAACCACTGACGGGAGAGCTTGGGTTCTATCACCTCTTGGGTACGTTCGGAATATCCCACTTTATGGACGTAATTTTCAACTTTTATCAGCAGTTGCGCTTCTTCCAACAAGGGTAAAATGGCTTTGCGGGCTTCAAACCTATCCATGCCCACCAACAAACCGGCGAATTCGTTCAACGTGCCGTCGTCGTTGAAAATATTAATGCTTTCCAATTTATATTTTATCCCCAATTGATAATCGTTGATATCGTGTGCCGGTGTAATTTTCAAGGCACCGGTTCCGAAATCACGGTCGACATAGGTATCGGCAATCACCGGTACGGAACGATTCACCAGGGGTACTATCACCCTTCTTCCTAGGAAGTGTTGATAGCGTGGGTCATCGGGATGTACACATACCGCCGTATCGCCCAAGAGAGTCTCGGGACGGGTAGTGGCTATGCTGATATAATCTTGTTCACTGCCTTCTACGCGATTGCGCAAATAGTATAAGTGGGATTGTACTTCTTTGTATATGACCTCTTCATCCGATACGGCCGTCAGTGCTTTGGGATCCCAATTCACCATACGAATTCCGCGATAAATATAACCTTTGCGATAAAGGTCGACGAAAACTGCCGTTACCGATTCCGACAAAGCCTCATCCATAGTGAAGGAGAGTCTGTCCCAATCGCACGAAATACCCAAACGTTTGAGCTGTTGCAAGATAATTCCGCCGTGCTTTTCTTTCCATTGCCAGGCATAATGCATAAACTCCTCTCTGCTTATGTCTTTTTTGGAGATGCCCTTTTCTTTAAGCATATGAACTACTTTGGCTTCGGTAGCTATGGAGGCATGGTCGGTACCGGGTACCCAACAAGCATTATAACCCTGCATACGCGCCCGACGTATCAATATGTCTTGTATGGTGTTGTTTAAAATATGACCCATATGCAACACTCCCGTTACATTGGGCGGTGGTATGACAATCGTAAAAGGCTTACGCTCGTCCGGCTCGGAATGAAAATAAGATTTTTCCATCCAATAACTATACCACTTCTCCTCTATCTGTGAGGGATTATATCTTGATGAGATTTCCATATACACAATTTTTAAACTTGCAAAAGTACAAAAAAAAACAAATAAAATCAGTTCTCAGTTCTCAGAAAAAGTCTCAAGTCGCAAGTTACAGAACAGGAGTCAGTCCTCAGTTTTAACTCTCGAGTCGCGAACTTTATTTTTTATTTCTTCCTCTCCAGATACGATTGAAGTTTAAGGTATAAGCCGGTAAAAAGAAGATATCCTGTGAGCAAACCTACTACATTGAAAATAACATCATACATATTAAAACTGCGGTAAGGTAAATAATATTGTATCCCTTCAATCAGCAAGGCTATCACCAATCCGACCACAAACCATAGTCGTTTTTTTTGGGTTGGAAAACAAAGATGAAAAAATATCCACGGCAAAAAAATCAAGGCATGAGACAGGTAATCCAAACGAAATTCACCCCACAGAGGTTCTTGTATTTTTTCAACAAACCCCAAGGGAAGTACATTAAACAAAAACACCGCCAAGATGTAAAGAATAAATAAAAAGAATCCAATAAGTCTATGTGTTATCATAAAGGTATAATGTATGAATTAGAAAAGGTTTTAGGTATCTTGATCAAGAGAGTGCAAATAATCTAAGAGCGCTTTGCTGACCTTTTGCGGATAAATACCACTCAGACATTGACGGTTCGTACAGTTGGTTTTACGGTGATTGCTCGCACTCACACAGGGCGAACAGGGTAAAGCCAGATAGAAGGTCTCGATGTGATGGCCCAAGGGACGGTACAAATCGGGGGTTTCTGGTCCGAAAACAACAAAGGTTTTCAGTGGAGTTACAGCGGCGAATTGGGCCGGACCAGAGTCATTACTCAACAAACAAGTAGCTTGATGATAAAGGGCAAGAAGTTGACGCAGATGGGTTTTCCCGGCTAAGGAGCAACAACGATTGTCGTTGACCTCGTCGACAATGGCCTGCACCTCTTTCTGTTCTTCCTCGGAACCTATAGCCACCACAAGCACATCGGCGCGCTCTCGCAACAATATTCCGGCCAACTCCACAAAATAGTTTTCCATCCATTGACGTTGAGGCAACAAATCGGAAGCATTGGTGTTGAAGAGCACTATTTTCATGTCCCTCCAAGCAGGAAACAGTTGATCCAATACATGCTGTGAAGCGTTTATTTCCTCGGCACTGATCCGGGCTTGGACGGGAATGAGTCGCTCCGGTTCGACCGGTGTGATGGGATAAGGACTCTTATGATAGCCCATAGCACTATGTACTAAGGACATAAAATTAATGCTAATGTGTACATGGGCATTGTAGCGTACGGGATAGTTGAGGAGATGGCCGCGGTAAAAACCCTCATCGAAATGAGCATAAAAACCGCAACGATGAGAGGCCCCACTCAAGACTGTAAGCAAAGCCGTAAAACGGGAGAATAATTCCAAATCGATGACGGCCGTAATCTGCTTGCGTCGACACCAACGCATGAAACGCACTACATCGATTGCCAAAACAAGCAAATTATGCATACGCAGGTAGAAACGATTTTCCCTTGCCACCGTGTCCAAGATATCCAAACTCTCGGCATTGGAAGCAAAAATCACGAAAAACAACTCACTGCCTTGTTTTTCTTTGAGATAACGCATAGCAGGATCAACCAAAACAGCACTACCCATCTCCGATAGTTCGATAAAGAGCGTACGACTCAAATCAGGTTCCCGCTTCTTATGCGAACGAAAAAAAGAAGCTATAACCCATACGATATCCATCAGGAAACACAAGGGTATTCCTATATACCGATCGAGGCTGCGCATAGTTGAAACTTGCATGTTTTTCGTTGTCAGTTATGAGTTTTCATTTTTTTTGTTCCGAAAAAGTCTCAAGTTGCAGGTCATTTTTTCAACTTGAGACCTGCGACTTGTGACTTACATCTTTACAGATTCTCTCTTATTGTCATACAAATGGTATCTATTTCTTCCACTGTTAGATAAGGGTGTATGGGCAAAGAAAGTACGGTTTGGCAGAGTTTTTCACTTACAGGGACATTTCCTTCTTTATATCCTAAATCCTTAAAGGCGGTTTGTGCGTGCATGGGGGTTGGATAATAGATCATGGTAGGTATACTCTTCTCTTTTAAAGCAGCTTGCAGGCGGTCTCTTTCTTCTTGACTTTTCAATATGATGGTATATTGAGCCCAGGAGGAATAATAGTCTTTGGGAATGTAGGGCGTAATAACCACATCCTGCAATTTAGCGGTATAACAAGCAGCGGCTTTGTTGACATTTTCCAGTTCATATTCCTGAAAAGCTTTAAATTTGACTAATAGTATGGCAGCTTGTAAGGTATCCAAACGGGAATTCATACCAATGCGTACGTTGTCGTATTTAAAAGTCCCTTTTCCATGCACTCGGAGGGAATCGGCTAACATAGCCCATTCATCCTTATCGGTAAACAAAGCTCCTCCGTCGCCATAGCAACCCAGAGGTTTGGCCGGGAAAAAGGAGGTGGTGGAAATATCGCCGAAACTGCAAGCCCGCTGTCCTTTGATGTTGCCACCGAAACCTTGTGCGCTGTCTTCCAATATATATAAATGATACTTGTCGGCTATTTTTCTTACCGCCCCATAATCGGCGGGCAGACCGAACAAATCGACGGTGATGATTACACGGGGCGTCAGCTTGCCTTCTCGCAAGGTCTTTTCTATCTGTTGTTCCAAGTGCTTGACGTCGATGTTAAAGGTGCGAGGATCTACGTCCACGAAAACAGGGGTAGCCCCTTCAAAGGAAACTACTTCGGCGGAGGCAAAGAAAGTGAAATCGGGGACAAATACGGCATCGCCGGCTTTAATGTCCCATACTTTCAAGGCCAGGGTCAAGGCTTCGGTTCCATTGGCACAGCTAACACAATGTTTTACGCCTACGTATTCGGCTAGTTTACTTTCTAACTCCTTGACAGGCTTGCCCATAATAAAAGCGGAAGAGGCCGCTACGTCCAACATGGCTTGATCCATCTCAGGTTTTAAGACTTCGTACTGTTTTTTTAAATCTCGAAATTGCATGTGAAATAAGGTTTTTTGTTATTTTTTGTTTAAAGAACGACGAAATGATGCGTTTGGTATGTAGGAGAAAAAAAAGTTTTCAGTTTTCAGTTTTTCAATGCGTTGACTCAGTGCTCGCGACTGTCTTTCGACTTTACAAACTTTCAACTATTTTTCACTTCCTCGAAATAGGTATCGGGATGTATGGGATCGAAAATTTCGTTACTCCACATAAAGGTAACCATATCCGTGTCGCCGAGGTTTTCGATGTTGTGGGTATACCCTACGGGAATGTCGACAACTTCCAATTTTTCGCCGCTGACATAATAGCTGATGATTTCGCCGGCAGCCTCGTCTCCGGCATCCATGTTGCGGAAGCGTATCACTCCTTTTCCGCTGACGACCAAAAACTTTTCATTTTTTGTATGATGCCAATGATTGCCTTTGGTAATGCCTGGCTTGGTAATGTTGACCGAAAACTGTCCCCGTGTGGGTGTCCGTATAAACTCGGTAAACGAGCCTCTTTCATCGATGTGCATGCTGAGGGGATAGGAAAAGCCGTCTTTGGGCAAATAGGATAAATAGGTAGCATAGAGCTTTTTGGTAAAAGCATCCGACATATCTGGCAGACTGCGTTCACGGCGGGGGCTTCTAAAAAGATAGAGTAAGTCGACGATGTCGCCTAAGCGACGGTTGTAGACTGCTGGAACAAAACAAAAATCGCCGTTGCGATGTTCACGCTGCTCCAAGGCCTCAATGAGCTCGTCGACCACGTCGTCAATATAGACTAAATTCATAATCACCTCGCGGTCGTTGACTTGTATGTCTATGTTGCGGCTGATGTTGTAACAAAAGGTAGCCACGGCACTGTTGTAATTCGGTCGACACCATTTACCGAAGATATTGGGAAAACGATAGATATAGGCTTGTGTTTGGTGTTTTTCGGCATGAACGCGTACCAGCTTCTCCCCTTCTTGCTTGCTCAAACCGTACGGATTGTCTAAAGCCGCCTGGGAGGAGGAGGACAACATCACGGGACAAGGATTCCGATGAGCATCTAAACAGGCTAAGAGCTTGGCCGTAAAATCTACATTGCCGGTTTTGAACTCCGACACCTGCTTGGGTCGGTTCACCCCAGCCAAGTGAAACACAAAGTCACAATCGCGGCAATAGTCCGACAATACCGACGGATCACTGTCAAGATCATAAAGATACAAGTCTGTATATCCTCTATTTTTCAACTCTAAACTTAAATTTTTGCCAACAAAGCCTTTTGCACCGGTGAGGAGGATTTTCATATCGTATGTTTTTTAATGATTCGGAAATGCAAAAATAGTAAAAATAATGATGAATGATAAAGTCAAGTCGAATTAAAATTTTCGCCTCTCGCACAGGTGAATATGTGCAGTCAAGCCATTTTTGTCGTTAACTGTCGTTGGACAGATCAAGTCAGCGAGTGAATCCTAATCGCCCGTTTATCGGTTAATTTTTCGACACAACACGAAAAAGCACCCATCATCCATTTTCTTGTTTTCCTGCTATTTAAGCGACCAAGCCCCCATTGTAATAGTATACTAAAGCTCGGATATAAAAGCCCGAAAAACGGCCTAAAAACGCCTTATACAGTATTTTAACTAAAAAATTGACCGATTTTTGGCGGTTTTGGCGGAAAAGACAGTATTCTTGTTTAACCATATAGAATACAGGGATTCATATGTAACCCAACTTCCTGATTTTTCCTGCTGAAAAATCTCTCGGCTCCCGGCACAAAAAACCGGAAACTACGTTAAACTTTCTTCTTGCCATTTGCGACATTTTTACGCCTCAATATTTATTCCATTGAACCAGTAGCTTACCTTCACCTACCGGTTCTTTTATCAAATTCATATATTTTCAATGTTTTAACAATATATTTACGATGAAAAACATATTTCTAACAACATACATATCAACAACATACACACCCGCCCGAGAACACCCCTTGAAACACGCCTGTTTGAGAAAATCACTGCTGTATTTGGGTGACGAAACACGTGTGTTTCAAGGGGGGCTCTCGCCCTACAAAATGCTTGTATTTACTAGCTGTCTTTTCGGCATGATTCTTGTTTTTTTAGGGGTAATTGGAAAAATTGTCAGATAAAATTAAATCAATTTAAAATAAAATAGGTATTCAATCAAACACCACTAAAATGTAAACTTCAAAGAAAAATCACCCGCAAACTTACGACAACATAAACGTATAAATGTATACATTAAAAAAACATAAAAAACTATTTAATCATCCTTAAAATTAATTAACAATGAAAAAGTTAGAAAACAAAGTAAGCATTGTAACCGGCGCCGGTGCCGGCATGGGAAAAGCCATCGCCCTTTTGTTTGCAGCCGAAGGCAGCAAAGTAGTTGCTGTCGATATCAACCCGGAAGGCTTAGACGCACTTAAAAAAGAAATCAAAGCCCATGGCGGCGAAGTTACCACCCTGCTTGCCGATATGGCTATAGAAGCCGACATTGAAAATATGATAGCAGTAGCCGTTAACACATACGGCACCTTAGACGTATTGGTAAACAATGCCGGTATCATGGACAGTTTTCAACCTACTGCCGAAGTAGATAACAGCACCATGGAGCGATTGATGAAGGTAAACTTCGAAGGACCCTTTAAGGCCATGCGCAGTGCCTTGAAAGTATTTCTTGCCAAAGGCCAAGGAGTTATCGTAAACAATGCCTCGGTGGCAGGTATCAAAGGCGGAGCTGCCGGAACGGCATATACAGTCAGCAAACATGCTTTGATTGGTTTAACCAAGAGCACTGGTTATTTATATTCCAAATCGGGCATACGTTGCAATGCCATCGCCACGGGAGCTGTCAACACCAATATGAGTCAGTCGCTCGACATGAGTAAAGTTACACCCCTTGTCAACGATCGCATCATGACAGGAATTGCATTAAATCCTCGTTTTGCCGAACCCATCGAAATTGCCAAAGTAGCCTTGTTTTTGGCCAGCGACGATTCCTCGTTCGTCAACGGTCATGCTCTCGTAGCCGACGGTGCTTGGTCGGTCTACTAAAACGTGGCAGCATGACTTAAAGCATAACCCTACGTTTTTTTATAACATAAACAAATTCCTAAGCTTTCCTTAGAGGCTTAGGAATTTTTACTATCTTTGCAAACCCATATAATTATAAGAAATATAAAGAAAAAGAAGACGTTACCAAAAGAAATAATGATGAATGGCGATCCAAGATTATATGCTCTGTTAGAAAAGCTAAGCATTTCCTTTCAATATATAGCGCATCCACCGGCTCCTACCATACCTGTTGCAAAAAAATATTGGGAAGGACACGATGCCAAGCATTGTAAGAATTTGTTTTTCAGAAACCACAAAGGAAACAAACATTTTCTGGTTATCCTTGATTGCGACCAAAACATGGACATACATTCCATCGAGAAGCAATTGCACCAGGGGAAACTGAGCTTTGCTTCGGAACAACGCTTACACACCTACCTGGGACTTACTCCCGGCTCGGTTACTCCCTTCGGACTGATCAACGACACGGATAAACACGTACATGTATTTATCGACGAAACCCTCCGCCATGAAAAACGATTGAGTTTCCATCCCTGCATCAATACGGCTTCTCTGTTGATTAGCTCCGACGATTTTATTTCTTTCTTGGATTATTGCGGCAACACCTATGAATGGATTAACCTATATTAAACCATGGAAAAAGAAAGCTATCATTACCACAGGCTATTTAATGGCATTCGACTTATTCACAAACAAGTATCCTCTCCTATTTGTCATGTAGGACTTGTAGTACATACCGGCACACGCGATGAAAGGATGGATGAAAACGGCATAGCTCATTTTATTGAACACATCATTTTTAAAGGCACAAAAAAACGCAACACCTATCAAGTGTTATCTTACCTCGAAAACGTAGGCGGCGATTTGAATGCATATACCACCAAAGAAGAAACCTTTTTTTATGCTTCGGTATTAAATTCGTATCTTGGAAGAGCCCTGGAATTGCTAAGCGATATTGTATTTAACTCCACTTTTCATTCCAAAGATATTGAAACTGAAAAGGATGTGGTAATAGAAGAAATCAAGTCATATCAAGACAATCCTTCGGAAGCCATTTTCGATGAATTCGAAAACCTAATTTTCGACGGACATTCTTTAGGAACTAATATTTTAGGAACTAAAAAAAGTGTAAAATCATTTACCAAAAAGAAGATTGTCGAATTCATAGAACGCACTTATAACAGCGATCAGATGGTCATTGCCGTTGTGGGTGATGTAAGTTTTAAAAAGTGCATTGCCTGGGCCGAAAAATATGCGGGCATTATTCCCGAAAACCGACGTAAATATCAACGACAAGCCTTCACGGGGTATACCGTGCAAACCATGACAAAAAAAATCCACGGACTTCAAGCCCATGCCATGATAGGTCGAGCACTCCCTCATTACGATGAAAAGAAAAATCAAAGTGCTATATTGTTAAACAACCTCTTGGGAGGCCCGGGATTAAACAGTCGTTTAAATCTGGCTATCAGAGAAAAGAACGGTTATGTTTACAGCATTGAATCTTCATATGCTGCCTTGAGCGATGCCGGATTGTTTTCCGTATATGCCGCTTCGGATGTCAAAAATATTGAAAGAATCATGGAGCTCGTCCATAAGGAAATGCACAAACTCCAAACCCAAAAACTCGGCACTTTGCAATTACACCGGGCCCATCTCCAACTCATCGGTCAAACCTGCATCAGTTTTGAATCGAACCTAACCGAGATGCTTTCGATCGGTAAGAATCATTTGTTATATAAAGAAGTAGAAACCATCGACCAAATCATCAAAAGAATTGAATCTATAAGTGCAATCGACTTATTGGAAACAGCTCAGGAGATTTTCAATACAAATTCATTAAGTACGCTGATTCTAAAAAAATAAACTTTATTTACATCTATTTACCATTCATCACGCCACCTTTATCCGTATTTATTTGGTACTATTTTTGAGCGAATCACATTATAATCACTTTTCAAATTTCAAATACCATACTACAATATCCCTATGTGCAAAAGAATATCCAGTCAAATTGTAAGAGGAAAGCCGGCCATTGATGGTGCCGGCGTACATTTACGCAGAGTGTTGGGAATACGTAATACTACAGATTTCGATCCTTTTTTGATGTTAGACGGTTTTGATTCGACCCGTCCTGAAGATTACATCAAAGGATTTCCATGGCATCCACACCGTGGCATTGAAACCGTAACTTATTTACTAGAAGGAAATATAGAACACGGCGACAGCTTAGGAAATAAAGGAGTAATTGCTGACCTTCAATGTCAATGGATGACAGCCGGTTCGGGCATCATTCACCAAGAAATGCCTAAAGCTTCTCCTCGAATGTTAGGCTGTCAGCTATGGATTAATCTTCCACAAAAACACAAAATGACAACACCGACCTATCGTGATATCACCCCCGAAAAGATTGCCGTAATTCAAGATAAAAACGCCACAGTCAGGGTGTTAGCAGGCAAGTACAAAAATCAAGATGGGGCGTTTAAAGGAAAATATGTGGATGTGCAATACCTGGACGTAGACTTAGCCTCCGACAGCCTATGGAGGTATAACGAAACTCCTAATAATCACACCTTATTTTTGTATTTGTTGGAAGGTAATTTGGCCAGTGACCCGTCTTTGGAAATATTTGAAGACAAAGCTTGCGCTATCTTGATGAGCAGGGTGTCCTCCCATGAAGCCGTCAATGACGAAGTAATCGTGAAATCCGGAAATACAGGAGCTCGTTTTTTGCTTTTAGCAGCCAAACCTTTGAAAGAGAACATAGCCTGGGGAGGTCCTATTGTGATGAATACCCAAGAAGAACTCAACGAAGCTTTTAGAGAAATCGATAATAATACGTTTATCAAACACAATAAACCGTTGAATGAGTAGTTTTAGATAAACAACAATAAGAATCTTTTTATTTTCTCTATACCAAATAATTATTCAACACTTCATGAAAACCCTTAAAGTAAAAGTCGCCCGTTTATCTATAGCTTCTAATACCTTATTAATTATAATGAAATTAACGGTAGGTATTATCAGCGGTTCTGTCAGTATACTATCTGAAGCCATACATTCAGGTATGGATTTGATAGCGGCTGTGATTGCTTATGTTTCCGTTAAACTTTCCGACAATCCTCCCGACAAGGGACATCCCTACGGACACGGTAAAATTGAAAACATATCGGGGGTCATTGAAGCACTTTTGATTTTTATTGCAGCAGCTCTTATCATTATCGAAGCGATAAAGAAACTGTCAGGAGATGGCGGAAAACTGGAAGTGATTGGTATTGGAGCTATCGTCATGTTAGTTTCGGCAGTGGTAAATTTCTTAGTATCGCATAAGCTCTACAAAGTAGCCAAACAAACAAACTCCATTGCACTCGAAGCTGATGCACTCCATCTTAAAACCGATGTGTATACTTCGTTAGGAGTAGCCGTCGGATTGGCACTTATTTATTTCACAGGCATCACTTGGTTGGACCCTATTGTAGCCATATTGGTTGCTTTGATGATAGTATACGAATCATTTAGGCTATTAAAAAAAGCATTTACACCGCTTATGGATACCTGTTGGAGCAAGGAAGAAGAATGCGCTCTGGTTGAAAAACTTAATGAAATGGGGGTTCACTATCATGACTTAAGAACCCGTACGGCCGGCAATTATAAATTTCTTGATCTTCACATTGAAATACCCAAGGAACAATCGGTAGGCGAAGCCCACCAATATTGCGATTATATTGAAGATGAACTTTGCAAATCGTTTGATAACCTTTCGGTTATAACACATGTGGAACCGAAATAATTAATATGCCCTCGCAAACAACACCCTTTCTTTGGAGGCTTTTCCCGAATAAACACATTTTCCTTCTTCTTGGGGATTGTTAAGAGGGATACAACGTATGGTTGCCTTTGTTTTTTCTTTGATGGCTTCCTCTGTTTCGGCGGTACCGTCCCAATGGGCGGAAACAAATCCTCCTTTGTTTTCAATCACATCTACAAATTCCTCCCAGCTATCCACCTTGGTGATATTTTGTTCCCTGAAAGCAAGGGCTTTGTTAAAAATACTTTTGTGAATATCTTCTAACAAAGCTTCCACCTCAGCAACAACGGTATTGCAATCAACAAGATTCTTTTCCAATGTGTCGCGGCGGAAAAGTTCCACTTGATTATTCTCCAAATCGCGGGCACCGACGGTAATTCTCACCGGGACGCCTTTCATTTCATATTCATTGAATTTCCATCCGGAGCGATATTCATCCCTGTTATCGTATTTCACACTGATGTTTCGTGCTTTTAGTGCTTTTTCGATAGAAAAAGCCACTTGGTTCACCTTAGCCAATTGCTCGTCATTACGGTAAATAGGAATTATAACCACTTGGATAGGAGCAATTTTAGGAGGCAACACCAAACCTTTATCATCGGAATGCGCCATTATCAAAGCACCGATTAAACGGGTAGAAACGCCCCACGAGGTTGCCCAAACATATTCCAATGTGTTATTTTTATTCAAAAACTGTACATCAAAAGCTTTGGCAAAATTTTGGCCTAAGAAATGCGTCGTTCCGGCCTGTAAGGCTTTGCCATCTTGCATCAAAGCTTCAATGCAATAGGTATTTACGGCTCCGGCAAAACGTTCGGCCGGCGACTTAACGCCAATGACAACAGGCACACCCATATAATTCTCCACAAAATCGGCGTAGATATGTACCATGCGTTCAGCTTCTTCAATAGCCTCTTGTTCCGATTGATGAGCGGTATGTCCTTCCTGCCACAAAAACTCGGCCGTCCGTAAAAACAAGCGCGTACGCATTTCCCATCGCACCACATTGGCCCACTGATTGATTAAAATGGGAAGATCACGGTATGATTGTATCCAATTTTTATAGGTACTCCAAATAATAGTTTCAGAAGTCGGTCGAATAATGAGCTCTTCTTCCAATTTAGAATCGGGATCTACAATAATACCTTCGCCATCCGGATTTTGTTTCAAACGATAATGAGTAACAACGGCACATTCTTTGGCAAAACCTTCCACATGACTTGCCTCACGACTTAAATATGATTTGGGAATAAACAGTGGAAAATAAGCATTTACGTGTCCGCTATCTTTAAACATTCTATCTAATATGTCGCGCATGTTCTCCCACAGGGTATACCCGTAAGGTTTGATGACCATACACCCTCTGACTGCTGAATTCTCTGCCAATCCTGATTTGATAACTAACTCGTTATACCATTGCGAATAGTTTTCTGCTCTCGATGTTAATTGTTCTCCCATTTTTTTGGTATGATTTTTGAAACTATGTTATTAAAATGTATATTTTTGCACCATAAAAATCGTGCAAAAGTATAAAAAATAACAATATAAAAAATAAGGAGGACCAAGTGATGAAAAAAATATATATGACAAGCTTACTGGCAAGTATATTTTTCTTTTCGTGTACAAGCACTTCCACACTTGTTGATGACGGATATTATACCGCCGCTCAAAGGCAAAAAGAATTAGCCGCCCGTCAAAAGCAAAATGCTATTCAACAACAAGAAAATCAACAACAACAAGAACAACAACCCAATAATCAGGATGAATCCTATTATCAAGAGGATAATAATGGATATACCGATAATAACCAAAACTATTCGGAAACCTATACGGAAGATGGCAATACCTATATTACCAATAATTATTATTTTGATCAAGACGATTATTATGATTATGCCTACGCCGCCCGTTTGCGTCGTTTTTACGGCTCACCTTCCTATTGGGGTTATTACGATCCTTACTACACCAATATGTATTGGTATAGCTATAATCCCTCACATTGGGGTGTAAGTGTATATATGGGCTATAATTTCTGGTGGGATTATCCCTATTACCGACCGTATTATTACTATCCTCGTTATTACCATTACGGGTTTTATTATCACTGGGGCTATGATCCTTATTACAATCCTTACTATAACCCTTATTATCATCATCACCACGATCATCATTATGGTTACTATAAACCCCATCACAATAATGGGCATCACAAACCCCATAAATCGGATTATTACTATTACAACAGCTACGACAACAACCGTTCCTATTCTTACGGTCACAGAGGCTCTATACAAGGAGGCGTAAATGCTACTGCCAATAGAAACGGCACCCGCACTCCAAGCAACAACGATGATCCGAAAAACAAAACCTTAAGTACCCGTGAAACGCAACAAACTTTTGGCGATCGCTACGAACAAGCCATACGCAGCAGTGGAAGTTACCGTGGAGGTACAACAGCCGCTCCTATTAATAATCCCACCCGCTCCGATGTAAGTACGAATCCTACACAAACCACTAGAACAGCTCCAAAAACCAACGAAACAAATACCCGTGTTAATCCGACTAATACAGTCCGAACCAATGAAAACACACCCGGAGTTCCTGGTACAGTAAGGCCTACGAATGAGGATAATAGAACCACTCCCAACACCAATGTAGATACACGTCAAAGAAATGAAGTAGAGCGTCCTTCTAACAATACAAATGTTCCCACTAGACCTTCCTCTCCCACTACTCCTACTAATCGAAATACACCTGCGGCAACTAATCCGGGAAACACTCCTTCAAACAATAACTATTCGGAACCACAAAGAAGTACTCCTCAGCCCACAAATACCAATACCCGAAATCAAGCTCGACCACAACAAAATACTACTCCTCCGGCTTCGACTTCACCATCAAGAGATAATCCGACATCCAAACCTTCTACTCCTACACGTAATAATTCCTACAATTCCAGACCAAGCAACAATACCAATACAAACACATACCAATCACCCCGTCCAAATAGGAATACAAATTCGAGTTCGGGCTCTTATAGCTCTCCTTCCCCTAGTAGAAACACGGGTACAAGTTCAGGATCCTATCGTTCGCCTTCATCCAGTGGAAGTTCACGCTCAACAGGAAGCAGCAGTAGTGGTGGAGGAGGTAATACCCGCAGAAGATAATACGAAAACAATTATAAACACTTAATATTTTTAAAATGAAAAAATATAACCTTGCAATCCTAGTACTTTTTGTTTCATTGGTTTTCAATGGATACAGTCAAAACGAAACCGATGCCTTTCGGTATTCAGAATTAGTTCCTACCGGTACGGCACGTGCTTCTGCATTATCGGGATCTATTGGAGGGTTCGGAGCCGATTTTACAAGTGTAAACACCAATCCCGCCGGATTAGGGGTCTACAAACGTATCGAATTTACCTTTTCTCCTTCTATCAATTTCAGCAAGACAAATTCAGTTTATAACGGCATTGAAGCCTATGATTTTAAATATAGCTTTAACATCGGTAACTTAGGTGCTGTTTTTGCCATTCCTCTGAATCAAGGAAAATGGAAATACATGCAATTAGCTA
>ENA-UOOH01001925-UOOH01001925.1-fermentation-metagenome-genome-assembly--contig:-NODE-1925-length-19087-cov-10.383354_pt1 | contig 19087 bp, 14 predicted proteins | sample MGYA00245778_ERZ724025 | MGnify/ENA primary metagenome ERZ724025 (study PRJEB28704, sample SAMN03018313) | fermentation metagenome | biome: anthropogenic terrestrial biome; feature: soil... | reverse complement strand
TGGGCGGAACATTCAGATTCGAAGAATGTTTGACTGATATTAAAATAAAAGATAATGCGGTTTATCGCATTGTTACCGAAAGTGACATTATTGAAACAGATGTATTGGTGCTTGCCATAGGTCACAGTGCAAGAGATACATTTGAAATGCTCAGCAATAAGTTAGAGCTGATTTCAAAACCATTTGCAATCGGTGTGAGAGTTGAGCATCCTCAAAAAATGATAAGTGAAGCACAGTATGGAGAAATGGCAGACCATCCAAATTTAGGTCCTGCTGATTATAAATTTGTTCACAAAAGCAAAAACGGGAGAAGCGTGTATACATTCTGCATGTGCCCGGGAGGGGTTGTAACCGCATCTGCTTCCGAAGCAGGGGGAGTTGTTACAAATGGTATGAGTTTTCATGAAAGAGATCTTGAAAATGCAAATTCTGCCGTTGTTGTTCAGATAAATCCCGAAGATTTCGGCGGAAGTGAAAATCCTTTAGCGGGTATTGAATTCCAGAGAAAATGGGAAGGAAAAGCTTTCGAAATAGGGGGAGGAAATTACAGAGCTCCTGTCCAGCTTTTTAAAGATTTTAAAGAAAAGAAGGTTTCCACAGGTTTTGGCGAAATTTATCCCACATACAGGCCGGGCTGCACATTTGCAAGCCTTTGGGATTGTTTACCTGTCTATGTTTGTGAAAGCTTAGTTGAAGGAATAACCGCCTTCGGAAAGCTGTTAACAGGTTATGACAGGCCGGACACATTGCTGACGGGAGTTGAAACGAGAACTTCATCACCTTTAAGAATTATAAGAGATGATGAAATGCAAACTAATATTAAGGGAATTTATCCCTGCGGCGAGGGTTCCGGTTATGCGGGAGGAATTATGTCCGCATCCATTGACGGACTTAAAATAGCAGAGCAAATTATTAAAACATATAAACCAATAAAAGAACAGGAATAAATTATGAAGATAGCTGTAATCGGCGGAGGTGCATCAGGCTTAACGGCGGCGATAGCTGCGGCTAAAAACGGTGCTGAAGTAACTATTTATGAGAAAATGAACAGAGTGGGCAAAAAAATATTGGCAACAGGCAACGGCAGGTGCAATTACACTAATATGAACCTGTCATTTGAATGCTACCACAGCGATAATTTAAAGCTTGCGCATGAAGTCATGAATTTTTTTGACCTTAATAAGACACTGACATTTTTTGAAGACTTGGGAATTCATCCTTATGTTGATGAAAGCGGCAAGGTTTATCCTAATTCACTGCAGGCATCAAGCATCTTAGATGTATTAAGATATGAAGCAAACAGGCTTAACGTTCAAGAAAAGACCGACTTCAATGTAGCAGGATTAAGAAAAAATAAAGATAAATTTAGTATTATTGGGAATGATACAATTACTGCAGACAGGGTTATTTTGTCAACGGGAGGAAAAGCGAGTCCTCAGCTTGGTTCTGACGGAAAAGGATATGAAATAGCAAAGTCATTCGGACATGAAATTGTTGAGCCTTCTCCCGCTCTTGTTCAGCTGAAATTAAACGGCAAATATTTCAAAAGAATAGCAGGCATTAGGTTTGACGGTATTGCAAAAGCCTATGCCGGCGAAAGGCTTATAAGGGAAGAAGAGGGAGAAATGCTTTTCACGGATTACGGCATATCGGGGCCTCCCATTCTGCAAATAAGCCGCAAGGTTATTGATGAATTAAATAATAAAAGCAAAACATATTTATTGATAGATATGTTCCCCAAATATTCAAAATTGCAGCTTTATGATATTCTTCAGTACAGATTCGGAAGAATCGGATATAAAGCAATGGAAGACGGAATGATTGGTTTCATTAATAAAAAGCTGATTCCCGTAATATTATATGAAGCAGGTTTTGATGATTTAAACAAGCGTTGCGGTAATTTAAATAAAAAAGAAATATATAAAATAATCGATGTTTTAAAAGAGTGGAAGTTTGAAGTTACAGGACATAATTCTTGGCAGCAGGCTCAATCAACCGCCGGGGGAGTTAAGCTTACTCAGGTAAATCCCAAGACATTGGAGTCTTTGAAGGTTAAGGGATTGTATTTTGCCGGAGAAATACTTGATGTCGATGGGGATTGCGGAGGATTTAATCTGCAATGGGCATGGAGTTCAGGCTATACGGCGGGTCATTTCTGCTCAATTATATAATGTATGGAAGGATATAAAGATGAAAAATTTTTTAGAAAAAATATTTGGTTCTTACAGTGAAAAAGAGATTAAAAGATTAGATCCGACAGTGGATAAAATATTATCCCTTGAAAAGACAATGGAGGATCTGACTGACAGCCAATTGAAGGCAAAGACTGCCGAATTTAAACAAAGACTGACGGACGGTGAATCAAAGGATGACATACTTCCTGAAGCCTTTGCCGTTGTAAGAGAAGCCGCTTGGAGGGTTTTAGGTCAAAAGCATTACCGGGTGCAGCTGTTAGGCGGTATCGTCCTTCATCAGGGCAGAATTTCCGAAATGAAGACAGGAGAAGGAAAAACATTGGTTTCGACCCTGCCTGTTTATTTGAATGCTCTTGATGGAAACGGAGTACATGTTGTAACAGTCAATGATTACTTGGCAAAGCGTGATGCTGAGTGGATGGGTAAGGTGCATAATTTCTTAGGGCTTTCTGTTGGATGCATAGTGCACGGCATAACAAAGGAAGAAAGGGTAAACGCATATAAATCAGACATTACCTACGGTACCAATAATGAGTTTGGTTTTGATTACTTAAGAGACAACATGGTTATCCGTAAGGAAGATATGGTGCAAAGAGATTTAAACTTCTGCATAATTGACGAGGTTGACAGTATTTTAATAGATGAAGCGAGAACACCTCTGATCATTTCCGGAGAAGGCGAAAAGTCAACCGAAATGTATGAAATGGCAAACAGCTTTGTGTTGAACCTGAAGGGAAAAATCCAATTGCCTGAGGATAAGAAATCAAAGATGGACTATATGATGGGTGATGTGGAAGAAGATGATACGGTTGATTATATAGTTGACGAAAAGGCAAAAAATGTTACACTTACAGCACGGGGAATTACTAAGGCAGAAAGATATTTTAATATTGAAAATTTAGCCGATCAGGAGAACATGGAGATTTCCCATCATATAAATCAAGCCTTGAAAGCACATAATACAATGAAAAGAGATATCGACTACATTGTTAAAGACGGAGAGGTTTTAATAGTAGATGAATTTACAGGCCGCATTATGTACGGCAGAAGATATTCCAACGGACTTCATCAGGCAATCGAAGCAAAGGAAAGAATAGAAGTAAGAAAAGAGTCAAAAACACTTGCCACAATAACATTTCAAAATTATTTCAGAATGTATAAAAAGCTGTCCGGTATGACGGGAACGGCGAAGACGGAAGAAAATGAATTCAGGGAAATTTACGGCGTCGATGTAATAGAAATTCCTACAAATAAAGATGTAATAAGAGAAGATATGCAGGATGTGGTATACAAAGGAGAAGTCGGAAAGTTCAATGCCGTAATAAATGAAATCACAGAAAAACACACAACGGGACAGCCCATCTTGGTGGGTACTATTTCAATTGAAAAATCCGAACTATTAAGCAAATTCTTAAAGAAACAGGGAATTAAGCATGAGGTTTTGAATGCCAAGCAGCATGACAAGGAAGCTGAAATTGTAGCTCAGGCAGGACGCTTTGGCTCGGTTACCATTGCAACCAACATGGCAGGAAGAGGTACGGACATCGTGCTTGGAGGAAATCCCGAGTTTATTACAAAGCATAAAATGAAGACAAAAGGATTTTCCGATGAACTTATTGCTGCGGCTGACGGCTTTAATGAAACAGAGGATCAGGAAATAATTAAAGCAAGAAGTACCTACAAACAGCTTTTGGAAGAATCGAAAAGTGAATTAAAGGATGAACAGACAAAGGTTAAAGAAGCGGGAGGACTTCACATTATCGGCACGGAACGTCATGAATCAAGACGTATTGACAATCAGTTAAGAGGCCGTGCGGGAAGGCAGGGAGACCCGGGCTCAACCCGTTTTTATATATCCTTGGAGGATGATCTGATGAGGCTGTTTGCGGGGGATAAGGTTAAAACAATTATTGAAACCTTAAAAATGCCTGAAGACGAACCCTTGGAAGCAGGGCTTCTCACAAAGACAATCGAAACAGCACAGGGAAGAGTTGAAGGAAGAAACTTTGATATAAGAAAACATGTTCTGCAATACGATAATGTAATGAATAAACAAAGAGAGGTAATTTATTCTGAAAGAAGGAAGGTACTTCTTGGAGAAAACTTAAAAGACAATATATCCGCTATGATTGATGCTTTAATTGACAAGGCTGTTAATATGTATACAACCGATGACAAGCATAGCGAAAACTGGGATATAGACGGGTTTATCAAGTATATAGCAGAAGTATTTGCTCTGCTGATAAATTTTGACGGAGAAAATATAAACAGTTTAAACAGAGAAACTCTCAGGGAAAGAATCAGGACAGCCGTTGACAGACATTATGCAAGGCAGGAGGCAGAATTTGGCGAAGATGCATTCAGGGAAGTGGAGAGAATTGTTCTTCTCAGGAATGTAGATATGAAATGGATGGATCATATTGACGCAATGGATCAGCTCAAACAAGGAATTGGTCTTCGCGCCATCGGTAATGAAGACCCTGTTATAGCTTATCAGGTAGAAGGATTTGACATGTTTGAAGAAATGACTGCTTCAATTCAGCAAGATACCGTTAAAATGCTGATGCGTGTAAGACCTCAGGAAAAATTGCAAAGAAGAGAAGTGGCAAAAATTACCGGAGTCAGCGGGGGAGATGCAAGCAGTATCGGAGGCAGACCTCAGCCAATTGTTAAAAAAGAAAAAAAGGTAGGCAGAAATGATCCGTGCCCCTGCGGAAGCGGCAAAAAATATAAGAAGTGCTGCGGTGCAAAAGAACAAGAACAATAGGAGAACAATTGCTGTGTTGCGTCGGTGCAATGGTTTTGCATTTGCTCTGCAATCGTAAAAAGAAGGAGATGATAATTTGACGGACTGGTATGAAATTACTGAAAGAATCAAAAAGTTCAATGATATATTAAATGAGGTAGGTGGTTCCCTTTGACTTGGAAAAGTTAAGGGAAGAAAACTTTACTTTAGAATCGGAGATGCAGGAACCGGAATTTTGGAACAATCAGGAAAATGCTCAGAAAATATCACAGAAATTAAAGCATAATACAAACCGCATCGATGAATTTAATCATTTAAAACAACAGGTAGATGATATTGAACTGTTCATTGAATTAATACGCGAAGAAGAGGATGAAAGCCATGTGCCTGAGCTTCTGGAAAATATGGATGTGGCGGAAGAACAGTTGGAAAGTGCGAGGATAGTGGCTCTCCTAAGCGGTGAATACGATGAAAATAACGCAATTTTATCCATACATGCAGGTGCGGGCGGCACGGAGGCACAAGACTGGGCAGACATGCTGTTTAGAATGTACACAAGGTGGATAGAATCTAAAGGCTACGGTATGACAATTTTGGATATACTTACCGATACGGAAGCAGGAATAAAAAGTGTTACCATTCTTGTGGAAGGAGAAAATGCTTACGGATATTTAAAGTCCGAAAAAGGTGTTCACAGGCTGGTTAGAATTTCACCATTCGACTCTTCGAACAGGAGGCACACCTCCTTTGCATCGGTAGATGTAACACCGGAAATTACCGATGATGAAGATTTTGGTATCAATGAATCGGACTTAAAGATAGATACTTACCGTTCCAGCGGTGCGGGCGGGCAGCATGTAAACACAACCGACTCGGCAATACGTATAACACATATACCGACAGGCGTAGTGGTATCCTGCCAAAACCAAAGATCCCAGCACAGCAACAAAGAAACCGCAATGAAGATGTTAATCTCAAAGCTTTTGGAAATCAAGAAGTTAGAAAACAAGGAAAAAATCGAAGATATTCAGGGAAAATACAATCAAATTGCATGGGGAAGCCAAATCCGTTCTTATGTTTTTCATCCGTACAGCATGGTGAAGGATCACAGAACAAACGCGGAAACATCCAATGTACAGTCGGTAATGGACGGCAATCTTGATATGTTTATGAACGAATACTTGAAAATGAAGGCGATAGGAGAACAATAGGACAACGGTGGGAGAACAATTGTAGTGCTATCGCTTTGCAATTGTTCCGTTATTGTTCCGGCTGTCGCTTAAAAGGAGAGAAGAATGATAGATATTAATAAAATTTTGTGCACCGAATTTAATTTAAAACCATTTCAGGTTGAAAACACTGTTAAGTTAATAGATGAAGGTAATACAATTCCCTTCATTGCAAGATACCGCAAGGAGCAGACAGGCTCCTTGGACGATGTGGTATTAAGAGATTTGTTTGAAAGACTTACATACTTAAGAAATTTGGAAATCAGAAAAGAAGAAGTAATCAGGTTAATTGAAGAGCAGGGAAAACTTACCGAGGAACTTAAAAACGAAATATTAAATGCAGACGTGCTGCAAAGAGTTGAGGACTTATACAGACCATACAAGCAGAAAAAATCAACAAGAGCTTCAAAGGCAAAGGAAAAAGGACTTGAGCCGCTTGCGGAGATTATATTGTCACAAAATATTATAGAAGGCGAACTTGAAGAAATAGCAAAGCCATTCATAGACGAAGAAAAGGGTGTAAGCAGTGTTAAGGAAGCATACGAAGGCGCCTGCGACATAATAGCTGAAATTGTTTCCGACAATGCTGATTACAGAAAACATATAAGAGAAGTATATTCAAAGGATGCGATACTTTTATCGGAAGCGGCTGATGAAGAAGAAAAAACAGTTTATGAAATGTATTATAAATTTGAAGAGCCGGTAAGTAAAATTGTAAATCATAGAATTCTTGCAATTAACAGAGGCGAGAAGGAAAAGAAATTAAAGGTTAAATTAAATACACCTGATGAAAAAATTATCAACTATTTAATATCAAGTGAAATTAAAAATGAAAAAGCAATAACTGCCGATTATTACATATCTGCAATTCAGGACAGCTATAAAAGACTCATTGCCCCTTCAATTGAGAGGGAAATAAGAAACATGCTTACTGAAAGAGCCGAAGAAGAGGCAATAAAGGTATTCGGGAAAAATACAAAGAATCTTTTGATGGTTCCTCCGGTTAAGGATGTGAAAATTCTTGCGATAGACCCAAGCTTCAGAACAGGCTGCAAGTTGGCAGTGATGGATGGAACAGGCAAGTTTTTGGAAGAGGGAGTAATATATCCGAACGAGCCAAGAAACGAAGTTGAAAAATCTCAGAAGATAATGGCTGAGATTATAAAAAAATTTGATATTGATGTTATTACAATCGGTAATGGAACAGCATCAAGAGAAACAGAACAGGTAGTTTCAGATATGCTGTCAAAATATACATTCCCTAAAAAAGTAACCTATACAATTGTGAGCGAGGCAGGAGCATCTGTTTATTCAGCTTCGAAATTAGCACAGGAAGAATATCCGGAACTTGATGTTACAATAAGAGGAGCAATTTCAATAGGAAGAAGACTGCAGGATCCACTGGCGGAATTGGTTAAAATAGATCCGAAAAGCATCGGTGTAGGACAGTATCAGCATGATGTTAACCAAGCAAAGTTAGGACAGGAGCTTGACGGAGTTGTTGAAGACTGTGTTAACAGCGTCGGTGTTGATTTAAATACAGCTTCTCCCGCGTTACTTCAATATGTTTCAGGAATAACAAAGACAATTTCGAAGAATTTAGTTAAATACAGAGAAGAGAACGGAAAGTTCATTAACAGACAAGAGCTTATGAAAGTAAAAATGCTTGGAGACAAGGCATTTGAACAATGTGCAGGCTTCTTAAGAATTTCGGACGGGGAGAATCCTTTAGACAAAACTGCAGTTCATCCGGAAACCTATGAAATTGCGGAAAGACTTCTTGAAAAATTAGGTTATTCAATTGAAGATCTAAGAAGTTCAAATTTAAGAGATATCAACGAAAGAATAATGAAGGTTCCTGTAAAGGAAGATAAAAAAGTAAAAATATCAGCTAAAAATACAAGACTTAAAGGACTTGAAGCATTGTCGCAAATAAACTTCAAGGAAGACAAAAAACCTCAAAAAGAAAGAATCAAAGACAGAATAAAGGTTTTGGCAGAAGAATTGAATATCGGTGTTCCCACATTAACAGATATTATTGAAGAGCTCAAAAAACCGGGTAGAGACCCCAGGGATGAAATGCCAAAGGTTATATTCAGAAGCGATGTTGTTAAGTTTGAAGACATGGAAGTGGGAATGAAGCTTACGGGAACCGTGAGAAATGTGGTTGACTTTGGAGCCTTCGTTGATATAGGGGTAAAACAGGATGGTTTAATACATCTTTCTGAAATGAGTGACAAATATATAAAAAATCCAATGGAAGTAGTGCAGGTGGGAGACACTGTCAATGTAACAATTATAAGCATCGATAAAGAAAGACAGCGAATAGGTCTCAGTATGAAAAAAAGCGGCAGGAGCAAAAATGATTGATACGGTAATATTTGATTTTGACGGGACATTGGCAGATACAAATCAGCTGATATTAAATTCGTTTAAACATATTTACAACAAATATCATAACGGTAAATGGAATGAAGATTATATCCTTGGTACCTTTGGAGAGCCTTTAGAACTAACATTAAAAAGAGATTTTAAAAACTTCAGATATGAAGATGTTATTGGTAGTTACAGAGAGTATCAGGTTGATAAGTTTGACAGAGAAGTATCATTGTATGAGACAGTAGAAGATACTATAAAATATTTAAAAAGCAAAGACGTAAAAATCGGAATTGCAACATCGAGGCTTAAATCTTCCACGATACAAGCTTTGGAGAAATATGAATTAGACAAATATTTTCAGGTTGTAATATCCGCCGACGATGTTATAAAGCACAAGCCCGACAAGGAGCCCTTAATAAAGGCAATAAACGAATTAAAAAGCACTGCGGACAATACATTGTATGTAGGTGATTCTAAATTTGACATGGAATGTGCAATAAATGCGAAAGTTACACCCGTGCTGGTTGGCTGGCAAAAAAAGTCCGATGAATTAGCTGAAAAGTATAATATCAAGCATGTGCTGGGTAAGATGTGGGATTTAACCGAAATAATATAAGAATGACTAAAGTCTGAAGTCAAATAGACTTCGGATTTTGTTTTTCAATTTTGTAATATTTTATAGTGCATAAAATAATTTTATATAAAATATTACTCTTGTTCGGAAATAATATATTAAAGAAAAATAGATTGTTAAAAATTTATTAAATTTCTGAAAATTATGATGAAATATGTGGAAAGTATGTTATAATACAATTAACAACATAAAAAGGAAGGTATGACTATGGAATTTAAAAATTTGATATTGGAAAAAAATGAAGGAATTTGCACGATTAAAATTAACAATCCTCATTCATTGAATGCATTGAACGGGGAAGTATTGCAGGACATTGATGCTGCGTTTGATTTAGTCGCACAGGACAATGAGGTTTCGGTAATTGTTCTTACGGGAGAGGGTAAAGCATTTGTAGCCGGTGCGGACATAGCTTACATGAACGGGCTGAATGTTGAACAGGCAAAGAAATTCTCAGAAGACGGAGCAAGAATTTTCAGAAAAATTGAAATGCTGAATAAGGTTGTAATAGCTGCTGTCAACGGTTTTGCTCTTGGAGGCGGATGTGAATTGGCAATGGCTTGTGATATGAGAATCGCATCTGAAAAGGCAAAGTTTGGGCAACCTGAGGTTGGTCTTGGAATTACGCCCGGATTTTCCGGCACACAAAGGCTGCCGAGGCTGGTGGGGCTTGGAAGAGCGAAAGAATTAATTTTGACCGGAGGATTAATAGATGCTGAGGAAGCATACAGAATCGGTCTTGTTAATAAAGTGATAAACAAAGATAGTCTGATGGAGGAAACGTATGCAATTGCTAAAAAAATTCTTGCAAATTCCAATTCCGCAGTTAGACATGCAAAAGAAGCAATGAACAGGGGAATTGAGACGGATATTGAGACTGGGATTGCAATTGAAGCAAATTTATTCAGCCTGTGTTTTGCGCATGAAGATCAAAAAGAAGGTATGACTGCTTTTATTGAAAAAAGAAAAGCAAATTTCAAATAAAAGCTCTTGATATATTTAAATCAATTTAGTATAATTAAAACGTTGGTGTAAACTAAATGTTAATAAGTTAACAAAATAGTAAAGACAAAAAATTTAAGGGAGTGAAATCATGAATTTTCAATTAAGCAAGGAACATGAAATGGCAAGACAGCTATTCAGAAGTTTTGCTGTCAACGAAGTTGAGCCATTGGCACAAGAGATTGATGAAGAAGAAAGATTTCCCGTTGAAACTGTTGAAAAAATGGTAAAATACGGTTTCATGGGTATACCGTTTCCAAAGGAATACGGTGGACAAGGCTGTGATTATTTAACATATGCAATGGCAGTTGAGGAATTGTCAAAGGTATGCGGAACTACAGGTGTTATAGTATCTGCCCATACTTCACTTTGCGGCGGTCCTTTATTGGAATTTGGAAATGAAGAACAAAAGAAAAAGTACCTTACAAAAGTTGCATCTGGTGAAATGATCGGAGCATTCGGTCTTACCGAGCCGGGGGCAGGAACAGACGCAGCCGGTCAGCAAACAAAAGCAGTACTGAACGGAGATCATTACATTCTAAACGGTACTAAAATATTTATTACAAACGGATCCTATGCGGATTGCTATATAGTAATGGCAATGACTGACAAATCACAAGGAACAAGAGGTATTTCTGCATTTATAGTAGAAAAAGACTTCCCTGGTTTTTCAATAGGAAAAAAAGAATTAAAAATGGGTATCAGAGGCTCTGCAACTTGTGAGTTGGTATTTGAAGACTGTATCGTGCCAAAAGAAAATCTTCTTGGAAAAGAAGGACAAGGCTTTAAGATTGCAATGAAAACACTTGACTCAGGCAGAATAGGAATAGCTGCTCAGGCACTTGGAATTGCACAGGGTGCCATAGATGAAACTGTTAAATATGTAAAAGAAAGAAAACAGTTTGGAAGATCAATAGCTAAATTCCAGAACACTCAGTTCCAGTTGGCTGATATGCAAGCTAAGGTTGATGCATCAAGACTTTTGGTTTACAGAGCAGCATGCACTAAGGATGCAGGACAGCCATACGGCGTTGACGCAGCAATGGCTAAATTATTTGCGGCAGAAACAGCAATGGAAGTTACAACAAAAGCTGTTCAGCTTCATGGCGGATATGGATATACAAGAGATTATCCTGTAGAAAGAATGATGAGAGATGCGAAGATAACTGAAATTTACGAAGGAACTTCAGAAGTTCAGAGAATGGTTATCAGTGCAAATATGTTGAAATAGGGAGGCAAAGACAGTGAATATAGTAGTATGTATTAAACAGGTGCCTGATACAACGGAAGTTAGAATAGATCCAAAAACTAACACATTAATAAGAGAAGGCGTACCAAGCATAATAAACCCTGACGACAAAGCAGGTTTAGAATCTGCAATAAGAATTAAAGAAGAAAAGGGTGCTCACGTAACAGCAATATCAATGGGACCTCCTCAGGCCGATCTTGCACTTAGAGAAGCATTGGCAATGGGAGCAGATGATGCAATCCTTATTACAGACAGAGCATTTGGAGGCGCAGATACATTGGCAACTTCAAGAACTCTTGCAGCAGCACTTAGCAAATTAGATTATGACTTGATAATAACAGGACGACAGGCTATAGACGGTGATACTGCTCAGGTTGGACCTGAAACAGCTGAACATTTGGGATTGACTAACATAAGCTATGCCGAAGAAATTCAAATTGATGGAGACTACATTATTGTTAAAAGACAATATGAAGATAGATACCACACATTAAAAACAAAACTACCATGCTTAATTACAGCATTAGCAGAGTTAAACCAGCCTCGTTATATGTCTCCTAAAGGAATATTTGAAGCCTTCAGAGAAAAAGAGGTTACAGTTTGGACAGCTAAAGATTTAGATGTTGAATTGAATGAAATCGGATTAAAAGGTTCTCCTACTAAGGTTAAAAGATCATTTACCAAGGGTGCTAAAACTGCAGGTAAGTTATTTAGCTTAGAACCGCAAGAATCAGCTGAACTGATAGTTGATAAAATGAAAGAAAAATTTATAATATAGTAGGAGGAGGACAAAATGAATATTTCTGAATATAAAGGCATCTTCGTTTTTGCTGAACAAAGAGACCGAAAAGTACAAAAAGTAGCCTTTGAACTTGTAGGCAAGGGCAAACAACTTGCAAAAGATTTAAATACAACCGTAACAGCCGTTTTACTTGGAAAAGATATGAAGGATGAAGCAGAAAAACTTTGCTATGCCGGTGCGGATAAAGTAATATATGTTGATGATGAAATCCTTGATTTGTATATGACAGAGCCATATGTTTACACATTAACTCACATCATATTAGATAAAAAACCTGAAATAGTATTATACGGAGCTTCCGCAATCGGAAGAGATTTAGCTCCAAGAATAGCATGCAGATTAAAAGCCGGTTTGACAGCTGACTGTACAGGTTTAACAATTGAACCCGATGATCAGGAACCTGAAAAATTAAACCTGATGATGACAAGACCTGCATTTGGCGGAAACTTAATGGCAACAATTGCATGCCCCGATACGAGACCACAAATGGCAACCGTAAGACCGGGAGTTATGCAAGCATTAAAACGTTCGGATGCTAATTCCGTAAACATTGAAGAATATAAGATAGAAATACCTGCTGAAGCAGTAAATGTTGAAATATTAGACGTAACAAGAATAATCCAGCAAAGAATGAACATTGAAGAAGCAAAAGTATTGGTATCAGGCGGAAGAGGAATGCACGGACCTGAAAACTATCCGATGCTTGAAGAGTTGGCAGAACTTCTTGGCGGTACAATATCAGCTTCAAGAGCAGCTGTTGATGCAGGCTGGGTTCCAAAAGACAGACAAGTAGGACAGACAGGAAAAACCGTTAGACCGAATCTTTACATCGCATGCGGTATTTCAGGAGCTATCCAGCACTTGGCTGGTATGGAAGAATCTGATTTTATAATTGCAATCAATAAAGACGAGACAGCTCCTATATTTGAAGTTGCAGATGTGGGTATAGTGGGCGATATATTTAAAATAGTTCCGTTATTGATTGAAGAGTTAAAAAAAGAAAGATTAAATAAAGCACAATAATCAAATAAAATTGGTGGATAAAATATCCACCAATTTATTTTTAATTTTTATTTAAATTGTCCGCCGCCGCTCATCTGTCTTTGAGCCATTTCAACCAATCTCTTAGTCATGTAGCCACCTACATAACCATTTTGTCTAGCTGTAAGGTTTCCTTTATCTACTTGTTCATAGTTTGTTAAGCCTAATTCGTTAGCTATTTCAGCTTTCATCTGGTTAAGTGCCTGTTTTGCTTCAGGAACTACTATGTTGTTGCTTCCGCTATTATTTGATGCCATTTTTGTTCTCCTTTCTTAAAGATGTATTATTATTATTGTCAATTAGGTTTAATTTAATCATGTAATATTATGCTAAATTGGTAAATTACATTGGGCCCTATGAACCTGAATACTAATATGTAAATTCAGGTCAAGATCTTACATAGATTAAATTTTTTGAAAATCAGTTACTGACTTTCTAAACTTATTATTGACAATGTGTAAAATATAATACATGGCAAATAATTGCACAAAAGTAATAGAATTGGAAATTAAAATTTGTAAACAAAAAATTATATACTAATTATTGAAATTGTGTTATTATAATAAAAAAGCAGTAACTATTTTTTAAAATAAACATAATTTATAAATAGTTTAAGCAGGGAAACGAAAATTATTATAGCGCCAGAACTTAATAAGTTGACGAGGACAGAGTTATCGAAAATTCGGCGGGTGCTCTGCGGTGTAGCTGCACTGATATGGTTTTTACAAATGTTACGGGTGACCGTAATGACAAAATAAAACTGACAGCTTCAAATCTTACTGAAATGATAGTCTAAGTTTCCCCATTAAAAATTAAATTATTTTTTAAGCGTCATTCTAAGCGTTAGCGTGGAATCTTGTTTTTGTGCTTTAAAAAATTTAGATTTTAATTGCTATGAATAACGTAATTCTGAGCGGAGTGAAGAATCTAATCTTTTAAGACATGAGATCCTTCGTTTCACTCAGGATGACAAAGTGTGTCATTCTGAACGCAGTGAAAGAATCTATGTTTTCATGCTTGAAATTAACATTTATCAAGCGTTATTTGCTATTAAAAAGATTAAAAAAGAATGGAGAAATGATATGTGCGGAATAGTAGGCTATATCGGATTTGAAGATGTAAAGGAAATAATTTTAGGAGGGCTGGAAAAACTTGAATACAGAGGATATGATTCAGCAGGTATTGCAGTTTTACAAAACAATGAAGTTTATATTTGCAAAGAAAAAGGAAGAATTGGGGATTTGAGAAATCATATAAACGGTCACATAACAGGAACTGTTGGAATTGGTCATACAAGATGGGCAACTCACGGTGTTCCAAACAAAGTTAATTCACATCCTCATCAAAGCAGCTCTAAAAGGTTCACTCTTGTACACAATGGGATTATCGAAAACGAAGAAGAATTAAAACAAAAATATTTGAATGGAATGGAATTTACAAGCGATACAGATACAGAAGTAATTGTACAGCTTTTAGAAAAATTCGTAAATGACGGAGAGGCAGTTGAACTTGCCATAAGACATATAATGAGCAAATTAAAAGGCTCCTATGCACTTGCAATTATTGACAAAGAAGATATGGACACATTGTATGCAGCAAAAAACAAAACGCCTTTATTAGCAGGGAAAGGTATAGAATTTAATATGCTTGGCAGTGATGCAATGGCAATGATAAATCATACGAATTTATTTTATGAAATAGAAGACAAAGAATTTTTAAAAATTACAAAAGATTCAATAGAAATATATACAATATACGGCAATAAAGTTAGCAGGGAGCCTTTTAAAGCGGACATTGACGCAGCAGACATAGAAAAGGGCACATATGCTCACTATATGATGAAAGAAATCGAAGAACAACCCTTTGTAATCAGAAAAATTATGTCAGAATATTCCAACGAATGTGGAAATATAAGCATTTCCCCGGTAATATTACAAAATATAAGAGAATGCGACAAATTATATATAATTGCATGTGGAACAAGTTACCATGCCGGATTAATAGGTAAACAGTTTTTTGAAAAAATTTCACAAAAGCCCACAGAAGTTATAATTGCCAGTGAATTTATATACAATATGCCTTTATTAACTGAAAAGCCTTTGTTTATGTTTATTTCTCAAAGCGGTGAAACAGCAGATGCAAGGGCAGTATTAGTTAAAGTAAAGAAAATGGGATACAAAACGCTGACACTAACCAATGTTAAAGGGTCAACACTATCAAGAGAAGCAGATAATACTCTTTTGTTATATGCGGGACCGGAAATTGCCGTTGCTTCAACAAAGGCATATACTGCTCAAATCGCTGTATTATCTATACTTGCAGCCATGGTTGATAATAAAATTAACATTGATATATTTAAAGAATTATCTAAAATTGCATATACAATGGAATCTCTTTGTGATGATAAGGATAATTATAAGGAATTAGCAAAACAATTTCTTGTAAATAGCAGGAATTGTTTCTATATAGGACGAAGTATGGATTACTTCTTATGTCTTGAAGCAGCTCTTAAGCTAAAAGAAATATCATATATACAGACAGAGGGATTTGCAGCAGGAGAACTAAAGCATGGAACAATTGCATTAATTGAAAATGACACTCCCGTTATTGCGGTAATAACACAGGAAAATATAAGTCTTAACACAAGAAGTAACATTAAGGAAGTAAAAGCAAGAGGTGCTGCAACAATGGTAATATCCATGAGAAAGCTAAGCCAGGAAACAGACAACATAGTAATAGATGATGTAAATGAACTATTATCTCCTTTGGCAACAATAATTCCTGCTCAATACTTAGCTTATTATGCTGCATTATTAAAAGGCTGCGACATAGATAAGCCAAGAAACTTAGCAAAAAGTGTTACAGTAGAATAAATTATCTAATACAACCTAATATAGTTTGAATATGTTGTAGGGCGTTCTTTGACCGCCCAAAGAAACAATAAGAATATAGAATCAGTCTCGTTATGTGGGACTGATTTATTATATTCTCTTGTAAAATTTACATTTGCCATATATAATTGAATTTAAAATTAAATTAGCTTAAGTTTTATATTAATGAATTATTGAGGTGATGAATTGAACAATAAAGTTAAAGCATTAAAAGCAGCATTTCCGCATACTATTCCCATATTTACAGGGTTTATTTTTATAGGTATCGCTTATGGAGTATTAATGGAAAGTAAGGGGTATGGATTTTTGTGGTCCTTATTTTTTAGCATGGTAGTATTTGCAGGTTCATCTCAATATGTGGCAATTACATTTCTTACATCAGTATTTAATCCTGTATATGCATTGCTTATGTCATTAATGATAAATGCCAGACATTTATTTTACGGAATTTCATTGATAGAAAAATTTAAGGATGCAGGGAAACTAAAACCATTTTTAATATATGGTTTGTGTGATGAAACATTTTCTGTTGTTTGCTCAGCAGAGCCTCCGGAGGATGTAGACAAGAATTGGTTTATGTTTTTTATTACCCTTCTTAACTATAGTTATTGGTCATTGGGTTCAATTCTTGGAGGAATTCTTGGTTCTGTGTTTTCATTTAATACTAACGGACTTGACTTTGTATTAACTGCACTTTTTGTGGTAATTTTTATTGGGCAATGGAAATCCCAAAATGACCATAGACCCGCAATAACAGGTGTCGTATGCACATTGATTTGTTTAATTACTTTCGGACCAAATAATTTTATTATTCCTTCAATGATTGCAATATTATCAGTATTAACAATATTAAAAAAGCAAACAGACAAGAATGAATTAGCCAAGGAGGAATAAAAATGACACTGACCACAACTCAAACCTTAATTATTGCTGTTATGTTTGCTATTGGAACTATGATAACAAGGTTCTTACCTTTTATATTATTTAAAGGAAATAATGCAAATAATTCATATATAAGTTACCTTGGACAAGTGTTGCCATATGCAGCGATAGGTATGCTAATTGTATATTGCCTAAAAGGTGTAAATTTGATAGCTTCTCCATATGGAGTTCCTGAAGCAATATCAATTATTATAATTGGCCTGCTTCATTATTGGAAAGAAAATACCTTTCTAAGCATAGGAGTTGGCACGGTTATGTACATGGCACTGGTTCAAATAGTCTTTGTTTAAGAACTACTTCGAAAGATTTTGAAGTGCCTATGCTTTTATATATACAATAATATATTAAAGAACGGGCATTCAGAGAAGATATCCCGTTTTTCTTGCTTGACTATTTAAAACTTCATCCCTTTGATGAGGAGGAATAATTATTCTTTCCTCTATGATAGGTTGTAGTTGAACTTGAGTAATGGGAACCATACCTATAGTGAAGTCTACAGTTGTATTTGGAAATAGGCGAATATCATAAAAAATATGTGTAAAATATCCGAAAACATCTATGCTAATATTATATGTTGAAAAGTTGTATTCAGGCCCTACTATTCTGGTACCTAAATCAACTGCCATGGGTAATTCTATTCTTACTGGGTTTAAAGTCGTCACTAAGTGCATAATTGGAATGTCTCTCTGAGCACCATCAGTTACATATACAGTTATTGTTGAATAAGGTATGGGTTCTTTGGTTACTTGGTCAATTATATAAAGTCTTACAAATCCAGCAGAACTTCCAATTTCTAACAATTTTAAGACGGGTTCCTTATATTTAACAACCAATTGATGTTGATATCTATTTTTCATTATATTATTCCTTTCTATAAAATTTAATAATTCATTCTAAGTTAATATCATTATATGCACTAAATTTTATTTGTTTTATAGAACGAGAATTATTTTCCTCTTAAGCTGTCTGACTGAACAAATGCAAATATAAATATTGTATAATTATTTTTTCACTTAATATATGGGGGAAAGGAATGCATATATGAAGGTATTACATGTCTTGGCACAGCTGCCATCAAGAACAGGTTCAGGGGTATATTACACGAATATAATAGAAGGCTTCAAGAAATACAATTATGAGCAAAGAGCTATTTTCGGATATCAGGATGAGTATACTTGGGATATTTTAGACACTAAATACCAATACCCGGTAGTCTTTAAAAGTAAGGAATTACCATTTCCCTTAGTCGGTATGAGCGATGTTATGCCTTATGAAAATACATTGTATTCATCTATGACTGAGGAAATGATAGGTATGTGGGAGGAAGCTTTTAGAAAGAGGCTGAAGGAATTAAAGGATGATTTTAATCCGGATATTATATTTGCACACCATCTTTGGATGCTGACTTCCATAGTTAGAGAAATGTTTCCAAATACGAAGATAATTGGACTTTGCCACAATACTGATATAAGGCAGGCTAAAATGAATCCTCTACTCAAGGATAAGTATGTAAACAATCTGCATAAATTAGACTGTGTTTTTTCAGCTTCTGAAATGCAAAAGGATGAAATTGTAGAAATATATAACTTGGATAGGGAAAAGATAATTGCTGTAGGAGGAGGTTTTAATCAAAAAATATTTTACCCTCCAAAACGAAAAAATTACACCGATAAAGTAAGGCTTGTCTTTTGTGCGAAAATAGACCCATCCAAGGGAATCTATGAGCTGATTGAAGTGTACAAATCTCTATGTTTGGATGATGTAACTTTAGATATTATTGGAGAACCAAATGAGAAAAACAAAGATAAAATAAAAAGGTATATTGATGGCGACAGTAATATAAGGCTTTATAATGTAAAAAACCAAGTGGCTTTAGGACATGAATTGAGAGAAAAAGATATATTTATTATGCCATCGTACTATGAAGGCTTAGGTCTTATGGCAATAGAAAGCTTAGCTTGCGGCTTGTATGTAGTAACT
>ENA-UOOH01001923-UOOH01001923.1-fermentation-metagenome-genome-assembly--contig:-NODE-1923-length-19101-cov-3.967027_pt1 | contig 19101 bp, 19 predicted proteins | sample MGYA00245778_ERZ724025 | MGnify/ENA primary metagenome ERZ724025 (study PRJEB28704, sample SAMN03018313) | fermentation metagenome | biome: anthropogenic terrestrial biome; feature: soil; material... | reverse complement strand
TGACTGGAGTTCAGACGTGTGCTCTTCCGATCTGTGCCATCCTTCAGGCACAGGAGGAAGGCGGTGCCCTCCAGCGTGGCCTCCACGCCCTCGGCCCACAGGTCGTCCCCCGGCTGCCCCACGATGAGGCGGGGCTTGTCCCCCGTCTGCCCGTACAGGTCGCGCACAATGGCGCCGTCGTTGATAAAAACGGCCAGCCCATCCTTGGGCAAGGCGCGGATGAGGTCGTACTTGGTCTCGCGCACCCGCTCGACGGAGCCGAAGGTCTCCAGGTGCTGGGGGCCGACGGCGGTCAGGATGCCGATCTGCGGCTGCACCAAACGGCACAGCTCGCGGATGTCATGGCGGTGGCGCGCGCCCATCTCGGCGATAAAGACCCGGTGGGCAGGCTCCATGTCCTCGCGGATGACGCGGGTGATGCCCATGGGCGTGTTAAAGCTGCCCCGGGTGGCCAGCACGCTGTAGCGCTGGCGCAGCATCGTCTCCAGAAAAAACTTGACCGACGTCTTGCCGTAGCTGCCCGTGATGGCGATGCGAATCAGGCCCTTTTGCGCGTCCAGGATGCGCCGGGCGTCCCGCTGGTACAGGTGCTTGATGAGGTGCTCTACAGGCAGCGTCAGCAGCGCCGCCAGCGCCACCCATACCGGCAAAAACAGCGGCAGCAGCGCGCTGATGCCCATCACCGGCAGGATTTTGCGCAGCACCAGGGCCAGCACCACCATCACCGCCAGCAGGGCGGCAAACAGCCGCCTGACCCGCGCGGTGTAGTGCAGCGGCTTCACGCTGCGCCGCCTGTTGTGCACGCCATAGCCCAGGGCAAAGCCCGCCGCCAGCGTCAAGGCCGCGCCTATGGCCAGCCACAGGCGTCCGCCCGCTCGGGCCAGGTAATCGGCCGCCACGCAGACCGCAAAAGAAACCACCGCCAGCATCACGCCGGGCAGCAGCTCCCGCTTCCAGCGGCGGCGCAGCGCCTGCACGTAGCCGCCATATTGATAGCTGCTCAGCTGAAACAGATGCACCAGCCCCTTGGCCGCGGGCACCGATGCCAGCGCCGGGGCTAACCACAGCAGCCAGGTGAAAAAGTCGTCAGACACTTTTGTTCGCGTCCTCCCTCATCAATGCCTTCACAATGGCCGCGAAGCGGCCCGCTTCCTCCAGATAGGCAAAGTGCCCGCGCCCCTCAAACACAACCAGCGCGGCATCCTGCATGGTCCGCTCCATCTCCTGCCCCATCCACAGCGGCGTGGCGTCATCCCGGTCGCCCCACACCAGCAGGGTGGGTTGCGCAATCTGCGCAAGCAGCGGCCGCAAATCCTGTGACACGATGCGGACAAAGGTTTCCTTCATGTCCTCATCGGCCTCCAGGTAGTCAGGCGAGCTGCGGCGGTCGCGCAGCGCCTTTTGCAGCGCCTGGGCGCCCCGACTCAGCAGGGGCACCGCCTTGACGCCCTCCAGCATGCGCTTTTGCCGCTGATAGCGCGCGGAGGCGTTTTGCTCCTCCTGGGTCTGCTGCCGCTTGAGGCCTGCGGCGCCGGTGAGCACCATGCGGCGCACGCGCCCGGGCTCGTTGGCCGCCAGCCACAGGGCCACCCGCCCGCCAAAGCTGTGGGCGACAAAAGTGGCGCGCTGTATACCCAGGGCATCCAAGGCCGCCGCCGTCCACCGGCCAAACTCCGGCACGCCCCAGGGCTCGCCCGGTTTGCCGGTCTGGCCGTGGCCCGGAAACTCCAGCGCCGTCACACGCAAGCCATCCTCCGCCAGCAGGCGGGCCAGGGGGGCCAGGTGCCTGTCCAGCGTGACTGCCTTGCCCCAGCCGTGCAGCAGCACAATCTCTTCCTGCCCGCTGCCCCACTGCTCCACATGGGTGGGGATGCCCAGCACCGGTCGAATCATGGGGCCTCCTTCTCGTCTGCCCGGGGGATGGGCAAAATGTAGCGGCACTTATACTGCGCGCCCGCGCATACCTCGCGGTGCTCGGGCGGCACGGGGGCGATGCGCTCCAGCACGCAGCCGGCCTTCAGGCAGGTGTAGCGGCTGGGCAGGTTGTCCACGTTGGTGGTAATCACCGGGTGCAGCAGGCCCTCCCTGCGCATCAGGGGAATCAGCAGCACCAGCGCGCGCCTGGCGTAGCCCTGCCCGCGGTGGCTGGCATGCACCCGGTAGCCGATGTGCCCCAGGTAGTACAGCGCCGGGCTCTCCCCCAGCCTCAGGCTGATGTAGCCCACCGCGTGGCGGGTGCCCGCCGGACGGATGTCAAAGGTATAGCCATCCTCGATGCCGCTTTGCGCGTCGTGCAGGCCGGCGTCGGCCAGATGCAGCTCAATCACGCCATCTGAATACAGGGGCTTTCGCCGTTTAAACAGGTTGAGCAAGCCGCGCCTCCCGCCGCCGCGATATAGCGGCATGCTATTTTAACATAGTGGTAAAAGGGATTCAACAAATGTAAATGTATACGATGAAATGTATATACATTATTCTCTATACATTTTGGCCCGCCTGTGCTATACTCAGGGCGGTAAAGATTGTATGAAAACGAGGACGCTTCATGAACCTATCCGTTCGTAGCGAAATAGGCCCGCTTCGCCGGGTACTGCTGCACAGGCCGGGGGCCGAGCTGGAGCAGTTAACGCCGGGGCACCTGTCGCGCATGCTGTTTGATGACATTCCCTACCTGTCGGGCGCCCAGCGCGAGCACGACGCCTTTGCCGACACCCTGCGCGCGCACGGCGCGGAGGTATGCTACCTGTCCGACCGGGTGGCCGATACCCTGCGCCCGTCGGAAGCCATGCGCAGGCAGTTTATACAGGAGTTCATCGAGCGCTCGGGCGACATGGGGCGCTACTACCGCAAGGAGCTGTACGCCCTGCTGATGGACATCCCGGATGAGAAGGACCTGGTGCTCAAGACCATGTCCGGCGTTACCGACAGGGAGCTGCTGCGCCCCGATCACCACCCGCTGGCCAGCGCCTTCAGCGATGAGCCGCGCTTCATCCTGGACCCCATCCCCAACCTGTACTTCACGCGCGACCCCTTCTCCATGCTGGGGCCGGGCGCCGCCATCAGCCGCATGCATGCCCCCGCCCGCCAGCGGGAGACCATCTACGGCCGCTATATCCTCAACTATCATCCGGATTACGCGGGCCAGGTGCCCATGTACTACGACCCGGATGTACCCTTCAGCCTGGAGGGCGGCGACCTGCTGTGCCTGGAGGGCGGCGTGCTGGCGGCGGGCCTGTCCCAGCGCACCACGCCCGAGGCGGTGGAGCTGCTGGCCGCCAACCTGTTTGCCGATGAGCAGAGCGGCTTCAAGGCGGTGCTGGCCATCGACATCCCCAACATCCGCGCCTACATGCACCTGGACACCGTGTTTACCCAGGTGGACCGCGACGCCTTCACCGTGCATCCGGGCATCCTGCCGGTGCTGCGCGCCTGGCGGCTGACGCCCGGCCCCAAGGGCACCGTGCGCGCGCAGGAGCAGACGGGCCCCTTTGACCAAATCCTCCAGCGCAACATCGGCGGCGGGCCGGTGACGCTGATACATTGCGGCGGCGCCGACAGCATCGCCTCCCAGCGAGAGCAGTGGAACGACGGCAGCAACACGCTGTGCGTGGCGCCGGGCAAGGTCATCGTCTACGACCGCAACACCATCACCAACGCCATCCTGCGCGACCACGGCATACAGACCATCGAGGTGCCGGGCTCGGAGCTGGGCCGCGGCCGCGGCGGCCCCCGCTGCATGAGCATGCCCACGGTTCGCGACCCCCTGCCGCCCCGCTAAAGCCTCCCCTTTCATGTTCTTCAGCAGACGATCGTCTGCCTCATCCCAACCATATACATAAGGAGGATATCCCCATGCCCGTCAACCTCAAAGGCCGCAGCTTCCTCACCCTCAGGGACTATGCCCCCCAGGAAATCCGGTACCTGCTGGACCTCAGCCATGACCTCAAGCGCAAAAAGCGCGCCGGTATCCCGGGCGACCTGCTGCGCGGGCGCAACATCGTGCTGCTTTTCGAGAAAACCTCCACCCGCACGCGCTGCGCCTTTGAAACCGCCTGCTGGGATGAGGGCGGCAACGCCACCTTCCTGTCCAACAGCCAGATGGGCAAAAAGGAAAGCCTGGAGGACACCGCCAAGGTGCTGGGCCGCTACTACGACGGCATCGAGTTTCGCGGGTTTGAACACCAGATGGTGGAAGACCTGGCGCGCTACTCCGGCGTGCCGGTGTGGAACGGCCTGACGGATTTGGATCACCCCACCCAGGCGCTGGCTGACATCATGACGCTGGAAGAGAACGTCAAAAAGCCCCTGCGCGAGTGCAAGGTGGTGTACATGGGCGACGCCCGCAACAACGTGGCCAACGCGCTGATGATTATCTGCGCCAAGCTGGGCATGCGCTACACCGCCATCTGCCCCAAGGAGCTCAAGCCCGAGGAGGGCATGATGGCCGAGATGCAGGCCGTGGCCAAGGAAACCGGCGCCACGCTGACGGTGTCCCACGACATCGCCGATGTGAAGGGTGCCGACGCCGTGTATACCGATGTGTGGGTCTCCATGGGCGAGGAGGCGCTGTTTGAGGAGCGCATCCGCCTGCTGACCCCCTACCGGGTGACCATGGACGTCATGAAAAAGACAGGCAACGCGGACTGCATCTTCCTGCACTGCCTGCCCAGCTTCCACGACCTGGAGACGGCCACCGGCCGCGATATCCACGAGAAGTACGGCCTGACCGAGATGGAAGTGACCGATGAGGTCTTCCGCAGCCCGCAGAGCAAGGTGTTTGACGAGGCGGAGAACCGCCTGCACACCATCAAGGCCGTGATGGTCGCCACGATTGGGCGGCAGTGAGAAGTTAGGGGTAGCGGTTAGCGGTTAGGAGTTAGTGGTTACGGGGCCGTGAGGTCAGCGCCGAAGGCGCAGCCATTCACTCCTCACCGATAACTCCTCACCTCATTACCACTTTTCCTACAATTTAAGTTGATTACAATAAACACAAAGGAGAACTGACATGCGTAACGTTACCGTCGCCCTGTGGGGCTTTGGCGCCATGGGTTCGGGCATTGCCCGCGTCCTGCTGGAGCGCAAAGGCGTGGACATCATCGGCGTATGCGACACCCACCCCGCCAAGGAAGGCAAGAGCATCTATGCCCTGCTGGATATTCCCCAGGGGGAACGGCCCGAGGCCCTGGTCACGGGCGATATCGCGGCGCTTCTGGCCAAAAAGCCTGACATCTGCGTGGTGGCCACCAACTCCTTTGTGAAGGAGGTCTACCCAAAAATCATGCAGGTGGTGGAGGCCGGGGTGAACGTGCTGACCATCGCCGAGGAGATGGCCTGGCCCAGCGCTCAGTCGCCCGAATTGGCCGAAAAGATGGACCGCGCCGCGCGGGCGCACGGCGTCAGCATCCTGGGCACGGGCATCAACCCCGGCATGATGATGGACCTGCTGGCCGTCTTCCTGTCGGGCTGCATGACGCAGGTGAGCCACGTGCGCTGCGAGCGCGTCAACTCGCTGAGCCCCTTTGGCCAGGCCGTCATGGTGGAGCAGGGCATCGGCATCTCGGTGGATGAGTTTGACCGCGGCGTACAGGATGGCACGCTGGCCGGGCATGTGGGGTTTGCCGAGTCCGCCGCCATGATTGGCGACGCGCTGGGCATCCGCTGCGACGGGTTTGAGCAGCAGATGCTGCCCATCGTCACCGAGGTGGACCGCAAGAGCCCCCATGGCTTCGCGGCTAAAGGCCACATCGCCGGCGTCAACATGACCGCCCAGGCAACTGCCCAGGGCGAGGAAAAAATCAGCCTGCTGCACCCGCAACAGATAGAGCCGCAGCTGGCCGGGGTGGATACGGGCGACTACGTCACCCTCACTGGCACCCCGCCGGTCGCCATGGCCATCAAGCCCGAGGTGGACGGCGGCCTGGGCACCATCGCCATGGCCTGCAACATGCTGCCCTTCGTGGTGGCGGCAGCGCCCGGCCTGAAGACGATGCTGGACATGCCCGTGCCCCGCTGCGTGATGGGCGACTATGGCGCCATCGCCTTTGGGAGGGACTGACATGCCAAAACAGGGGGACTGGGTACGCATCCACAGCGTCGTGCTGAGCCCCGACCAGCGCGCGCCGCAGGTGCCCGAGGATACGGCCGGGGTACCGCTGGAGATGTGGGTCAAGGGCTACCTGACCGAAGACGCCCAGGTGGGCGACGCCGTCACCGTGCGCACCGCGGCCGGACGGCTTGCCCAGGGCACGCTGACCGAGGGCGGGCTTACCTATACGCACAGCTTTGGCGACAACGTGCCCGAGCTGCGCCAGGTGGCCGCCATGGTGTGGGACCGCGTGTTTGGGGGTGACAGCCATGCGTGACAACAGCTACCAGGCCGTCATGGCGCGCAGGCCGGACATCATGAAGGCTGCCGTGGGCATGGACTACAGCCGGTTCGAGTCGGGCGGCATCGCCTTTGACTACGAGGGCATGATGCAGGCGCCTGGGCTGAGCCTGCAGGAAATCGAAGCCATTCAGCACAGCTACGCCATCGGCAACACGCCGCTGATTGAGCTGAAGAACATCACCGCCCTGGCCCGCGCCTGCGCGGCACCGGGCAAGGGTGCCCGCATCTTTGTCAAGGATGAGGCCAGCAACCCCTCGGGCAGCTTCAAGGCGCGGCGCGCCGCTGTCAGCGTGGAGATGGCCCGCCGCATGGGCTACAAGGGCGTCGTCACCGCCACCAGCGGCAACTACGGCGCCGCGGTGGCCAGCTGCGCCGCCAAGGCCGGCCTTAGGTGCATCGTGGTGCAGGAGTGCTTTGACTCCCACGGCGTGGGCCAGCCCGAGATTGTGGAAAAGGCGCGCAAGTGCGAGGCCTTCGGCGCGGAAGTCTTGCAGCTGACGGTAGGACCGGAGCTGTTCTACGTGTTCCTGCGGCTGCTGGAGGAGACGGGATACTTCAACGCCTCCCTGTACACGCCCTACGCCATTTTGGGCATCGAGACCCTGGGCGCCGAAATCGCCCGCCAGTTCCGCACGCTGGAGGGGCGTGACCCCGACCTGGTCATCGCCACCAATGCCGGCGGCGGCAACCTGACGGGCACCGCCCGCGGCCTGCTGCACAAAAACTGCGCCACCCCTGTGGCGGCCGCCAGCGTCAGCCTGCATGGCCTGCACATGGCCAGCGACACGCAGTTTAACCGCAAGAGCTTTACCACCGGGCACACCGGCTTTGGCGTGCCCTTCAGCACCTGGCCCGACCGCTCGGACGTGCCGCGAAGCGCCGGCCGGCCGCTGCGCTACCTGCACAGCTACCACACCGTCACCCAGGGCGAGGTGTTCTTCATGACGGAGACCCTGTCCCGCCTGGAGGGGATGGAGCGCGGGCCCGCGGGCAACACCAGCCTGGCGGCGGCCTTTAGCCTGGCCAGGCAGATGCCGAGCGACCAGTGCATCGTGGTACAGGAGACCGAGTACACCGGCGCCGGCAAGCACCACAACGCCCAGCTGGCCTTCGCCCGCAGCCGCGGCATCGACATCCGCTTTGGCGACCCGCGCGACGAAGTGCCCGGCCAGAGCATCGTGCTGCCCCGCGCGCCCGAGCTGATTCAGGCGCAGGAGGCGGACCTGGCGCAGATGCGCCGCTCCCTGATTCGCAATGCCAGACAGCATTTCCCCGGCCTCGTGCGGCCGGAGGATATCCCCTTCCTGATGGATGAAACGCGCGCGGACGAAGCCTTTGTACGCGCCCAATGTGAGGAGGAGCCATGAAACGACCGGATGATTACGACAAGCGCGGCGCGCACCTCAAGGAGCTCAGCGATGAGCAGCTGCACCAGCGCTTCTGGTCCCTGGTGGGCCAGTTGACCGACCCCCTGCTGGCGGCCGGCCGCGAGAATACCAGCCCGGCCATCGAGCGCAGCGTGCTGCTGCGCATGGGCTTCAGCTCGCTGGAGGCCAAGGCCATTACCGACGCTTGCTTGGAGCGCGGGCTGCTCAACCACGGCGCCGGCCATGTGGTATACAAGCTGAGCCGCGAGCGTCAGCTGCCGCTGCGCGAGGCCGGCCTGGCGCTCAGCCGGGGCGAGCTGCTGGACGAGGCAGTCGCCCTGTTTAAGGAGGGGTCAAAATGAGCTACCAGCTGAAACGGGACCAACAGATTGACGTGCGCGAGATTGTAAAAAACCTGGACCAATACCGCCCGCGCCGCCGCGGCTGGACCTGGCGCAAGCCGGCCCCCGGCCTCAAGATGGGCCCCTTCACCTATCAGGATTGCGCGGAGCCGCTCAAGAACTCGGTGCCGCTGCCGCCTGCCCACAACTTTGACAACATCGATCCCCAGCCCCTGCCCGTCATCACCACCGAGATTGCCTCCGGCCGGTTTGAGGACGACATCCGCCGCATGCGCATGGCCGCCCACCACGGGGCCGACCACATCATGGTCATTCGCACCGCCGGGCAGAGCCACATGGACGGCCTCATCGAAGGCACGCCCCAGGGCATCGGCGGCGTGGCCATCAGCCGCAAGCAGGTGCGCGCCCAGCGCAAGGCGCTGGACCTCATCGAGGATGAAGTAGGCCGCCCCATCAACTACCACAGCTATGTATCCGGCGTAGCCGGGCCCGACATCGCCGTGATGTTCGCCGAAGAAGGCGTCAACGGCTGCCACCAGGACCCGCAGTACAACGTCATCTACCGCAACATCAACATGGTGCGCAGCTTTGTGGACGCCTGCGAATCCAAGCGCCTCATCGCCTGGAGCGAGATGGCCCAGATAGACGGCGCGCACAACGCCAACGCCACCGCGCGCGACGCCTGGAAGGTGATGCCCGAGCTTATGGTGCAGCACGCCATCAACGCCCAGTTTTCGCTGGGCTGCGGCGTGCCGCGCGATCTCATCTGCCTGAGTACCGTGCCGCCCACCGCCACCCCGGCTCCCTGCGTGCACATCGACCTGCCCTACGCCGTGGCGCTGCGCGAGCTGTTCCCGGGCTTCCGCATGCGCGCGCAGATGAACACCAAGTACATCGAGTCCTCCACCCGCGAGGCCACGGTGACCCATGTGCTCAACATGCTCATCTCAAAGCTGACCAGCGCCGATATCCAGAGCACCATCACCCCCGACGAGGGGCGCAACGTGCCGTGGCATATCTACAACATCGAGGCGTGTGACACCGCCAAGCAGACCTACGTAGGCCTGGACGGCCTGATGGAGATGGTGGGCCTCAAGGACGAGGGCTACCTGCGCGACAAGGCGCGCGAGCTCAAGGAGCGCGCGGTGCTGTTCCTGGAGGACATGATTGCCGCCGGCGGCTACTTTGCCGCGGTGGAGGCAGGCTTCTTCGTGGACAGCGGCCTGTACCCAGAGCGCAACGGCGACGGCATTGTGCGCCGCGCGGACGGCGGCATCGGCGCCGGCACGGTCATCAAGCGCGCGCCCGACTACCTGGCCCCGGTTACCGCCCACTACGGCTACAACAACGTGGCCCAGTATGACGCGGCGTTGTCGGGCAACCCGGCCGCCCTCATCGGTGGCTGCACGCTGGAGAAGCCCGAGCTTATCCAGTTTATCGACGAGCTGGACGAGGAAGACAACGTTCACGTGCGCATGGCAGAGAACGAGGACTTCCGCCAGCCCGGCGCCAAGCAGCTCAAGCCCGAGATGGAGTGGCTGGCCGATGGCCTGGTGCACCTCAACCTCTTCTATCCGGTGGAAGCCCCGCTGGCCGAGGCCGCGGCGCTGGAGACCGGCCGCCGGATGGGCCTGATTGACTGCGAAGTCATCTCCCGCGAAATCATGCACCCGCGCGAGGGCACCCGCATCGAGATGAAGGGGCATGTGCCCTTTGCCCTCAACGTGGACGAGCTGGTGGTGCCCAAGCCCCCCGAAACCATGAGCGAGGACGAGCTGCGCGCGGACATCGAGGAGCATCCCCTGCGCGTGGTGGCCGGCACCGTGGGCAACGACGAGCACTCGGTGGGCCTGCGCGAAATCATCGACATCAAGCACGGCGGCATCGAGAAATACGGCATCGAGGTGCACTACCTGGGCACCAGCGTGCCGCCGGAGAAGCTGGTGGGCGCGGCTGTGGAGCTCAACGCCGACGGCATCCTGGCCAGCACCATCATCAGCCATGACAACATCCACTACAAGAACATCGCCCTCATCGACCGCCTGGCGCGGGAGATGGGCGTGCGCGACAGGCTCATCTTCCTGTCGGGCGGCACCCAGGTAACGCCGGAGCTGGCCCGTGAATCGGGTGCCGACGAAGGCTTTGGCCGCGGTTCCAAGGGCATCCATGTGGCCACCGCGCTGGTCAAAAAGCGCCGGGAACGCCAGGGACAGCAGAAGTGACACACCACATCGACGCCCTGGTGGCCGAAATCGGCTCCACCACCACGCTGGTCAACGCCTTTGACGGCCTGCACGGGGACAACCCCCGCTTCATCGGCCAGGGAAGCGCCGCCACCAGCGTGGCCGAGGGCGACGTGCGCCTGGGCCTTCAGGCCGCCATCGACGTCCTGAAGGCCAGCCTGGGCGCAGACGACATCCAATATACCGACCTGTTTGCCACCAGCTCCGCAGCCGGTGGCCTCAAAATGAGCGTGCACGGCCTGGTGTACGACATGACCGTGCGCGCCGCCCAGGCGGCGGCGCTGGGCGCGGGTGCCGTGGTGCGCCAGGTGACGGCAGGCCACATGCGGGACAGCGACCTGGACGCCCTAAAACGCCTGCACCCAAACCTCATTCTGCTGGCCGGCGGCACGGACTATGGCGAGCGGGAGACCGCGCTGCATAACGCGCGCGCCATCGCGGCGCTGGGTCTGCGCGACATCCCCGTGCTGTACGCGGGCAACGTGCAGAATCAGCAGGAGGTAAAGGGCATCATGGAGGCCGCGGGCCTGGAGGTGGTGCTGTGTGAGAACGTGTACCCCCGCCTGGACGACCTCAACATCGAGCCTGCGCGCCGCCATATCCAGACACTGTTTGAAAAGCATATCGTCAAAGCGCCCGGCATGCGCCATGTGTACGACATGGTGACCCAGCCGCTGATGCCCACCCCCGGCGCGGTGATGGAAATGACGCGCCTGATGCACGAGCCCTATGGCAGCCTGGCCGTCATCGACATCGGCGGCGCCACCACCGATGTGCACAGCGCCTGCGAGGAATCCGAGGAGATTGCCCGCATACAGACCCGGCCCGAGCCCCTGTACCTGCGCACGGTGGAGGGCGACCTGGGCCTGTTTATCAACGCCGCCCACCTGGTCAGCGCCCTGGGCGCAGAAAAGTTGGACCGCGAGCTGGGCATTGATACCGCGGCCTTGATGGCCGACTGGCAGCCCATCCCCCGCACGCCCCAGCAGGAGAAACTGGCCGAGCGCCTGGCGCTGGAGGCCGGGCTGACGGCGCTCAGGCGGCATGCGGGCAGCATCCGCAGCGTGTTCCTGCCGGGCGGGCGCCAGCAGATTGCCGAAGGGAAGGACCTGACGCAGCTGGCCTGCCTGGTGGCCACCGGCGGCGCGCTGACCCGGCTGCCGGGGCGGCAGCACATCATGGAGCAGCTGCGGGATATGAACACCCAGCGCAAGTGGCTGTACCCCAAGCCGGGCGAGGCACGGCTGCTGACCGACCATCACTACATCATGGCCTCCCTGGGCGTGCTGAGCCGCAAACACCCGGAGGCCGCGCTGGCGCTGATGCGGCAGAGCTTTGACGCAAAGGACTGATGCCGGGCGGGCGAACAGCCAACCGGCATGAAGGAGGACGTGCCATGTATCCCTTGATTCAGGTTGATTTGGGCAAGCTGCGGGAGAACGCGGCCTACCTGGCCGACGTCTGCCACAAGGCGGGCATCCAGTATTACGCCGTCACCAAGGCTGTCTGCGCGCAGCCGGACATCGTGGCCGCGCTGGAGGATGTGGTGGACGGCTTTGCCGACAGCCGCCTGCAAAACCTGGCCGGAATCAAGACCGACAAGCCCAAGCTGCTGCTGCGCATCGGCGACCCTACGCAGGCGCGGGACATTGTGCAGCTTGCGGACATCAGCCTGCAAAGCGAAATCCTCACCCTGCACGCGCTCAGCGACGCCGCCCAAGCCCTGAACAATGAGCACAAGGTGGTACTGATGGTTGACCTGGGCGACCTGCGCGAGGGCGTGATGTACACCGACCGGGAGACCATCCTGCGCACGGCACAGACCGTGAAGGATTTGCCCGGCCTCATTTTGCATGGCGTGGGCGTCAACCTGACCTGCTTTGGCGGCATCATCCCAGAGCAGGAAAACCTGGGCCGCCTGGTGGAGATTGCCCAGTGGCTGCGCGAGGAACTGGACCTGCCCATCCCCATGGTATCGGGCGGCAACTCCAGCAGCGTGGGCCTGCTGCTGCACGGCGGCGTGCCAGAGGGCATCAACCACCTGCGCATCGGCGAAGCCATGCTGCTGGACAGCGATACCGCCACCGGCGAGCCCTTTGGCTTTTTGCACCGGGATGTGTTCACCGTGCAGGCCGTGCTGGGCGAGGTGCAGACCAAGCCCTCCCGGCCCATCGGCCCCACCGGCCCCAACGCCTTTGGCGAGCGCGTGTCCTTTCCGGATTTGGGGCCCATGCGCCGGGGCATCGCGCTGATTGGCCGGCAAGATATTGATGCCGAAGGGCTGATTCCGCGGGATACGCGCATCACGGTGCTGGGCGCCTCCAGCGATCACCTGATTGTGGATTTAACCGCGGCCTCGGGCTATGAGGTGGGCAGCGTGGTGGAATTCGGTGTGACCTATGGCTCGCTGCTCAAGGCGTACACCAGCCCGTACCTGGACAAGGTCAGCGTCAACCCATAACAGATATCGGAGCGTTTGTCCGCGATGCCAAACCAACAAACACAAAGAAAACATAGCGACAAGGCGTTTCATATCCAGGCATGGCACAGTCATCCGCAGCAACAGCGGATGCTTGCCTTTTTATCAAGCTGCGATTGGCGGGCAGCCGGATTTTTGCGTGCGCTGCTTGCGGAAAACCGCTTTGAGGATGTGCTGGGGCCGGAAGGACATCTGTACTTCCTGATGGCAGGAGGCGAGCCTGTGGGCTTTGTCACCCTGACACAAAGGGATTGCATCGCGGATGAAAGCCTGTTCCCCTGGCTTGGTTTCCTGTATACTGTGCCCCAATGGCGGGGACAGGGCTGCGCCGGGATGCTGCTGCGCCACGCGCTGGCGGAGGCCGGCAGACAGGGATATCAGCAGGTGTACCTGGCCACCGACCATGTGGGGCTGTACGAGCGCCATGGCTTCACCTATGTAGAAAGCCGCCCGGACGTGTGGGGCGAGATGAGCCGCATCTATACCATCCGTCTATAGGCGGGCACGAAAGGAACACCATGCCTTACCTCATCAGAACCGGTACAGAGTCCGACCGCCAGGGCATCGCCGATGTCATGGCGGAGGCATACTACTATATGTTCAAATCCCTCACCCAGGACAGGGAGGGCGTGGCCCGCGGGCTGGCCCCCATGCTGCACCCGGAGCGCTTTACCGTGGCGGTGGCGCAGGATACAGGCCGGGTGGCGGGTACCGTGGGGCTGTCTGACGCGGAGGGCTATGCCATCACCGTGCAGCCCCAGGTGCTGCGCGAGGCCATGGGCTTCATCAAGGGCAACCTGGCCGCCGCCGCCCTGCGCGAGATGGTGACCCGCCCCAAGGCGTTCCAGCCGGGGCAGGCACACCTGGATTTTGTGTCCGTGCGCGAGGCCGATCGGGGACAGGGGCTGGCCAAAAGGATGCTGCGCCATATTCTGGACAGCAAGGCATACGGCCTGTATACATTGGATGTCACCGAGGGCAACGAGAAGGCGCTCGCCTTGTTTGAGGGGCTTGGCTTTGCCCGCATGGGCACCGAGCCCGAAAAGGCAGCCGCCCTCAAGGGATTCAGCTTCCGCTACCTGCTGGCCTACCGGCCGGGTGGTGACAAGGCATGAGTGCGCAGCCTGCGGACATTCTGATTCGGCCCGGGCAGGAGGGCGACCGCGCGGGCATCGCGCAGGCGGTCGCCGAGGCGTTTTACGAGTACTTCCGTGCCATCGGCAAATCCCGGCAGGAGATTGCCGGGCTGCTGGCCCACCTGGTGCAGCCCGAGCGCTTCACCGTCGCCGTCGGCCCGGATGGTCAGGTGCTGGGCGCGGTTGGCTGCGGGGACGAGCGGGGCTACTCGGTGGAGCCGCTTAGGGAGCCTGTGATGCGCAGCCTGGGGCCGGTGCGCGGGTTCTTCGCCCTGCAGGTCATGCGCGATGAGTTTCGCCGCCCGCGCGCCTTTGAGCCCGGTGAAGGGCATGTGGACTGGGTGGCGGTACGGCAGGCCGCGCGCGGACAGAGCCTGGCCAGCCGCATGCTGGCACACCTGCTGGCGCGCCGCCAATACCCCTTGTATACGCTGGATGTGGTGGCCGGCAACGAGCATGTGATGCCCATCTACGAAAGCGTTGGCTTTCACGAGGTGCGCCGGGAGAAGGAAAAGGGCGGCTGGTACAAGGGCTTCCGCTTTCGCCACATCATGGCCTGCCGACCATCGGAGGATACCGCCCATGGCTGAGCGGCTGTACGAGGGGCAAACGTTTGAAGGCCTCCGCCTGGAGGACGAGTACCTGGACCATCTGCGGTTTGTGGATTGCCATTTTATCAACTGCACCTTTGAAGGCGGTGTGCTGACGGACTGTGCCTTTGCCGCGTGCACGTGGACGGGGTGCAAGGTAATCAATGTGACCAGCCGGCGCACGCAGATACGCAGCCTTTCCTTCGAGCAGTGCGACCTGGTGGGGCTGACAGCCGCCGACTGGCTGCCCGCCTCCCGTTTCATGGCCCCGCTGGAGCACCTGACGAATTGCCGGCTCAAGTATGTCACCTTTCAGCAGATGGCGCTGGCCGGGTTTGACTTTGGCGGCAACGAGGTCGTGGACGGCCTGTTCAGCGGGTGCGACCTGTCGGGCGCGGGCTTCCATTCGTGCAGCTTGCTGCGGACGGAATTTGCCGACTGCAACTTGACCAAGGCCGACTTCCGCGGGGCGACGGGCTGGCAGGTGGATTTGCCCAGCTGCCGCATGCGGGGCGCCCGGTTCTCCTTCCCCGAGGCGGTGCGCCTGCTGGCTTCCGCCGGTGTACAGGTGGAATATGAGTAAATGGATTAAGAACAGGCGAATGCCTGTATAAGGAGTGTAGCATGCAAACCATCGTCGTCGCCCTGGGCGGGAACGCCCTGCAGGAAGCCAAAGGCCCCGCCACCGCCGAAGCCCAACTGGCCGTTGTCAAGAAAACCGCCGCGCTCATCGCGCCGCTCGCCAGGGAAGGCCGCCTGCTGGTGGTGCACGGCAACGGGCCGCAGGTGGGCCGCATTGTGCTGCAAAACGAGCACAGCACGGACATCACCCCGGCCATGCCCTTTGACGTGTGCGGGGCGATGAGCCAGGGCCTCATCGGCTATCATCTGCAGCAGGGTTTGGGCGAGGCGCTGCGCGAGGCGGGCATCGACAAGGCCGCCGTCACGGTGCTTACCCAGGTGGTGGTGGATGGTGCGGACCCCGGCTTTCAAAACCCCACCAAGCCCATCGGCCCCTTCTACGACGAGGCGGAGGCCCAGCGCATCGCCGGCGAGAAGGGCTGGACCCTCAAGGAGGACGCGGGCCGCGGCTGGCGGCGCGTGGTGGCTTCGCCCGACCCCAAGCGCATTGTGGAGATTAACGCCATCCGCGCGCTGACGGATGCCGGCTTTGTGCCGGTATGCGTGGGCGGCGGCGGCATCCCGGTAACGGAGGCGGCAGACGGCACCCTGTCGGGCACCGCCGCCGTGATCGATAAGGACCTGGCTGCCGAAAAGCTGGCCGAGGATGTGAACGCCGATACGCTGCTGATTCTCACCGCCGTGGAACGCATCAGCATCCGGTACGGCAAGCCCGACCAGCAAGACCTGGCACGCATGACCGTAGCGCAGGCCGAGCAGTACATCAAGGAAGGGCACTTCGCCCCCGGCTCCATGCTGCCCAAGGTGCAGGCGGCGCTGCGGTTTGTAAAAAGCGGCCCCGGCCGCCGGGCCATCGTCACCTCGCTGGAGAAGGCGGCGGAGGCGCTGCATGGCCGCGCGGGCACGGAGCTGACCGCGTGAGACGCACCCGCGGGCTGCTGGACGCAAAGCACACGCTGTACGCCTGTGGCCTGGCCATTGGCAGCCAGGCAGTGGTCAACAACTTTGTGCCGCTGCTGCTCATCACCTTTGAGGGAGAGTTTGGCCTCAGCCTGTCCGACATCGCGGTGTTGGTGGGCTTCAACTTCTTCGTGCAGCTGGTGACGGACTTCGTCGCCGCCTTTGTGGTCGACCGGGTGGGCTATCGCCCGGCCATCGTCTTTGGCCAGGTGTGCGCGGCGCTGGGCCTGCTGGGACTGGCGGTGCTGCCCGCCGTGATGACGCCCTTTGCCGGGCTGATGGTGGCGGTGGCGGTGTATGCCGTGGGCGGCGGCCTGTGTGAGGTGCTGGTGAGCCCCATTGTGGAGCACAGCCCCACCGAAAAGAAGGCCGCGGCCATGAGCCTGATGCACTCCTTCTACTGCTGGGGGCATGTGTTTGTGGTGCTGGCCTCAGCCCTGTTCTTCCTCGCCTTTGGCATCCGCCATTGGCGCGTGCTGGCCGTCATCTGGGCACTGCTGCCGCTGGCGGACGCGTGGTACTTCACCCGCGTGCCCATCACCCAGCCGCCTGCCCAGCAGGGCATGCGGGGCGCCGTCAACACGCTGCGGCAGCCCGCCTTCTGGTTTCTGTTTGTGCTGATGGTGTGCTCGGGCGCCGCCGAGCAAAGCGTATCACAGTGGGCCTCCGCCTTTGCCGAAAGTGGGCTCAAGGTGCCCAAGGCCGTGGGCGATTTGGCGGGCCCGGCGTTTTTTGCCACCATGATGGGCCTGTCCCGGGTGCTGCACGCGCGGTATGCCGAGCGGTTTTCCCTGCCGCGGGTGATGGTGATAAGCGGCCTCATGTGCCTGACCGGCTACCTGATGCTGGTGCTTTCCCCCACGCCGGTGCTGGCGTTGCTGGGGGTGGGGCTGGTGGGCTTCTCGGTTGGGGTATTCTGGCCGGGCACGCTGAGCCTGGCCGCCGTGCGCCTGCCGTTGGGCGGCACGGTGATGTATGGTATATTGGCGCTGGCGGGGGATGTGGGCTGCTCGGTCGGCCCCTCCATGGTGGGCTTTGTCAGCGACCTGGCCGGCGGCAGCCTCAACTGGGGCTTTGCCCTGGCGGCCCTCTTCCCCCTGGTGCTGGTGGGGCTGATTGTCTACTCGCTGACACGGGCACGCCGCCCGCGACCCCTGCAAGGAGGAACCGCATGAAAAAAATCGCAACGCTGGCGCTGTGTATTTGCCTGCTGGCCGCGGCTTTGCCCGCCCTGGGGAGCGAGCCCACGCAGGTCAGCCCGCCCATCAGCTGGACGGACAACACCGCCGGTCACCTGCCCATGCGCAGGCATGACAACCTGGTGTACCACTACAGCTTCAGCCTGCCGGGCGAGATGGTGCTGGAGGATGCCTACGGCGATGCCGAGGGCACTGCCGACCGTGTGTACGATGGCCGCGTCTGGGAAAGCATCGATGACCGCTGGCAGTTTTTCTTCCAGCTCAAGCGCCCCACCTATCAAAGCCTGACGGAGGAAGCCGACCGCCTGCCCGAGTACCTGGGGCTGATTGCCGATGACATGGCCGCCAGCGGCGCGCGCGACCTGCGCTTTGCCCGCGACGGGGCCATCATCCACGACCTGCCCGCAGGCCCCATGCTGGAAAACGCCATCCTCTACGAAATGCCGGGCAAGGAGGGCAGAATGGAAAGCTGGTGCAGCGTGTACCTGGACTATTACGACCAGCACAACGAATACATCTTCGGCCTGCAAAGCCCGCACATGGACTATGAGGAGGCCATCGCCCTGCTGCTGCGCATCGGCCAGACCATCCACATCACGCCCATCCGCCTGATGGATTAGGACACCCCTGATGCTGCACCTGACTGCCCGGGATATCCGCCTGTACCGCCTCATGGCCCATGGGCTTGACGCCAAAAAGCCCAAGGCGGACGCGCTGGAGGCCGCCGGTGCCTGCGGCCTGCAAAACACGCCGCCCGGCGCCTGGGAAACCGCGCTGTTCAACCGCGTCAATGGCCTTGGTGTGGCTGACATGAACGTGCTGCTGCACCCCGGCAAGGCCTTGCTGCAGGCATGGAGCTTCCGCGGCGCGCCCGTCGTCTTCCCCAGCGGGGAGGCTGACGTTTTTTTGTCCGCGCTGGTGCCGCAACCCGGCGAGGAGTGGCTCTACACCCACGGCATCGGCTTGGCGCTGGACGCGCTGCGCCTGCCCTTTGACGAATTGCTTCAGTTGCTGGTGCAGGTGATGCCCTCACTGGATGGCGACACCGTGCACAGCAAGGCCGCGCTGGACCAGCTGCTGGCCCAGCGCATGCTGCCGCTGCTGCCGCCAGGCAGCCACGCGGTTTGGAACAGCCCCTCCATGTACGGCCAGCCCGACCGGCAGACGGTGGGCGAGGCGGCCGTCTCCTTTTTGCTGCGCCCCTGCGCGCTGCTGGGGCTGGTGGTGTTTGGCGAGCGCCGGGACGGCAGCCCCACCTTCACCTCCTTCAAGACATGGATGGGACATCCTCTTGTGCCCCGTCCGGATGCCGCGCAGCGGCTGGTGCGCAAATTTGCGCGCGCCTATGGCCCCACCACGCCCCGGGCGCTGGCCGCGTGGCTGGGCTGTTCCCCCGCGCAGGCCCAGCGCCTGTGGGGCAGCATCCGGGATGAGCTGGAGTCCGTGATAACGAACGGCAAAAAGGCCTATATCCTGTCCGCGGACCGGGAGATCCTCAGCGGCCCCCCATCGCCACAGCGTACCTGGCTATGGCTGGGCCCGCACGACCCCTACCTGGACCAACGCGACCGGGACATTTTGCTGCCCGACAAGGCCCTGCAGCGTAAGGTGTGGCAGACGGTGGCCAACCCCGGCGTCATTTTGCATGAGGGCAGCATTGTGGGCACCTGGACGGCCACAAGTAACCATCCACCGGCATAGCCGGTGGCTTTTCATATGCGGGCATAGCCCTAGA